>Ga0310696_10002955_pt1 | contig 21797 bp, 16 predicted proteins | sample AusTroGonzalo_MG_4_FD_203885 | JGI IMG/M metagenome (GOLD analysis project Ga0310696, IMG submission 203885) | Bovine rumen microbial communities from tropical cattle in Woodstock, Queensland, Australia - Gonzalo_02 (v2) (version 2) | ecosystem: Host-associated > Mammals > Digestive system >...
AGGGGTTGGAAGCTTCTCTGCCCTGGAAGTAGATATCAGGGTTCTGAGCTGTACCACGAAGTGTCGGGTGGTTAGGAGAAAGTGCTCTCTTACGGAAAGCCTTAACTGCCTCATAGTCAACCAATGATCCGAGTGTATCGTAGTCGATAACCTCGATCTTCTGGATCTCGTGTGATGTACGGAAACCATCGAAGAAGTGGAGGAAAGGAACTCTTGTCTTGATTGATGAGAGGTGAGCAACAGCTGCAAGGTCTGCAACTTCCTGAACGGAGTTAGCGCAGAGCATTGCGAAACCTGTCTGACGGCAGGCGTATACGTCTGCGTGGTCACCGAAAATGTTCAGTGCGTGAGCAGCGAGAGCTCTTGCTGAAACATGGAATACGCAAGGGAGAAGCTCGCCTGCGATCTTATACATGTTAGGAATCATCAAAAGGAGACCCTGTGATGCGGTATAAGTTGTGGTTAAAGCACCTGTAGCGAGTGAGCCGTGAACAGCACCAGAAGCGCCTCCCTCAGACTCCATCTCGACGATGTTAACCGTCTGTCCGAAAATATTCTTTCTGCCCTGCTGAGCCCATTGATCGGTGTGGTCAGCCATAGGCGAGGACGGTGTGATAGGGTAAATTGCAGCGTTCTCAGTAAATGCATACGAAGTATACGCAGCAGCCTCGTTACCGTCCATGGTTTTCTTTGTCAGTTCTGCCATAAACATGATCTCCTTTGGAAAATTCTTTGCGAGTTCCCTCTCCGAAAAGAGGGTCCTCTAATAATGACTGAATAATTATAAACCATTCAAAGCACAAGTGGGGGCATAAATGAAACAAAATTAGTATTTATTTTTTATTAAAAGAGCTCCCTTCTGAAATTGAAGAGAGCTCTTGTTGATTTTTTTGTTTTTTATCAGGCCGGGGGTGGTGTTTCTCCGCCTTCGCCGCCGCCACCTTCTGTTGGTGCAGGATCTGTCGGAGTAGGATCTGTCGGCTGAGGTTCTCCACCGCCGCCGCCTTCGCCGCCGCCGCCTTCACCGCCGCCATCGGGCGGAAGATCCGTAGGCTGCGTATCCGTAGGATCCGGAGTAGGTGTCGGGGTTATTACCTCACCCGTCGAAGCGTCAAATTGTGCGTAGGTGCCGTCCGGGAGGAGCGTACCTACTGCGATACGTTCACCGTATGCCTTATAAGATGTCGTACCATAGTCAACGCGCTCGATCTCGTTGCCGTCTGCGTCATACCAAACCTGGTAAACTCTGACTGTATAACCGTTGTGTGCAGCTCTGATGCTCTTTCTCTGTCCTGCGGGAAGTTCTCTGTCCTCAACATATTCGGGAGCACCTGCACCTACAGTGCTGAGTGTCTCAGTCTCGAGCTGGATGTACTGACCTTCAGGAAGCTTCTTGCCGTAGATCTGGCAGTGAACATAGCTGTCGGATGAATCCCACCATGCAACAACAACGATCTGATAGTCTGTAGAGTTCTCGAACTTGAAGTCAAGAGCAGGCCAGTCAACCGTAGCATCAAGTCCTACGGGAACATAGTCTGAAGGCCAAGCGTGACCGGTACGTGAAGTAACCTTAAGGTTTGACTTAAGAACTGCGTTATAAAGCGTTGTGCTTACCTGGCAGATTCCGCCGCCCAAGCCCTGCTCGTACTGACCGCCCTGAATAACTGTAGCTTCCTTAAAGCCCCTGTCAGAAGTACGCTGTCCTACTACGCCGTTGAATGAGAACTCAGCGCCGGGTTCGAGGATAGTGCCGTTCATGTACTCACAAGCCTTGGAGATATTGTTGTTACGGTTGTAATTGTTAGATGTCTTTGTTGAAGCCTCGCCGATAAGTCCGAACTCTTCGTTGATCATATCAACGGTGACAGTAGGTTCAACAACAGTCGTAATAACCTTAACTGTTCCGGTGTAATCCTTGGAATCGAACATCTCCTTTACAGCATCAGCTGTGCCGTCGATATCCATGATGTAACCTGTCTTATCGGGTGTTATATCGAATTGCTTATTCTCCGTATCAAAACCAATGATTGATGCTTCTTCGACTCTGGCATACTCATCGTAGAGAGGATCCAAAGCTGCATGGATCTTCTGTGAGACGTTCTCGATCTTAACCGTGTAAGCTGTCTCATATGTCTGGGGAGTATTCTTGAGAGCCTGCATGCCGTTATAGCACTCAGTGATCTCATAGAGATTATTCTCATCAGTGGGCCTAAACTGGTTAAATGCCTTCTCGCAGACTTCTCTGGTGTTGTAATCAAAACCTGTGTCCGAGAAATCGATCGGGATGAACATGCCTTCGAGATCAAGGCTTACATGTACTTCCATCGGCTTCTCAGGCTGAACTGCAGATACGGCTGCGACTGCCTGTTCGAGAGTCATGCCGCCTACTTCGATGCCGTCGATAACGGTTCCCTGGAAGAAAGTATCTGTCTTGAGTTCTGCATAAGCGTCCTCAGCATTCATCTCCTGAACTGTACCGTCAGCTAATGTAACTTCTACCTTGAGCTTGAAGAAACCCATGTAGTAGAGAACTGCAGTAACTGCGCCGATGAGGCAGGCGAGTACGAATGCTACGACAATTGCGGGATGAGCAATGCGCTTCTTCTTTTCAGCCTTAGCCTTCTTATCAGCCTTCTTGGCTGTGGATTTAGCGGGCTTGGAAGCTGTGGACTTAGCCTTCTTGGGGGTGTCCTTCTTAACTTCGGGTGCCTTGGATACGCTCTTCGTGCTCTTAGCGGGAGCCTTGGGAGCTGCAGGTCTTCTCTTTGCCTTGGAATTGGCATAAGACTCAAGTCCGTAGTTCTGGACTTCGTCATCCTGACTGCCGTAATACATGCCTGTAGAGGGCAGCTTGGAAGTGTCCCTTACAGTTGAACTTCTGTTTATATTCGGAGCCTGACCGGCCTTCTTCTTCATAACTAATCGAACCCCTCTTCACTTATCCAAAAGTGTAGTCTAAATCCTAAAATATAATAAACATTGTATAGGCAAACTTCAACCGCTGAAGTAGTACATTATGTCAGAAAATAAAATATATTTATCACGTCCTTATTGTAAAATCGTTTATAATTCTCCATGGAGATTTTTTACCTATGAACGGAAAATATAAGGCACTTCTTGCCGCGGACATGGATTTTACGTTACTTAGCCCCGGCAAGGACGTCCCCGAAGGCAATAGAGAAGCGATAAAGGCACTAAGAGAAGCCGGTGTGGCATTTACCATCGCCACCGGCAGGTCTTCATTTCTGGTCGGCAAATTCGCCGAATCTCTCGAGATCGACGTTCCGATACTGACGAGCAACGGAGGTTCTCTTTTCGATGCCAAAACTCGAAAACAGTTTGCCTCCAAGGATTTCGAGGACGCCAAGATCAGGAGCCTTCTAAGATTTCTCATGGACAGATCGGCCGATGCCACGCTCTATTCTGATGAGGGCATATTCTTCTGCCCCTGCTCTTCCAGAAAATACTTCGTCGAAGGCTACAACGAAGGCGTTGAACCCGCAAAACAGTCTCCGATCATTGATATCGGACTTGATTTCCCTGAACAGGAGAAGATCCCCAACTTCAACAAGATCCTTCTGATCAGCGCTGACGATGACCTTATTAACACACTCTCGACAGACCCGGAGCTCGAGGTCATATCATCGGCTCCCAATCTTTTCGATGTCATGTGCAATGGAGTCACTAAGGGCAGAGCCCTGTTAAGCCTTGCCGAGCACCTCAACATCCCCGCTTCGCAGACATTTGCGATCGGCGACAGCGATAATGACCTGTCCATGATCGAAGACGCCGCTTACGGCATCGCCATGGGCAACGCTACTGACAACTGCAAGGCTGCCGCTCAATATATCACCGCAAATTATGACAGCCTCGGCTTTGCCAAGGCTGTCTATGAATACATTATTCCGTTGGTTAATTCGTTTAGTTAAGCTTTGACTTAACGTATCCTTCTACCTGGCCCTTAATCGTCTCGAAGGACTGCTCTGCGCTTGCCTTGTCAGAATCGTAAACGCCCATGTAGATCTTGAGCTTGGGCTCTGTGCCTGAAGGTCTTGCACATGCCCAGTCAATTCCCTTGTTGCCGCCGAGCTCATAGAGAAGGACGTTGGACTTGGGCAGAGTGATATCGGATACCTTAACGCCGTCTTCAGTAAAGTCGTAACGCTTGGATTCCTTGTAGTCGCGGACAGCTGTAACTGTAGCGCCGCCTAAGAGGTTCTTTGCTTCAGCAAGATTCTTGCAGTCTGCAAGCTCGTTTCTGAGCTCGACCATGCACTTGCCGATCTTCTCGATGCCTTCCTTGCCTTCCAATGTGCAGCTGATCGTCTGCTCGATGCCGTAGCCGTACTTCTCGTAGAGGTGGTCAAGTCTGTCTGCAAGTGTCTCGCCCTTCTCGAAAGAAGCTGCTGCCATGTTGCATATGAGCATAGCTGCTACGACTGCGTCCTTATCACGGACGTCAACGCCGGAGAGATAACCGTAGCTCTCTTCGAAGCCAAACTGGAAGTGCTTGTCGCCGAACTCGTCGTCGAGCTTGATCCTCTCACCGATGAACTTGAAGCCTGTGAGTGTCTCCTGGAGCTCAACACCGTAGTAATCGCAGATGCTCTTAACGAGCTTGGAAGATACGATAGTTGTTACTGCAAATGAATTCTCGGGAAGTGTTCCGAGGTTCTTTTTAGCATCGAGGATGTAGTCGAGAAGCATGAGACCCATCTGGTTGCCGGAAAAGCACTTATACTTAACTTCACCGTTCTCAACTACCTTTGCTGCAGCACCGATTCTGTCTGAGTCAGGGTCTGTACCGAATACCAGAGAAGCATCAGTCTGCTTTGCAAGTTCGATAGCCATTGAGAGAGCCTCGGGGTTCTCCGGGTTAGGAAGGCTTACTGTCGGGAAAGCTCCGTCCGGCAGTTCCTGTTCCTTAACGATATGGATGTTCTTGAATCCAACCGCCTCAAGGATCCTTCTGACGGGCTTGTTGCCTGATCCGTGAAGAGGTGTGTAGACGATGCTCATGTCAGCCTGCTTGTTGATAGCTTCCTGGTCGACAACGAGCTTTGTGAGCATGTTTGTGAATGCCTCGTCGATCTCGGGACCGAATGAAGTAACAAGACCCTGAGCCTTTGCTTCTTCGAAGTCCATGAGCTTAACGCTTCTGATGTCAGAGATTGCCTCGATGTTTGCAAGGACTGCATCTGCTGCTTCAGGCGGTACCTGTCCGCCGTCCTCACCGTAAACCTTGTATCCGTTGTACTTTGAAGGATTGTGGGAAGCGGTGATCATGACACCTGCAAATGCCTTGAAATATCTTACTGAGTAAGAAAGAACCGGAACCGGTCTCAATTCATCAGACAATCTGCTCGGGATTCCGTTAGCAGCGAGTACCTGAGCCGTGATCTGAGCGAACTCGGGTGAGAAATGTCTGGAGTCGTATGAGATTACGACGCCTCTTTTTACTGCCTCTTCTCCCTCAGAGAGAATATACTTTGCAAGTCCCTCGGAAGCCTTAGCTACCGTATAGACATTCATTCTGTTGGTTCCTGCGCCGAGGACACCTCTTAAACCTGCCGTACCGAACTCGAGATCTCTGTAAAATCTGTCTTCAATCTCTTTTGTATCGTCCTTGATTGAGATGAGTTCGTTTCTCGTACCCTCGTCAAAGTAAGGGTCTGTTGACCACAATTCATAAGCCTTCATAAAATCTTCCATACTGCTAAACCTCCAAAGCACTGATTCTTTTATACATTACCCGAATCGGAATCGTTTTTCTTCTTTTTCGAGAGATTTTTATCAATAACTATAAATGCTGCGAGACCTACTATGCCGATGACGGTAACTGCCACGCCGAGCTTAAGGCCCGGAGCCATGAATACGAGCTCAGCGGTGTGGCTGCCCGCGCCTGGATCAAATGCGATAAATGCATTCTGGTAGACCTCGTAATCAGTAAGTTCGCCGTCGATATAGAGCTTCCAGCCGTCCTCAGCAGGGATCGTCGTGATGACCATCTCGTTGCTGCTGAGATTGCTGATATCAAACTTTGCATATCCGTCGTAAACTTCAGCCGTGCTGACCTTCGAACGGTCGATATTCGCGAACTGGTTCTGGAATGCCTCGTTATCGAAGCTTGCAAATCTGATATTGAGATATGTCCAGCTGCCTTCTTCGGACAGGAACGTTACCTTAACGTCCTCGCCTTCAGCGAAGCTGCCGATTCTGATCATTTTCGAATAATAAGCATTAGACGTGAAACTGTCGATCAGGATACCGTTGACGTATACGTTAGTGCCGCTCAGGATTCTGCCTGTTACGATCGTGCAGTAGAGCTCATCTGTTGTTGGAGCCTTGAAGTTGTACTCGATGGCGATCGGGATCTTATCATTGGCTCTGTAGATCTTGGTAAGGTTCTCCTGGAGAGCATAGTAAACATCGCCCTCATAACCGAGCGGATCTTCTACGAGCTTCTCTTCTTCAACTTCAGGATCGTTCTTGTTGATGAAGTCTTCGTTGGTCATGTAATCGCCGGTATCGAAGAACACGCCGTTAGTGATGACAGGCGCGCCCGTTACGGACTCGTCGAGCTCGTTGAAACAATCTTCCGTATATGCCTCAGGGAACAGTGAACGGTACCAGTCGTTCTGAAGAGCGAAGTAATTCTTCTCCGTGGTATCGCGCTCGAGTCTGTAGTAATCGAAATCCATCGCGCCCTTGTCAGCTGCAAAGCCGAGCTCGAGAACGCTCTCGTTGGCATAGAACTTCAGTCCGGAATCGTATGAATCCTCGCCGTCTAAGCGGTAGAATGCCAGGTCTCTTCTTACTGCGAGCGAATCAATCGAGAAGAAACTGTCAACCGTAGGGCAGACATATGAATGGCCGACTGCGAAGTAGTTATAGTTCGTAGCCATGCCGAGCTGCTTCATGAAGCGCTGCATCTTCTTGTTCGAATTCGAATTGAAGAATGACAGACCGTTGTAGTGACCATAGAACGCCTGGCCTTCTTCAACATAGAACTTGGTCGTGTATTCAGGTGCGCCCTCGCCTTCAGCTCTGAATGCACCCGTAGCCGCGTTGTTCTTCCTCGCGTATTCGCCGAACTCGCTAACGGCTCTGACTGAATCACTGTATTCTGTTGCCGGGCCTCCGAAAAGTGTCATAGACTCAATACTTGAAGTGAGCATCGGTCCGACAAAGACCAGCTCGAATCCGATGATGCCCGTCATGATCGGCGCCAACATCTTCGGCATGTCTTTAAGCTGCTCGGGCCAATTCTCAATACCGAATCCCATCATGATGAGTGAGTAAGCGATTATGAGCGAGATGTTGAAGAGGAATGCCTTGCCGTCGCCCTTCATCGCACCGAACGAGAAGTCGATCAGGAGCAGGCCGATAACAACGAGCATTGCCTTGGTGATGTCTTTTCTTGCAACTTCCTTAAGCTTCAGAAGCACCTTGACCGTAATTATCAGGAAAAGCGGCAGGAAGACGAATGTCTGTCTGTGCCAGAACCAGTTCGGATCGTCGAAAACCTGCCATGCCTTATCGATAGGATAGAGGATCGTTGACAGGAGAACGCCGAGGAGACAGAACGCGTGAGCCTTTCTCTCTCTTCCCTTGAACACGGGGCTTAAGAAATAAACCAGAGTCAGGATCGTTACAGGCAGGCAGATGAATAAGAACGGATAGCCGCCCATCATGATATCCGAGAACTCAGCTGACTCTCCCTCGAGCAGCATGTGAACGAGCGTAAGGGGTGAATAGCTGATGAGATCTTCTCCTCTGTCAGTTACCGTCTGGTCTGAATTCCTGATCGTATCAAGTCCGACGGGTACCAGCATCACGGCGGTCATGAGGCCTGTGAAGCCTGCGGTAAGAACATATCTTACGGCAACGCCGATCGCCTTCTTGATCTGGACCTTCAGTACGAACATCCTGACGAGCAGGTAAAGGAAGCAGGAGATTCCTGCCATGTAAGCGATGTAGTAGTTTGATACGAACAATACGAGAAGTGAGATAACGAGGCCTAAATACTTCTGTTCCTTGATGAACTTCTCTGTGAAGTAGAGAATCAGCGGCAGGAGCATGAAGCCGTCGAGCCACATGATCTGGAAGAGGTAAGCCTGAGAATAAAGTGAGAATACATAGCAGATTCCCATGAGGATCGGCCAGAGTGACTTCTTGTTATCGATCCTGTGTCCGATGAACAGGCACATGAAGGATGAAGCAAGGCTCATCTTCAATGTAACGATGAGGAGTACAGCCGCATCGATCTGGGCTTCATCAATGAACAGATAGATAAGGTTGAACGGACTCGCGAGATAGTAACCGAAAGAACTCATGAAGTTCTTGCCGAGTCCCAGTTCAAACGAATATGTAAGGTAAGATCCGATGTGATCCTTCGGCACGCTGCCGAAGTCAAATATCTTATTCCTGAGCAGAGCGAGGAACGGAGCATACTGAGCCTTAAGGTCGCTCTGGAGGAATGAATACTCACCGAGAGGATACTTCTGGCACAAGATAACGGCGATAACATAGAGCACCAATGTAATGCCGAACGCATATAACGGACGCAGGTCGCGCTTACCGGCTGTTTTCAAAGCGGGCTTACTCGCGGGTTTGCTTTTCGTTTTCTTAGCAGAACCGCTGTCGAGGCTTGTGAGTTCCTTCATTGTTCATACGCCCTTTCTTCGGCATTTTATTGTCATTAGCAATACTTTTTGATTATAATACAAACAAGTTATTTAATCTATTTGCGAGGAGATCCAAGCCGTGCTGATCAGTCTTATAGTTCCCTGCTATAACGAAGAAGGATCATTGCCGATCCTCTATGAGGCGTTGTGCGGTGTCCGCGACGGCGACGATGCCGGCAGAGATTACGAATTCATCTTCGTAAACGACGGCAGCCGCGACAAGACCGCCGATATCATCAGGTCTCTTGCAGAGAACGACGCTTGCGTTAAGTATGTTTTCTTCTCCAGAAATTTCGGCAAGGAAGCCGCCATGTACGCAGGCATGCAGAAGGCAAAGGGCGATTACATCGCTATCCTTGATGCCGACATGCAGGATCCCCCTTCACTCATCCCTCAGATGATCAAGGATCTCGATAACGACGAAGCAGATATAATCGCCGCAAGGCGCGTTACCCGTAAGGGCGAACCCAAGATCAGAAGTTTCTTCGCACGCTGTTTCTACAAGCTCATCAACCGCATGTGCGACGTTGAGATCGCAGACGGCGCAAGAGACTTCAGACTCATGAGACGTAAGGTAGTCGATGCGATCTTAAGCATCTCCGAGCGCCAGCGCTTCTCGAAGGGTATCTTCGCCTGGGTAGGATTCAGGACCAAGTGGGTCGAGCACGAGAATGTCGAGCGTGTCGCAGGAGAAACAAAGTGGAGTTTCTGGAAACTCTTCAGTTATGCGATCGACGGAATCGTTGCATTCACCACGACTCCCCTTCGTTTTGCCACATACGCAGGCTTCGGATTCGCGTTCGCGGGATTTGCTTACCTCATCTACTACTTCATCCGTGCGATCATCCTTCAGATCTATAACGACGTTCCGGGTTATCCTTCACTCTTGTGCTTCATCCTCTTCATCGGCGGATTGATCCTGATGGCACTCGGAATCCTTGGCGAATACATCGGCAGAACCTACATTGAGACAAAGGGCAGACCGATATATATCCCTTCCGAAGAATCGAAGGATTGATTATTTCTAAATTGCAAAAATGAAGGCGCCTTGACGGGCGCCCTTTTTGAGCCCCCATCAGCGTTCGGCGAAAACCCGGGCGTGTTTGGAACAAATAACGCCCGAAAAAATGCAAATTGGCTCAAAATGGCGAAAAACCGGGCGTTTTTCGGGCAAATCCGCCCGGAATCTGCCCGGACTGAACAAGCCGAGTCAGGTTTACTTTTTTCCGGGCAAAAACGGCCCTGATTTTGACAGGATTTGAGTAAATTGAGTGGGATTTACTTTTTTTCGGGCAAATATCGCACTGATTTGACAGGATTTTGCCACAGGCCGCCGAAGCAAAATCACTTCTTGGCAAAATACTTGAAGAAGAAACTGTCCTCGTAGCCTTCTGCGAAGAACTGCTCATCGATCGTGACGGCGTATTCTGCTGCGTGCTCAGACTGATTAATGTTGCCGAATGAACCGATGTCTTCCTTGTCGCTCTTGTCGCCGTTTATCATCGAGCCGAAGATGACGAAGAAGTTCATGAGCGTCGTCAAAGTCATAAGAATAACAGTGAGCATGATGGCCGCAGACTTGAGCCATCCCTTCTTTGTAACGGGGGTGTTCTTCTTGTCCATTACTTCAGCGACGAATCCGCTCATCAGGATACAGAAGTAGAACAGCGCGGGCATCGAGCCTCTCATGTTGAAGTCGTTCATGTCTGTGATCTGGTAGAACGGGATGAGGGCGAGCGTTCCGATCGCTGCCCAGAAGATCTCGTTTCCCTTCTCCTGCTTGTAGAGCATCAGCACGAACGGCAGAACTTCGATCGCAAGGAATATAACGAGCGCCGGCACAAACAATGCGGGGTTCTGGAAGCATTCCCATGCGAAGTTCCTGACGCTGACCGCTCCGGAATTAGACATGTAGTAGCTGCCGAATACGACGAGCAGCAAAATTGCAGATGCGATGTTGACGGGACTGAATGTGTTGAGCAATGTTTTCGAGATCTTGTCAGCGCGCTGCTTCTTACCGAATACGAAGGCAACGACCATCGGGATGATTCCGAATACTGCCCATGGCGAGTATGCGAAAAGAATTCCCGCGGTAAGTCCCGTCGATCTAGTGTTGTGCGCCAGAAGCATCAGCGCGACGATCAGGAAGCACGGGATCATCTGGTTGAAGACGCTCGCGAGTTCTCTGAAGTTGCTGATGTAGGACATGGCGGGAACCCAGCCTTCGAACCAGCGCCAGCCGTTATAGCCGGTGAACAGATAGACGAGGTTGGGAAGAACATCTAGTCCTGAGAAGAATACGAACATGAACGGAACAGCAGCGGTCGCTTTCTTTATGACCGCGCTTGTAGCAAGGAAGCACAGGAAGATACCTAATGCATTCCAGAGGAACAGTGCAAAATTGCCTGCTTCAAATCCGAAGATCTTACCTATCAGTGCCGCGGGCATCCAATAGATGAAGTAATACGAAAACGCGCGGGTGCCTGATGCGATGCCGAAGACTTCGATTACTTCGGGGTTCGTCTGCGTCTTATAGTCGTAGATAACGGGCCAGTCGTAATTGATGAGGTCTCTTAAGATCGCGCGTCTGTATGCGTGGTCCTGAAGTGTGTAGATATATTCGCCCGCGCCTGAAACAAAAGATACCAGAAGTGCCGTTACGGCAAATCCGATCAGGTATTTAAGCGGGATCTTCAGGTTGTTTTCGGATAACGAGATCTTCCTGCCGTCAGGGTTATTGAGGCAGTCGGAAACGCTGTAGAAGACCATTCCCGCGAAGATCAATACCAGAGGGACTGCCACCACAAGGCGGAGATACCCTAAGAAAAACATAAACAGCGGGACCGTCAGGAATAGGACAACTGAAGTGAAGAGCCACGGATAAGGTATCTCGATGCTTCTAGTCTCACGGGAAGGCTTGGGTTGAGCCACAGCCTTCTTTTTGGTCTTAGAAGAATCACTTATCTGCTTTACTTCCTTCATTATCCTTCCTGATCCCCGCTGTTTTAAGTAATTACTGTCTTAAAAGCTTATCAGAGCTGAACGGTCATGAACTCGATCTGCTGTTCCTCATACGGTCTGTCATTGTAGTCCGTCTTAGCGGAAGCAATCTGATCGACAACTTCGATTCCTTCGATTACCTTGCCGAAAGCAGCATACTGTCCGTCAAGATGCGGAGAATCCTCGTGCATGATGAAGAACTGTGAACCAGCTGAGTTAGGATCCATAGCACGTGCCATAGAAAGAACGCCTCTTGTGTGCTTCAAGTCATTTCTGAAGCCGTTTGCAGAGAACTCGCCCTTGATGCAGTAGCCGGGGCCGCCCATGCCTGTTCCCTCAGGGTCGCCGCCCTGGATCATGAATCCCGGGATGACTCTGTGGAAGATCAAGCCGTTGTAGAATCCCTTTGAAGCGAGATCTACGAAGTTCTTAACTGTCTCGGGTGCGATCTCAGGATAGAGCTCGGCCTTCATTGTGCCGCCGTTTTTCATCTGGATCGTGATAATAGGATTTGCCATTTGTTTTTCTCCTTATCTTCTTCTATAAGATCTTAAGATGTCGTCCTTGATCTTCCAGAGCTTGGGTGACAGGTCGACATAATAGTTGTGAGGATTCTCGAATCTCTTAACGGAATCCCAGAGCGAATCGAGTTCCTTCGTGCAGTATGCTCTGATCTCAGCGATAGTGGGCTTGTCGTAAACGAGCTTGCCGTCCTTGAAGATCTGAACAAGGATCTCTCTTGCCGTGTAGTTTTCGAGAACTTTGGACTTCCATGTGTTGTCAGGATCGAAGATCTCATAAGGCTCGCCGTTCGGGATCTCCTCGTCTGCAACCATGACAACGTCTGCCAATGCCTTGCCCGTAGCGTTGTCGTAGAATCTTACGATCTTCTTGCTGCAGGGATTTGTGACCTTGCCGATGGAATCGGAGATCTTCATCTTCGGGATGATCGTTCCATCCTCTGCCTCAACAGCAGCGATCTTGTAAACGCCTCCGAAAACAGGTTCTGCCTTGGAAGTGATAAGTCTCTCGCCTACACCGAACGAATCGATGCATGCACCCTGACTGATGAGGTCACGGATGAGGTACTCGTCAAGTGCGTTGGATACTGTGATCTTACAATCTGTAAGACCTGCCTCGTCGAGCATCTTACGAGCGCTCTGTGTCATGTAAGTAAGGTCGCCGGAGTCGATTCTGATACCCTTGAGTCTCTTGCCCATAGGCTCCAAAACTTCCTTAGCGCACTTGATCGCATTCGGAATACCGGAACGGAGAACATCGTATGTATCAACGAGGAGAAGTGCTCCGTCAGGATATGCGAGTGAATATGCCTTGAATGCTTCGAACTCGTTGTCGAAAAGCATTACCCATGAATGAGCCATCGTTCCTGAGAGCGGGATGTTGAACTGCTGTCCGCAGATCGTGCAGGATGTGCCTGCCGCACCAGCGATGTAAGCTGCTCTTGCGCCCAATACTGAAGCGTCAAAACCCTGGGCACGGCGTGCGCCGAATTCCATAACGGGTCTGCCCTCAGCTGCTCTTACGATCCTGGCAGTCTTAGTTGCGATAAGAGTCTGGTGGTTGATCGTGCAGAGGAGCGCTGTCTCAAGGAGCTGAGCCTGAATGATAGGGCCTCTTACCTTAACGAGGGGTTCCTTAGGGAAAACAACAGTTCCTTCCGGAATAGCCCAGACGTCACAAGTAAATTCGAATCCTCTTAAGTAGTCGATAAACTCATCATTGAAGTGATAGTTATCCTTGAGGAAAGTCAGATCGTCTTCTGAGAACTTCAGGCTCGAGAGATAATCGATGACCTGCTCAAGTCCTGCCATGACGGCATATCCGCCGTTCTCGGGAATGTTTCTGAAGAACATATCGAAGTAAACGATCTTGTCCCTGTTCCCGCTGTTCAGATAACCGTTAGCCATGGTGAGCTCATAGAAGTCTGTGAGCATACTCATGTTGGTTCTGTCATTCCACATACCGTAATCCATTAGATATTCCTCCCAAAGAGCTAGTCTTTATTATGATTTTGCTATCTCTTTAATTGTAGTCGTAAGTCCTGCGATTCCCTGAAGATCTGAAGGGATGATGATCTTTGTAGATGCACCCTGTCCGACCTTCTCGAGTGCTTCGAGTCCCTTAAGTGCGATAAGTCCGTCGTCAGCGCCGACATCCTTAACCATCTGGAGACCCTTTGCCGTAGCTTCCTGTACTGCGAGGATTGCCTGAGCCTGACCTTCAGCCTCTCTGATAGCTGCCTGCTTCTTAGCCTCAGCTCTGAGGATAGCTGCTTCCTTCTCACCCTCTGCTACTCTGATTGCGGATTCCTTCTCACCTTCTGCGATAAGGATCTTCTCTCTCTTCTCACGCTCAGCCTTCATCTGCTTCTCCATCGCAGCCTGGATCTCCTTAGGCGGGATGATGTTCTTGAGCTCAACGCGGTTTACCTTGATTCCCCAAGGGTCTGTAGCTTCATCAAGGATCTCTCTCATTCTTGTGTTGATGATGTCTCTTGATGTGAGTGTCTGGTCGAGTTCCAAATCACCGATGATGTTACGGAGTGTTGTTGCCGAGAGATTCTCGATAGCAACGATAGGACGCTCGATTCCGTATGTATAGAGCTTAGGGTCTACGATCTGATAGAAAAGGACCGTATCGATCTGCATTGTAACGTTATCCTTTGTGATAACGGCCTGAGGTGCGAAGTCTGCAACCTTCTCCTTCAATGAGATCTTCTTGGCAACACGGTCGATGAAAGGAACCTTGATATGGAAACCTGTCTCCCATGTTGTTCTGTATGTTCCGAGACGCTCGATGATGAATGTCGTTGCCTGGGGAACGATCTTGATATTAGGCACGATAAGTGCGATTACGATAAGAAGTGCGATTGCGATACCGATAACGGTAGCGGTTGTTGATCCTACGATTGGTAACATAAAATTATCCTCCATATTCTTAAGGTGCGATCTCGACTACGAGCTTAACACCTTCAATTGCTTTGACTGTAACCTTAATGCCTTCGGCAATGTCCGTATCGGACTTCGCGCTCCAGACCTGTCCGTCGATCTTGACCTGTCCTTTGCCCTCCATACGGTTCAGCGGCACAATCACGATGCCATCTTTTCCGATGAGCCTGTCTGCATTGGTCCGCTGAATGTTCTTCTTGCGAAGAGATTCGAGCTTCGGTTTTATCCAGATCATGCAGAGCACGAAACAAACTATGGATACGCCAGCCATCACTGCTATCTGCGCTACGAGCGGTGCACCACAAAGGTCCATTACCATTGCGACGAGCGCACCGACTGCAAACCAAATCGTTGCAAGTCCGGTGGTCACCACTTCGATAACAAACATAATGATCGCGAAGACGAGCCATACAACCCACCAGCTAATCATTTTCTTAAATCCTCCCTTTTTAAATTAATGCGGGTATTCCGGCCCGCATTTAAACAATTATATCATCTTTGGTTGAGGTTATTAATAATATCGGCTCCGATTGCAATGTGTTGCGTACGATTTTTGCGGGTCATAACTCTTGTCGGCGCTTTTTATCGAAAAAGCCAATAAATAACGTTGTTTCGATAAACACCGTCTTACAAAAACTAAATCAGATAAACACTTCTTCCAGCGTCAGGCCCTTTGCAGGCAGGGTCTTTCCCGCCTGGCTGCGGTCACCGTTCTCGATTATAGATTTAACTTCAGCAGGTTCGATCTTGCCCTGGCCTACATACAACAGAGTACCCGCGATTATCCTGACCATGTTGTACAAGAACGCCTCGCCTGATACTTCGATCTCGATCCGGCAGGGGTCTTCGCCCACGGCATTGACCTTAACTCCGAAGAGCCTTCTTACCGTAGTCTTCTGAGAGCCGCCTGTGGCACAAAAGGCCGCGAAGTCGTGCTCGCCGGCAAAATATTCTGCGGCAGCAGACATCCGGGAGATGTCAGGCTTAATGGGGCAATAGTACGCGTTGCGGTCAAGAAGCGGGCTCCTCGTCGGCGATGAATAGATGCGGTAGATGTAGCGCTTGCCCTTGATGTCGAAGCGGGCGGAGAAGTTGTCGTCGACATAAAAAGACTTCTTTACTGCCACGTCGTCAGGGAGCAGGGCGTTCATTGCCAGCGGGAATTTGTCTTCAGGAATAACAAACGGGACGTCCGCGTGGCTCAGGTGGCATTTGGCATGGACACCTGCATCAGTTCTGGAACACCCCGTAAGTCTGATGTTTGTTTTGTATAAATCTGCGAGCGCCTTCTCGAGCACATCCTGAACAGCCCTTGCATTTTCCTGTGACTGGAATCCTGCAAAATCGGTGCCGTCAAACTCGGTGATGAAGGCTATTCTGGGCATGGCGGTTGATTACTTGCCGTTCTTGCCGTCGTCAACGCAAGACTTGCCCATCATGGCAGCGCCTACGATGCCGGCATCGTTGCCCATCTGAGCGAGCTCGATGCGTGTCTTGGCAACTCCGGGTCCGAAGTAAGGACGGGACATCGTCTTCTCACGCATGGGGATGAGGAGCGGATCGCCTTCATTGCATACGCCGCCGCCTACAACGAGGACCTCAGGCATGAATGCGTTGATAGCATTTGCGAGACCGTCAGCAAGATAAGATGTGTAGCTGTCAACGACGTCTGCAGCAACCTTGTCACCTTCGCGCATAGCTACGAAAGCGATCTGCGCGTTCCACTCGCCGAAGTCTTCCTTAACCTTGTTGAGGAGAGAATCAGGATTTGCCTCAGCTGCTTCTCTGGTCATTCTTGCGAGAGCCGTAGCAGATGCATACTGCTCGAAGCAGCCCTTGCGGCCGCATCCGCACTGAACGCCGCCGGATACGAGAACGGTGTGACCGAACTCGGAACCTGCCTGGTTGAATCCTGAGAAGATTCTGCCGTTAACGATTACGCCGGCGCCGACGCCTGTTCCCAAAGTGATAGTAACGGAGTCCTTTGCTCCCTTTGCTGCGCCTGCAACTGCTTCAGCCATGGCTGCGATATAAACGGGGAGGTCGATGACTTCCCTGATGAGCTTTCTCATGGGTGCCTTGTTGAACGGAAGGTTGCTCGAATAAACGAGAAGTCCTTCGTCATTATCGGGAGTTCCGGGAGAACCGATACCGATGCACTCGATATCCTTGACCTCAAGACCAGCGTCCTTGATGGCATCTGCTGCAAGCTGACCCATGTCGTGGATGATCTCTTCCATTGATCTGTCAGCGTTTGTCTTGATCGAGAGCTTGTTGAGAAGCTTGCCTTCTCCGTCAACTATACCGGCCTTGATGTTTGTACCGCCTAAGTCGATTCCGCAATAATAACCCATTGAAAATAATCCAACCTTTCGCTAATTAGTAGCACTAGAATTCTATCACAGCACGTTTCTTATCTCAAAGCAAAATCTATAAGGACCACAAGCACTGCAAGCAGTGTGAACATGATTCCCGTGAGCACGTCTCTTGCCTTCAGTTTAAGGGGATTGAGCTTGGTCCTGCCCTTGCCGCCTCTGTAGCATCTGGCATCCATCGCAACTGCCAGTTCGTCTGCTCTTCTAAAGCTCGATACGAACAACGGAATGAGCACTGTGATGTAGCCCTTTATCTTGTTGATAAAGCTGCCCGTATCGTAATCTGCGCCTCTGGACTGCTGCGCCTTCATGATCTTGTCTGTCTCAAGTGCAAGCGTCGGGATGAATCTTAATGCGATGGACATCATCATGGCCATCTCGTGGACCGGAACCTTGATCACTTCCAGAGGTTTAAACAGGCTCTCCAATGCATCGCTCATCTTGAGCGGCGTGGTCGTGAGTGTCAGCAGAATGCTCGTGGATATGATGAGCAGTATCAGCCTTATCGACATGATAGCGGCGCGGCTGATTCCGTATGTTGTGATCATAATTATCTTCCAAGAGAATAAGACGTCGCCGTCCCTGATGGTAAATATGTTGATGACGAAGATGAACAGCGCCAGCGGAAGCATCGGCTTAACCGTTGACCAGAGGATCGAAGGCTTGATCTTACCCATAATCAGCTGCAGGATGATTACTCCCGTGAGCACGCCGATGGTAATGGGTTCCTTGATCATGAAGATTGCGACAAGATAGATCGCGTAGAGGATCGTCTTTACTCTCGGGTCCGTGTCGTGCAGGAATGAATGCGCAGGATAGTATCTGCCAAGGCTGATCTTACTTATCATTCTGACCACCTGCCTTGCTGACAGCAGTTACTATTGCGTTTGCTTCCCTCGCCGGATCGAAGTAAATATCATCGAAGCTGATCGAAGGATATATTTTCGAGAGCTTCTCCTTAAGAAGGCCTGAGAACCTCGTGATCCTCGGTCTCTGGATCTTAAGTTCTTCTGCTCTTCCAGTCTCGAACAATTCCTTCGGCGTACCGATCGCCTTGATCTTACCGTTGTTGATAAGGCAGATGCGGTCGCAGTTCTTTGCTGCCTCATCCATGTTGTGTGATACGAGGATGATCGTTGTGCCGCTGTCCCTTAAGTTCTTGATGATGCCGAACATCTCCTGTCTGCCCTTCGGGTCAAGACCTGATGCGGGTTCGTCGAGAACGAGGATCTTGGGGTTCATGACGAGAACGCCTGCCATTGCAGCACGTCTCTTCTGGCCGCCTGATAATTCGAACGGACTGGAATTAAGTTCCTTCTCGGTAAGGCCGACTTTGTAAGCGGCATTCCTTACCATGACGGTCGCCTCCTGCTTGGAGACATTCATCTTCTTAAGTCCGTATGATATGTCTTTGAATACTGTCTCTTCGAAAAGCTGATACTCCGGATACTGGAACACGAGACCGACATTCTGTCTGACCTTCAAGGTATCCTTCTTGTTCTTGCAGGAGAGATCTCCCTCAGGTGTATGGATGATGACGTCGCCTTCAGCGGGTCTGAAGATCGCGTTCATGTGTGAGATCAATGTTGTCTTGCCGCATCCGCTCTCGCCTACGATGCCGAGGACTTCACCCTTCCTGATATCCAAATTGATATCATCGATCGCTTTTCCGTCACCGCCGTCATAAGAATATGAGAGGTTCTTAACGGACATGATGATGTCATCGCCTGACTTCTCTTCTGAAGCAGGCAGTGCTTCAGGCGCCTTGATTCCGGGCTTGCTGAGCATCCCGGTAAGAGCATCTATAAGGCTCTCATCAGTCTTCAGATCTTCTTCCGTGAGAGTTCCGCCGGCAAGCTTAGCAACTTCAAACGCGAAGTTGTACTTAACAGGTCTTTTAAGTCCGTAATTCCAGAGATCTTCGTGCATGAATATCTCTTCGGGTCTGCCCTCCATCACGGCCTTGCCCTTGTGGACGATGACGATCTTGTCGCACCTTAAGGCTTCGGTCATGTCGTGCGTGATCGTGATGAGGGTTAAACCCTTCTCATCGCGCATCTTCTCGACCAGCGTGAGGAAGTCGTCTCTGCTCGAAGGATCGAGCATTGCGGTTGCCTCATCGAGGATCAGGATATCGGGACGCATCGCAAGAGCGCCTGCAATCGCAAGCTTCTGCTTCTGGCCTCCGGAGAGAGCAGTCGTCTCTCTGTGCTTATATTCGTAAAGACCGACATCTTTTAATGCCTGGTCTACTCTTTCTCTTAATTCGGGATTGGGGACACCCAGGTTCTCGGGGCCGAATGCCACGTCTTCTTCGACCATGGTTCCGACGATCTGGTTGTCAGGATTCTGGAATACGCAGCAGCAGTGAGATCTGATGTCCCAGAACAGATCATCGTCAGCGGCGTCCTTACCGAAGATGACGACCTTACCGCTGTCGGGAACTTCCAATATGTCTATGATCTTTGCAAGCGTTGACTTGCCTGAGCCGTTGCTTCCTAAGATGGCGGTATAAGAACCTTTCTCGATAGAGACAGAAATGCCGTCAAGAGCTAGTCTTGGCGCCTTACCTTCAGTTTCTTCAGAGATATCGTACGAGAAACTTACATCTGTGACTTCGATCTTGTTCCCGTCTTCCGGCAAATCCTTATACCCCGCATCGTTATTGGTAGAAACATTTTAAAGAGAACGGGGAAAGATGTAAACCTTTCCCCGTAACTGATTAACAATTCAATTTATTGTCTTTGTTTGTGTAATATTACACGAACTCCAAGATAGCCATCTCTGCGCCGTCACCACGTCTTGCGCCCAAACGGATGATTCTTGTGTAACCACCGTTTCTGCCTGCATATCTGGGTGCGATGTCATCGAAAACCATATTAACGGGATTTACGATGTTACCCTCTGCATCGTGGCTCTTGTTAACCCACTTGATCATGGCTTTTCTTGCAGCGAGACGTGAAGGAGCGTCAACCTGAACTGTCTTTGTCTTAACTTCACGGTCAACTACTTCGTACTTAGCGCCGCTCTTAGCTGTCTTTGTCTTCAAGACCTTCTTGCCCTTACCGTCGAGCTTTGCAGAAGATACTGTGATCTCCTTTGTTGTGTAGTTCTCCTGCTCCTTAACTGCAGAAGCAACGAGCTTCTCAACGATTGCGCTGATTTCCTTAGCGCGAGCAACGGTTGTCTCGATCTTACCGTTTATAATCAATGCTGTGACCTGATTCTTCAGAATAGCAGCGCGCTGATCTGAAGCACGGCCGAATTTTCTGTTAGGCATTTCTAATATATCCTCCTGCTAATATAAGCTTAATCTTCAAGTTCTCTCAAGGACAAACCCATGTCATCAAGCTTCTCGATAATCTCTTCGAGGGACTTCTTACCAAGGTTTCTAACCTTGATCATCTCGTCCATTGAACGAGCTACGAGATCACCAACTGTGTTGATCTGTGCTCTCTTGAGACAGTTGTATGTACGTACTGAGAAATCCAAATCCTCGATAACACCGGAAAGCTTTGAATCGTGCTCGCCGCTCTCTTCGATGTTCTTGAAGCTCGGTGCTGAATCTGTATCAGCAAGAGCTGTGAAGAATTTGAGGTGCTCGATCAAGCAATTTGCTGCTGAAGAGAGGGCCTCATCAACATCAATTGTTCCGTCGGTCCAAACCTCGAGTGTAAGGCTGTCGTAGTCTGTACGAGCGCCTACACGAGTGTTCTCAACCTTATAGTTAGCCTTCTTTACAGGTGTGAAGATGGAATCGATCGGGATTACACCGATAACCTGCTTAGCGGGCTTGTTCTGTTCTGCTGTGTTGTATCCTCTGCCCTTGCTGAGTGTGAATTCCATGAATACGTCATCAGAACCATTGAGGTGAGCGATAACGTGCTCAGGGTTCATGATCTCAACTTCAGGTCCGTGAACGATGTCACCAGCTGTGAGCTCGCCGGTTCTGCCCTTAGCGACGCTGATGCTTACGATATTAGACTCGTTGTGAAGCTTTGCACGGATACCCTTGATATTAAGGATGATCTCGGTCATATCCTCAATAATACCCGGAACAGTGGAGAACTCATGCTTGATCTTCTCGATCTTGATAGATGTTACTGCCGCGCCGGAAAGCGAAGACAAAAGCACTCTGCGGAGAGAATTTCCGAGTGTTGTGCCGAATCCGCGCTCGAGCGGGGCGATGGTATATTTGCCGTATGACTTATCCTCGTTGGTCTCAACGCACTTAACTGTCGGCTGGCTGATTTCCATCATGTTTGTTCCTCCTAAAGAATTTCAAAAATCTTGCGATCCGGATGTTATTACTTAGAATACAACTCGACGATAGCAACTTCGTTTACAGGTACTTCGATCTGATCTCTTGTAGGTACTGCAAGGATCTTGCCGCTAAGCTTCTCGATGTCAGACTCTACCCAAGAAGGATTAGCTCTGTTGCCTGTTACTTCAACGATGTCCTTGAATCTCTGAGAAGACTTAGCCTTCTCCTTGATCTCGATTACATCGCCAACCTTAACCGCATAAGAAGGGATGTTAACGATCTTGCCGTTAACCTTAACTTCTCTGTGGCTTACGATCTGTCTAGCCTCATCTCTTGTACGAGCGAGACGCATTCTGAATAATACGTTATCAAGTCTTGTCTCAAGAAGGATCATGAGGTTCTCACCGGTTGTACCGTACTTGAGCTTCTGTGCCTTCTCGAAATAGTTTCTGAAGGGCTTCTCAAGAACGCCGTAAATGAACTTAGCCTTCTGCTTTTCCTT
>Ga0310696_10002956_pt1 | contig 21781 bp, 16 predicted proteins | sample AusTroGonzalo_MG_4_FD_203885 | JGI IMG/M metagenome (GOLD analysis project Ga0310696, IMG submission 203885) | Bovine rumen microbial communities from tropical cattle in Woodstock, Queensland, Australia - Gonzalo_02 (v2) (version 2) | ecosystem: Host-associated > Mammals > Digestive system >...
TTGCCTTCTCAAAACAATCTATCCAGCCCTGCAGGCCGCTCTCGGCACGCTTCGGCGTGGATTCTTCGTCCTCGGCCGCTGTGGTCAGCAGATATATGTCGCGGAAGCGGTAATCCTTGGGATACATAGCATTCATACGGTCTATGAGCGTCTTCATTTGGCCAGACATCTCATAGTAGTAGATGGGCGTCGCCCAGCAAACGACATCGGCATTCAGCACATTGTCCATAATGGCGGGGACATCGTCCTTGAATACACAGGCGCCGGTTTTCTGGCATGACATGCAGCCGATGCAGAACCTAATTTCCTTGCCCCGGAGCGAAATGAACTCCACCTCGTTTCCGGCCTCCTTGGCGCCGCAGGCAAATCTTTCTGCCAACGCATTGCTGTTGGAACCAGGTCGGAGGCTGGTTGATATGACCACTACTTTTTTCATAATGACAAAGTTACGGAAATATTTCCTTCTCCCGCTTTAAGGAATGACTTTAGTTCATCCAAGGAGCCGTATTGCATCTTGCCGATACGGGTATAGCTCCAGGTGTTGCTACCGTAGAACAATACAATCTGATTACCGCTATACAGGATGACATCACCGGGTTGCGTAGTGATCTGGGAATTGTTTGCAGGTAGCGTCAGTCCCAGCGGCCCCACCTTCTCGAAGCCGCCGTAATCGTGGGCCTCATAGGTGATGGACGCCTCGCGCAGGGCCGCAACAAGGGCTTTAGTGGCTTCGTTGTCTTCAATCTTCACCGAAAGCGTCTTTCCGGACACGGTAATCTTGAGGGTCTCTGGCATGGTGGTGTCGGTTTCTCCGGAATTGTCGTTGCCATTATTCTCCTGTTTTTCATTCTTCTCCTGCTTGGGCTGATCGGGCTGGACCGGATCGGGAAGCTTCTCGCAGGAGAGCATGGCCGGGAAAAATAAAGTGGACAGGATTCCGATGGCCAATGTGCGAATCATACTATTTCAGATTTGTTTTAAAGAAACTCTCAATTTTGTCGTAGGGAATTACGCCGGCAACATCGTCGTAGAGGTCAACATGGGAGGCTCCGGGGATGATCATCAGTTCCTTGTTGCCGCCAGTAAGGAGGCCATAGGCATACTCGCTGAAATAGCGGCTGTGGGCCTTCTCGCCGTGGATGAGCAGAACAGGATTCTCGATTTCACCCGCCCAGGCAAGCAGGGGTTGGTTCAGGAAGCTCTGGCAGCCGATGACGTTCCAGCCATCGTTGGAGTTGCCGCTTCGAGGGTGATAGCCGCGCGGTGTCTTGTAGTAGGCATGATAATCCTTGACAAACGAGGGCGCATCTTCCGGAAGCGGGTCGACCACGCCGCCGGCGCGCTCATATGTGCCTGAGGCATAATCCTTCGTGCGCTGGGCGGCCAGGGCACGGCGCTTTTCCTGGCGCTGCGCAGGCGTGTCCTCGCTGGCGAAATAACCTTCCACGTTGACCTTGCTCATATCGTACATCGTCGACGCGACGGTCGCCTTGATGCGGGGATCGAGTGCTGCCGCATTGACAGCCATGCCACCGAAGCCGCAGATGCCGATGATGCCGATGCGCTCCGGATCGACCAGGTCGCAGGTGGAAAGGAAATCCACGGCCGCAAGGAAGTCCTCGGTGTTGATGTCTGGGGAGGCCATCCTGCGGGGCTCGCCGCCAGATTCGCCGGTGAAGGAAGGATCGAAGGCGATGGTCAGGAATCCGCGCTCGGCCATATGCTGCGCGTAGAGGCCGCTGGACTGCTCCTTGACGGCGCCGAAAGGACCGCTCACGGCGATGGCCGGAAGCATTCCTTCAGCATTTTTGGGAACATACATATCGGCAGCCAGAGTGATGCCGTAGCGGTTGTGGAAGGTGACCTTGCTGTGGTTTACCAGTTCGGATTTTGGGAAAGTCTTGTCCCACTCCTGGGTGAGGGTAAGTGTGCTCATATTCTGGGTGTTTTTTGATTGGCAGGCAAGCAGCATCAGGGATGCGGTGCAGACACGAAGGATTGATTTGATACTCATGACTTTGATGTTTGTTGGTGCAAAGGTAGGCGGTCTTCCGGAGATTCTTTAACCGATTTTTGCCAGATTTCTACCAATATCGCAGAACTTTGCGTATTTTTGCAGAAAACCATACCCTTTCGCGTGATATGAAGAACATCCTGCACATCACTGATCCCAATGTGTATGCCCGCTCGGTAAACGCTCCCGTGCTGCATCCGCTGGTGAGCGTCATCCATTACGACGAGGTGTCTCCGGTCCATACCAGCCTGAACCTCTATGGGGTGTACAGCCTTTTCATCCAGCGGAATTTTCCCTCCGGCCTCTCCTACGGAATGAAGATGTGCCAGCCGGCGGAAGGGTCCATCCTTGCCGTAGCGCCGGGCCAGATGGGAGGCAAGGAAGACAACGGAGAAGGCCACTACATCAACGGGTGGGTGCTGATGTTTTCTCCTGAACTCCTTCACGGAACGGATCTGGAGGCAAAGATGAAGGACTACCGCTTCTTCTCCTACTTTGCCACGGAGACGCTCCGGATGGAAACCTCTGAATGGGGCCGAATCACGCAACTCGTCTCGCAACTCAGACACGAACTGCAAGAGAACGAGGATTCCCCTGCACTGAGGGCCGTCATTCTGGGATATATCCGTCTTGTCCTGGAGTACTGCCAGCGCATCTACCAACGCCAGCTCTCGCAAGAAGACAAGACATCATCGGACATCCTCAAGCGTTACCATAACCTGCTGCGGGAATATTATCTGGACGGCAAACAGATGGACCTTGGCGTCCCCACCGTCCAATACTGCGCGGAGCAGCTGGCCTATTCACCCCGCTACCTGGGCGACGTGATTCACAAATCCACCGGCGGCACGGCCATCGGCTATATCCATTCCTTTGTGATCGAGCAGGGCAAGACCCTTCTGATGAACGGTCATAATGTCAATGAAACCGCGCACCTCCTGGGCTACGAGTTCCCGCACCACTTCACCCGTCTCTTCAAGAAGGTGACGGGGATTACGCCTACGGGGTTTCTGGGGAAATAGTCAAACCGTTATGTTCGATGGCCGAAAAAAGGGCTGGATTCTACGATCAAGTGCAACGTTATTGACAGCATTGGTGTCCCTTTTCTCGCCAATTTCGTCGGATTATTTGTAAATGTTGGTAAAAAAGTGGTATATTTACCACCAATTAGAAAACATTTTTACAATGAAGTACTTGACTGTACCAAAGGCGATAGCCGCCTGGAATGCCATACAGCCTCTTTCCGACAGAGACCGCGAGCGTCTCAGCCGCAAATTTACAGTAGATTTCAACTTCAACAGTAACCACATCGAAGGCAATACGTTGACCTATGGCCAGACAGAACTGCTGCTGCTATTCGGAAAGGTTGTAGGAGAAGCAGAGATGAAAGATCTGGAGGAAATGAAAGCCAGCAATGTGGGTCTCAAAATGACGCAGGAACTAGCCGGCATCAAGGATATGCCGCTTACGCAGAACTTCATACGCCAGTTGCATAAGACGCTTTTGCGGGAGGATTATACGGTCTATAGTGAATTGCCTGGTGGCCAGCAGACCAGCTATGTCATCCACGCGGGCAGGTATAAGACTCGCCCCAACAGCGTTATTACCCGCTATGGGGACCGTTTCGAATACGCCGCTCCCGAGGAAACTGCAGCCCTGATGGCCGACCTCGTTGACTGGTACAATGAAGAGGAGGCAAAAGGCAAACTCTCCCCAGTCGAACTGGCAGCGCTGTTCCATTATCGGTATATCCGGATTCACCCGTTTGAGGACGGCAACGGCCGAATCGCCAGGCTTATCGTGAATTACATCCTCGCCCGCCACGACTACCCCATGATTGTTGTCCGTAGCCGCGGAAAGAAGGATTACCTGGAGGCCTTGCATCAAGCTGACCTGGAAGTCGGTTCCACTCCCAGTATCGGTGCTCATGCCGAATTGGACAAGATCCGCCCTTTTCTCCGCTACTTCACCGCACTGGTCGCAGAGGAGATCTACAATGATGTCCGCTTCCTGACGGAGCCTGACGAGAACGTCTGGTGGTATGACGGCCAGCGGGTCGAATTCAGAACTCCGAACTATGCCAAGATCCTTCGCATTATGCAGTCCCAGCCTTCCGTCACCATTGACAGCCTGCGCGAGCAACTTGGCATCAACAAGTCCGCAGTGCAACGTCTTCTCTCCAGCTTGAAGGAGAAAGGCTACATAGAGGCTCGCGACAACGAGGGCGGCTGGCGTGTCCTTATCACTCCGTCACTCTAACCTAATGACACACTCAAGTGTAGAAGGCATTTTTTGTCCGCCGAAGAACTTTTTCACAAAAAAAGTTTGAGCCCTCATAAAATTCGGGGACAGCAGGGGGACAAACGTGAAAAGGTCAAAAATGTAAAGTGCTTATTTACAACAAGTTATTGATTTATAGTATTTCCTGCATCGGGAAGTGATTTTTCCGTACTGAACGGGTACCATTCCGAACATATCTGGACAACAATGGCGTTTTAATGCCCGTATAAGCATTTAATTGTTCGGGATATGTCTGGTTTCGTCCTCTTTGTTTTTGGAATTTCGACAAATAAATGTTTTCAAGTCACTTGCAATATTAGACAATTTTTGTCTATATTTGCAAATGAAATATAAGGAATATGGAGAAAAAGCTTAGCATATCTGGATGGATTAACGAGAAGCCGCCACGCGGGAAATACACTTTCACGCATAGTGATGTCGTCTCAGCCTTCCCAGAGATGAACGACGGGACTATTGCGCGTTCTCTAACCCGAGAAGTTAGTAAAGGGAGAATCATTTCTCCATTACGAGGTTTTTATGTTATTATCCCCGAAGAGTATCGGCTTCGGGGGTCAGTACCCCAATCATTTTATTTAGACGATATGATGCGTCATCTGGGACGCAATTACTACGTTGCTCTATTGAGCGCTGCGGCAATGCATGGCGCAGCCCATCAGGCACCAATGAGTTTCTGCGTGATGATTGAGCCTCCTTCAATGCGAGATAAGAAGACCGATAAATATAACACACTGTTCTTCTGTAAAAAGCAAATAGCAAAGGAGTACATAGAGAAACGACAAACCATTACTGGTTATATTAATGTATCGAGTCCAGAACTGACGGCGGTTGATCTGATTACCTATCAAGCTAAAATTGGTAGTGTTACACGTGCCGCTACGGTACTCGCCGAACTTGTGGAGAAAACAGACTTCAGTAGGCTTACACCTGACTTTGTGGATATCGTTCCCCTAAGCAGCCTTCAGCGATTGGGCTATATTTTAGATAATGTGTTGGAAGAACGGAAAGCTGCTGGAGATGTTTTTGGGCTGCTTAAACGTTCTGGAGTTCAGTTACAGCCGGTTCCTTTACGGGCAGGCTCCAGCGCAGATGGGTTTATGAAAGATAGCAAGTGGAAAGTTATTGTGAATGTTGAAATTGAAATAGACGAACTATGATACCGTTGAGTTACATAACAGGATGGAGTGAAATCGCTCCGTGGGTTGAGAATAAGATGATTGAGCAGGACCTGATTATCTGCCGGGCTTTGGTATCCATATACAACGATCCGTTCCTGTCGGAGCATCTGGCTTTTCGAGGCGGCACGGCGCTGCATAAGCTGTATCTCCATCCGCAGCCCCGCTATTCGGAGGATATTGACCTGGTTCAAGTCAATGCCGAGCCCATCAAGGAAACCATCGATCACCTTCGTGACGCCCTCGCCTGGCTCGGCGAGCCGGTTGTCAAGCAGAAGAAGCACAACAATACGCTCCTGTTCAAAGTACAGCCTACGGACGTGAGTGCCGGTGAAATTCATCTGAAAGTGGAGATCAACTGCAAGGAGCATTTCAGCGTTTTTCCGATGGTCCGGGTGCCATTCTCGGTGGAAAACGATTGGTTTACCGGCAAGTGTGATGTGCTGACCTATGAGCTGAATGAACTCGTCGGCACGAAGGTTCGTGCCTTGTACCAGAGACTGAAAGGGCGCGACCTCTTTGATGTCTATACGGCTCTTACTTCCGGCGAACTGGATATTGACCGCGTAATGACGGCTTACGACCGTTATCTCCGTTTCGTTGCCAGCCACGCCCCATCCTACAAGGAGTACGTACTCAACATGGACGAGAAAATGCAGAACCCGGAATTCCTCGGCGACACCACCGGCTTGCTTAGACCAAAACTTGGATATGATCCGCAAATCGCGTGGGAAAGAATTCACAATATAATTATCACCAAATTACTCCCGTTATAGATATAAATCGGTCTAATGGAACTACTATAACATAATACCACAATTTAACATGAATGCAACAATAACTCTTCGGGAATATATTGGAAAGAATAAAATATTTGTCGTTCCAAACTATCAACGAGGATATGTATGGGGTAAAAATCCGAAGGAAAGTGGGAAATAAGACGCCGTGACTTATATCCTTGAGAATTCATTGATTCCAGGATTTGAAAATAATACAGAAGTTTTCATCCAAGGAATTACAGTGTGCGAAGGTGACAGGATCGTCCTTGTTGACGGGCAACAGCGTACCACTTTCTTTTATCTGTTAATGAAGTATTTGGGATATGACGGTCGCTTTGAGATGAAATATGACATAAGAAAAGAATCAAATGATTGGGATATTCAATTGTCTTTAAAGAATGACAACACCATCAAAGAAAATACACAAATTATCCTAAACAATTACGGATTTGCTTGGAACGACAGAATAAACGGATTTGAGTTAAATGAATTATCGAAAGAGGATGTAATAGACAAGATTAAGAACCTTGGCGGAGTTCTTGCCAACATTAATGTAAAAGAATGAATCGTTATCTAATCTTTATTGGTCTTTTTCTCTATCCGGTTTAGTGACAAGTGATATCCGTTTTTTCTGAACCATATTTGAACCGCGAACCGCGTAACTAATTGATTATCAATCTATATTATAGTCTGCATCGGGAAATAAAACGATATTTCTGCGGTTAATGCTTCTACTGTCCCAATAACTGGGACGGTGGGAGCATTTAGGGGCGTTTTTGCTCCTACTCCCCCATTTTTGGGGACGGTGGGCGCATTGCGGGCTCTTAGGCGTGGCAGTACGAATAAAAATTGTGTCAATTCGGGCAAATATCCTTGGAAAAAGCGTAACTTTAGGAGCGAATAATCTTGCGAACGGTATGATTCTATCATTTATCCTTGCTCTGGTTGTGCCGGTGGTGCTGAACGGACCGGATGCGCGGATGCAGGTTTCTTTCGAAAAGGAGGGGCAGCAGCTGCGTTATAGTATTGTATATGACGGGAAAGTGCTGGTGGAACCGTCCCGGCTGGGGTTGCAGACGAACGAGGCAGACTATACTTGCCTGGAGCTTTTATCGACTGAAACGGAACAGGTGCGGGACTGTTATGCGCTGGACCGCATCAAGGCCAGCCGCATAGACCATCCGGCGGTGCGGGCGCTTCTGCACTGCCAGAATCCGGAAGGACGCAAGATTGACATCGAATGGCATCTGACGGCCAACGACGCAGCATTTCGTTATCTGATTCCCCGCGAAGGAGAGACCGGCAGCATAAGGGTGCTGCAGGAGATGAGTTCCTTTCGCTTCCCGGAGGGCACCACAGGCTTCCTCACGCCACAGAGCGACGCTATGATCGGCTGGAAACGCAGCAAACCCAGCTACGAGGAACTGTACACGCTGGACGAACCCCTGGACCGGCGCTCGCAATACGGCCATGGCTACACTTTCCCCTGCCTTTTCCGCGTGGAGACGGACGGCTGGGTGTTGGTGAGCGAAACGGGCGTGGACAGCCGATACTGCGCCTCGCATCTCAGCGACTGGGATGCCGCCGAAGGCTACACCATCGCCTTCCCCATGCCCGAAGAAAATAACGGCAACGGCACTGTAGAGCCGGCCTTCGCCCTGCCCGGCGCCACTCCCTGGCGCACCATCACTGTAGGGGCCGATCTCTCCCCCATCGTGGAAACCACCATCGCCTTCGACGTGGTGAAGCCCCGCTACGAGACCACTCGGAGCTACAGCTACGGCAAGAGCACCTGGAGCTGGATCGTGTGGCAGGACGACAGTATGAACCACGAAGACCAGGTGGCATTCATCAACCTTGCCGCCGCCATGGACTTCCCCTATATCCTCATCGATGCCGGCTGGGATAAGGAATTCGGCCACGAAGGTATGGAAGAACTGGTCAAGTATGCCCACGGCAAAGGGGTCGATGTCTTCCTGTGGTACTCCTCCAGCGGCTGGTGGAACGACATCGTCCAAAGCCCTGTGGACATTATGTGTGACCCGATTGCCCGCAAGCCGGAGATGCGTTGGCTGGAAAGTATCGGCGTCAAAGGCATCAAGGTGGATTTCTTCGGCGGCGACAAGCAGGAGACCATGCGCCTCTATGAGGCCATCCTAAGCGATGCGGATGACCACGGGCTCCTGTGCATCTTCCACGGCGCCACCATCCCCCGCGGCTGGGAACGGATGTATCCCAACTATGTGGGCAGCGAAGCCGTCCTGGCCTCGGAAAACATGGTTTTCGACCAGTTGCATTGCGATATCGAGTCCCAGAATGCCGCTCTGCATCCTTTCTTACGCAACAGTATAGGCAGCATGGAATTCGGCGGCGTGTTCCTGAACCGCCGGCTGAGCCGTGCCAACGGAATCCCCGACCCCAAAGGCCGGGTCCGCGGCACCTTGCGACGCACTACCGATGCCGCCGAACTTGCCATTGCAGTGCTTTACCAGAACCCTATCCAGAACTTCGCTATCACCCCCAACAATCTCACGGATGCGCCCCAGACCGCGCTGGATTTCCTGAAGGAAGTGCCCACCACCTGGGATGAAACCCGCCTTATAGACGGATATCCCGGCCGGTACATCGTCCTGGCCCGCCGTCACGGGTCCACCTGGTATGTGGCCGCCATCAATGCAGACAGCGGGCAGTCGCTCACCCTGGACGTCAAATCCCTGGAGCAGCGCCTGGGCGGAACCGCCCGCGTACTCAGCACCGGTTCCAACGGCCTGCAGGGAGGTTCGGCACCTAAAAAGCCGCTCCGCCTCTCCAAAGACGACGGAGCCGTAATCATAATTAGCCGGTAAGGATCAAGGGCGATAACTGCCCTGCTTGTTCGCTCGATTTTGATGATGCATCAAAAATCGCTATTTTTGATGAGAACTCGTAAATCGTTTTTCATGAAGCGTTTATTTTCCATAATAATGATAATGGGCCTGTCGGTGAATGCGTTTTCACAAGGGGATGGGCCGATGACCGCTTATTCCATGGTCACTAAGGATGGCCGACGGCTTGTGAGTTATAAAGGAGCCGACGGGAAGGATGTTTTCGAGCTGGTTCCTGTGTCGGAGCTACCGGAAGGATTACCTGAGGTGAGGCCATGGAAGATTTTCAGTATCAAATCTTCCCATACGGATATCGGCCTGCATAATGCCCAGTATATGCAGCGGCATGGAAGTGTAAAGCGTATCCGGGATGCCGCGGCTCTTGTGGATGCGGACAAGCTGGCCGATACGGATCCTGCCGCCTATCGCTACATCATGGAAGGCTTCTGGGTATGGCACAATTATCCGATGGACATGGGGCAGACGGCGGCGGAAAACCTGGTTTCGGAATACTTCAAGAGAGGTCGATTAGACGTAGGAGCCACCTGCGCGGGCAATCACACGCACGTGTATGGCTATGAAGAGCTTTGCCGCTCCATTTACACCAAGAAATATCTGGAGGACAACTGGGGCATTCAATCCAAGACCATGCTTATGATTGACAACCCCGGGATGAGCTGGTCCATCGTAGCGCCTTATGCCGAGGCAGGTGTGGAGAACATCGTCTTTGCACCCAACCAATGGAATCCCTTCCCTTCCACCATCTGGCCCAATGACAAAACCATGCGCCGATACACGCTGAATCCGGATGCCGGAGGCGGCGGAAACAGGATCGATGTAAGATACGCCTCTCCCCTGCCGATGGTCTTTTTCTGGGAATCTCCGGATGCATCGGCCAAAATCCTGGTTTGGGCCTCTACGCAATATGCCAGCGGGATGGACATATTCGGCCTGAAGATCAACGGACCCATCAAGGACATGGACGATGTGATCCAGAAGACCGCTACCGGTCTGAAAACCCTGGAAGAACGCTATCCCTACGACATCTGGCTGGCGGCCAACTACGATGACGACGAACCCGCGAACACAAAGCTGGCCGATTTCTGCAAGGAGTGGAACGATGTATGGGAAACGCCCACCTTCTGCACGCTGGGCGATCTGGAAATGCCTTTCGACTATCTGCGCGAGCATTTTGGTGAGGAAATCCCTACCCTTCGCGGCGAAATTACCAGTGGATGGCTGCAGCATCCGGTCTGTACGCCAGAACTCCTGGCAGCCAAATTCAACGCAGACCGCCTCTTGCCGGAGGCCGAGGCCCTGAGGGCCGTTGCATCGGCCAAACGTCAGGAAGCCTACCCGCACGAAGACCTCAAAAGGGCCTGGTGGCATCTGATAATGAACGATGAGCACTCTTACGGCGTTTCAGGTTATAAAGGCCGACGCGTCTTTGAAACCTGGCTCCAGCACCGGGACTGGATTAATAAAGCCCAGTCTACGGCCGATACCGTGCTGGAAGAAGCCCTGGAAAGTCTGGGTGAAGCCAAGCCGGAAGCTCCGGAACTGATTCCGGCCAACGGAAAGACCGTGGAAAACGCATTTTACAGGATCACCGTCACAGAAAAAGGCATTATCACGTCTATCTACGACAAGGAGCTGCAGCGCGAATTGCTGGACGGAGAAGCCAATAAACTCCTGTACACGCAGGACAATCACCAAAGCTGGGCCGATCCTTCCCTGCTGGGAGCGGAGATCATCCAGAATGTGAGCCTGGACAAAAACAACAAGTTCATTTACATCGACAATTTGCTGAAACATCCCAGAGACCTGTTCAACAATCACAGGTATTACAGGTATGGCTATTATCAGTTCCCGTTCGCAGTTGAAAACGCCAAATTCTTTGCCCAGCTGAACGGCCCTGTGATGGAGCCGTATAAAGACTTAACCGGCCACAGTACAGACGCTTATGTGGCAGCCAGGGACTGGTCCTCTGTTGAGAATGGACAGTATGGCGTGGCATTGATTCAATGGGATTCCTCATTGATGGAATTCGGTGAAATCCATCCGGACAAGACCTGTTATTCGTTCGGGAAGTTGCCTGAGGGCAAAAGTGCGCTGTACAGTTATTTGTTTACCGACTGGCTGCAGATGCACAACCCCGATGGCGAAGGGGATCTCCGTTTCCGCTATGCCATTACATCCTATTACGGTTCCTGGAAGGACGCACACATCCCAGCTGTTGCCAGACAGGTGACGGACCCTTATGTCAAGCTTCTGGAAAAGTATATCAATACCGATATTCCTAATGTTCAGGTAGTTACGGTCAAAGCGGCGGAGGATGGCCGTGGGTACATTGTAAGGCTCAGAGAGACGGAAGGAAGAAACACCGTTGCGTCCATCAAGCAACATTTCGTGAAATCCAGGAAGATGATCCGCACGGACATTCTTGAGAATGATATCGAACCTATCAAGAAAATCACCCTGAAGCCCTACGAATACGTTTCAATCCGCATAGCACCTGAACTGCAGGTAAAGTTTGCGGAACCCAGCAACGACGGCTACGAGTACACGGGGCTGGTTACCCGCCCCTGCGCTATCCATGGCGCGGAAGACGGCCAACTGTACCTGGAATGGGGCGCCAATATGGACAAGGATTTCGACCACTATGAGCTTTACCGCTCTACAGAACCCGGTTTTGCCTGCACGGAAGACACCTTCGTCTGCGAAGTAAGGAACGAAGTGTATGACGATATCCCCTATCGCATTGCCCGCTACGAAGACACCGGACTGGATTCCCACAGAAGATATTACTACAGAATCCGTCCTGTATTCAAGAACGGTATGAAGGGCGCTTTCTCCGAAGTATTCAGTGCCATTACCAGACAGATGATTCCATAGATATGAAAAGGGTATTTCTTCTCTTATCGGCCTTCCCTTCTCCGTAAAACGGGCCGTCCGTTGTAGCGCCATTGAAGAAGAGCAATCCCCTCTCCCTGTCTCCGGCACCACGCTCAACCTTCCTATCGGCCACCATGCCATAGAAACCTACAAATTGTATTATTAGAGGAATTATCACTAACTTAGTAGCCAGGAAATTTATAAACAATTAGATATTATGACTAAAACCTTTAAAACTATTGCCCTGGTGGCGGTGGCCGGATGGGCCATTGTGACTGCCTGTGAACCTAAAGTGAAGGAGGTTACCCTCCAGGTGAAAACGAATGCCGGTTTGGTGGAAGGCTTTGAGCAGGATGGCGTGAAGAAGTTCCTGGGGATTCCGTTTGCCCAGGCGCCCGTGGGCGAATTGCGCTGGAAGGCACCTCAGCCCATGGAGGCTTGGGAAGGTGTCCGGGAGGCTAAGGAATTCGGCAATGATCCCATGCAGCCCAATGTATTCGGCGACATGAATTTCCGCGGTCCCGCCCGCAGCGAAGACTGCCTGTATCTCAATGTCTGGACCACCGCTAAAACCGAGGCCGACGGCCTTCCGGTGCTCATTTACTTCAACGGCGGCGGCCTTATGGCCGGTTCCGGCAGTGAACCCCGCTACGACGGTTCTTCCATCGCCAAGGAAGGTGTTATCGGCGTTACTGCCAACTACCGTGAAGGTGTTTTCGGCTTCTTTGCCCATCCTGAACTCTCTGCCAAATCGGCTCATAAGGCCAGCGGTAACTACGGTTTTCTGGATCAGGTAGCTGCTATTCAGTGGGTAAAGGACAATATCGCCGCTTTTGGTGGAGACCCCGCCCGCATCAATATCGTGGGTGAATCGGCCGGCTCCTTCTCGGTGTCCCTGCTTATGTGCTCTCCCCTTTCGAAGGGTAACATCGCCGGTGCGCTCCTTTCTTCCGGCGCCGAGGTTCTTCCCTATCAGGCTTCTACTCTTGCCGATGCCGAAGCTGCCGGTGTGAAGCTGCTGGAAAGCGTGGGTCTGGCCAGTCTGGCCGATGCCATGGCTTTGAACGGCGATGAACTCCAGAAGCTCCTTCCGCCCCGCGGCATGTCCAACGTGGTGATTGACGGTTATTTCATGACCGAAAGCGCCGATGACGTATTTGCCAAAGGCCAGCAGGCCCAGGTTCCGCTCCTGGCCGGTTGGAACTCCCTGGAAGGTACCCCGATGCAGGTGCTTCGCGGCCAAGCCCCTACCGTCAAGAACTACAAGGCTGCCATGAAGACCCAGTTCGGCGACATGACCGACGAAATCTTCGAAGCCTATGGAATCCTCACAGACGAAGATGTAATGAGCCAGAAGGGCCTGGATCTGGCCTCCGACCTCTTTACCGGCTTCCCCACCTGGAAAGTCTGCGACTATCACGTAAAAACCTCCAGCCAGCCGGTTTACCGTTACCATTACATGCATCCGCGTCCGCAGGTATCGGCCAAGATGGGCGACAAAGTAGCTGCCCTGGCCGGCGGTGTGCGTGAAAAGACGGAGGAGGAGAAGAAGGCTGAGGCCCCCAGAGCTATGATTGCTCCCGGTGCTGTTCATTCGGCCGATATCGAATATGCCATGGGCACCCTGGAGACCAACGAATTCTATGACTGGCAGCCTGAGGATTACGCCATTTCCAAGCTCTTCCTCTCCTACTATGCTAACTTCTGCAAGAATGGCAATCCCAATGGTGAAGGCCTTCCTGTATGGTCATCCATTACCAAGGAGAACTGTGATGCAGCTCCCGTCATGATCATTGATGTAGAATCCAAGGAAGTGGCATCGGCCCAGAAGGAAAACGCTTACCGAACCCTTGAAAAATTCTATTTGCGTCAGCTGGAAGCTAAGTAATAGCTCCAAGACGGATTAGTGAATCCAGTTGAGGAATAGGGTGATAATCCCGGTATTGATCAGGTCCACGAACATGGCCCCGATAATGGGGACTATGATGAAGGGCTTCACCGCATAGCGGTATTTCAAGCACACGGCCGACATATTGGCCATGGCATTGGGCGTTGCGCCCAATCCGAAGCCGCAGAGGCCGCTTACCAGGACGGCGCTGTCGTACTGCTTCCCCAGCAGCGGGAATGCCACAAAAGCCCCGTAAAGGGCCATAAAGGCCACCTGGGAGATCAGAATCAAGGTGAGCGGAAGCGCCAGCGAAGCCAGCTCCCAGAGCCGTAGGCTGGCCATGGCCATTCCAAGGAACAGTTGCAGGCATACATCGCCGATGGAGATGATTTCCTTGACACTGAGTTCCCGGGTCCATTTGGGCGACAAGCCCAGGAGGTTTCTGAGCAGGCAGGCCATCAGCAGCGAGCCGAAGTAAGTGGGAAAGGTAATGCCGGTAAGAGCCAGCAGTTTGCTCAGTTCTGTTCCCAGAGCCATGGCAATAAGCAGTGCGCAAGCCGCACGCAGGTATTTCACCTTAGAAGTGGTCTCGGTAATCTCTACGCTATCCGCAATGGTCTCGTTTTGGGCCGATTCCCCGGAGAGATGATGCCGACGGATGAGGGCTTCGCCCAAAGGACCGCCCAGGAGGGATCCGGCCACCAGGCCGAAGGTGGCGGCTGCCATGGTGATGGAGGAAGCGCCCTGGAGTCCCAACTGTTCCAACAGCGGAGAGAAGCCTCCGGAAGTGCCATGTCCGCCGCACATGGGAATGGAGCCCACGGCCATTCCGAAAAGCGGATCCATGCCCAGTCCCCTGGCAATGCCCACCGAAATCAGGTTCTGTGCCGTAATCAGAACGGCCACCAGGCCGATCATTACAACCAGAGGCCGGCCGCCCTTGCGAAGTACGCTCATATCGGACTGGAAGCCCACGGAGGTGAAAAAGAGCATCATGCACAGGTCTTTCACCGTTCCGTCGAACGAGCAGGAAAAGCCGAAAACCGCATAGAGAAGAAGGGTCAGGAGCGATACCAGCAGGCCGCCGGAAACCGGTGCCGGAATGCAGAAACGCTTGAGGAAATGAATTTTACGTGTCAGGAATATACCCAGCAGCAATGCCAGAACCCCGATTCCGGCACTTGCATAAGTGTCAAATAGAATTGCTTTTTCCATAAATCCATCTGCAATTTACGAAAACAATTCTAAGATTGGAGTTTTTTTCTGATATTTGTGTATCAACTAAGAGGTACTATGAATCTGTTCGGCCTGTTCAAGAATATCCGTCCGTTTGTAAAGCCTTACCGGCTGCTGGTGATCATCACCCTGATCCTAACCTTGATCGGTTCCCTGATGCAACAGGTGAACGCCATTGTGCTGGACCGTACCGTGGATGCCATCAACGCGCTCATCGGCACGGATTTCACCTGGCACCAGGCGGCCCGCATCCTTACCATTATTTCCGTGGTGCTGTTGGGTAAGGAGGTTTTATCGGCCGGAATCACCTTTGCGCAGAATTATTACGGCGAGCGTATGCGCATCTTTGTGTCCAGGGACCTTTCCCAGGCGGTGATTGAGCGCGTCCTCACCTTCCGCATGGCCTATTTCTCCCGCGACGAAAACGCTACCGGAAAGGTGCAGTCCCGTATCGATCAGGGCGTGAGCAGCCTTTCGCGCACGGTGCAGAACTTCTTCATAGACCTGTTGCCGCTGTTCACCAGCGCCCTGCTGGCTCTCATCCTCATGTTCGCCGCCAATGTTTATGTAGGTCTGGTGGCCCTGGGCATCGTTCCCATTTATTTCTGGATCACCGTCCGTCAGGCTAGGCGGCTCAAAGGCTGGCGCAGGGAAATGCGTGGCTATCTGGAAAGCAAAAGCCAGGGCATCAAGAACATCATCGACTCCATCAATGTGATCAAATCCTTCAACCGGGAACGCATCGAGGCCGATAAACAGCTGGATCTTCAGAACCAGGTGACCGCGAATCAGATGAAGACGCGGCAGGTGGGCTTCTACTACAATGGAGTCAAGAGTTTCGTAAAACAGGTGGGAACGGTGCTGGTGATTATCCTCACCGCCTATCTGGTGCTTATCGAATACCCCGGCATGACCATTGGTAAGATCATGTACCACGTGCTACTTTTCTCCAATGTCATCGCCCCCATCACGCAGCTTCAGCGCATCTTCGACGACGTGAACGATGCCCTCATCTATGCCGAAGGCTTCTTCGGCATCCTGCACTCGGACCAGGAAGTGGAGCCTTCCGGTAGCTATCGGCCCGAAAAGATTCACGGCCGATTCGAACTGAAGGATGTGGATTTCACCTACCCTAACGGCAACAAGGCGCTGTTTGATGTAAATATGCACATCGAGCCCGGCAAGATTACTGCTCTGGTGGGCCTGTCCGGCGCCGGTAAGAGTACCATCGTGAACCTGCTGGACAAGTTCTATGTGCCCCAGAAGGGACAAATTTTGCTGGATGGCGTGGATTTGCAGGAGTATGATACGCGGTACCTTAGGGACCATATCGGCCTGGTGCTTCAGAAAAACCATATTTTCGACGGTACCATTGAGGAAAACATCCTGTACGGCAAGCCGGACGCTACACACGAGGAAGTGGTGGAAGCCGCCAAGAAGTCTTATATCTACGACCAGATCATGGCGCTGCCCAAGCAGTTCCAGAACAAGGCATCAGACCTTTCGGGTGGCCAGCAGCAGCGCATTGCCATCGCCCGTATGTTCCTGAAGAACCCGCCCATCATCTTCCTGGACGAACCTACCGCCAGCCTGGACGCCGTGGCCACTGAGCAGATCAAAAACAGCATCGACGCCATCAAACAGGACCGCACCGTGATCATCATCTCCCACAGCATCTCCCAGATTATCGACAGCGAGATGGTTTACGCCCTGCAGAAAGGACGCGTGGAGCAGTCCGGCCATCCCGACGAAGTGTATAAAAAGGGAGGCGTCTATAAGGATATCATAGACGCCTCCGCTCGGAGTCTCAATATTGAGAAGATTGCCCGGACGGTTACTCTTCCGGAGCAAACATCGGATCCCAGGAAGGAAGCATAATGGGCTTCTGGGCCATCAGGGCCATGATATCGGCGGGTACGTATTTCTTTTCCACCACCAGGCGGAACATGTACTCGTTGAACCATTCGTCGGTCATGATGATGTTGCCTTTATAGCCGCTGGTAGCGCCCCAGCTGTTCTCCACCATCCATTTCACCGGCACGCCTTCCTTGATGTCCACGGCGATGAGCGTCATGGCGTGGGTGGATCCGCTGGCATGAGTTAGGATGCGTTCTTTCTTGTCCATGCCGAAGGTTACGCCCATCAGGGACTCGTAGTCGAAGTTGCCAAGATCGGCGATCCCCCGCTTCCGGTCCAGGAATTTTCCTACGTCGCAAGAGAAATAGAGGGCGGTGTTGTCCTTGATGGAAGCAATGGCCATCTCTTTGATGCGCTCGATGGGCAGGTTCAGATATACCCAGTTCTGTCCGTCGTACACGTGGCGGTCGTACTGGATTTCATAAACCTTGTTGTACGGCACGGCCGGGTTGTTCATAACCATGATGTAGTTATTCTCCAGGTCTTCGCCGATAAACTCCTGGTAGAAGGACTTGGGCGTATAGGTTTTCTCACTTACGAACTCTCCCTTGGAATTGTAGCGGGCCCAGGTGAACTCGGTGGGGGGAACTCCCAGGCACAGGACCAGCATGCGGTAGATTTCTCCCAGCATCTGCACTTTCAGGGCCTGTACGTCCTTGGCTTTGGCTTCCCGCAGGCGAAGGCCGTCTTCGCGGAGCTTGTTCTTGATCTGTGCGCTCATCTGCGAGGTGCTGTTGGCCGATAAAGTCTCCGGCATTACATCGGCCGGGACTACGCCGTATTTCATCACCAGGTTGGAAACGCCGGTGAACTGGCCGCCGTCGCCGATAGGATTGGAAAAGAGCCAGTCTACGGTGCGGTCTTCCATGGGAAGGTCGCGGGTGTCGATGACCCCCTGCAGGAACAGATTGGCCTTCTCCAGCTGGTCATAGAAGAAAAGGTAGCTCTGTGAGAAGGTGAAGGCGCCTAAGTCGTGCTTGGCGTTCATGCGGGCGCGCAGGACGTTCAGTCCGGTGAACAGCCAGCAGCGGCCGCTGGATTTCTGGTCGGTACGGCCAAGGGTCTTCACTTCGTTGCTGAAGTGAGTATCGATCATGGCGATTTTGTCGGCCGATACAGCCAGCGTATTGATGGGCGTGCTGTTCAGGGCGTTACGCAGGGCTTTGTCGGCGGCATTGCCTTCATAGGCGGCGCTGATCTGACGGAGCATATCGGCCGATATTCCGCCTTTAGGATCGCCGGCGGGTTTTTGAGCCCAGGCGAAGAGGGCAAGGAGCAGCAGGGCTGCAGTACAGATGGTTTTTCTCATGTTATTAACAGATGGTCTTATTCACAAAGATACGATTTTTTATTTAACTTTGTGTCCCATTATGCTGGAATCAATTCTCATAGCGTTCGCCCTGGCCATGGACTGCTTTACGGTGTCTGTGGTATGCGGCGTTATCATTCAGCGTTTCGAGGGCCGTACGGCGTTTACGCTGGCCGTTCTTTTCGGCCTGTTCCAGGCGCTCATGCCACTTATAGGATGGGCCCTTACAACTAGTTTCAGCTCATACCTGCAGGCAATAGACCATTGGGTGGCCTTCGGTATGTTGGCCCTGATCGGCGGCAAAATGGTGGCCGATTCCTTCAAGGAAGAGGAGCAGAGCAGCATGAATCCCCGGGACCTCCGGACGCAGGTGCTGCTGGCCATAGCAACCAGCATCGATGCGCTGGCAGTAGGTATCTCCTATGCCTGTACCGGCTACGATACCCTGGGCCAGCTGGCTATGCCATTGGTCATTATCGGTATCGTTTCGTTCGGCATGAGCCTGCTGGGCTTCGGCCTGGGCATACGGTTCGGAGAGATTATCAACCGAAAAATGCGCCCGGAGCTATTGGGTGGCATCATTTTAATCGGCATTGGTGTCAAGATTCTGATTGAACACCTGGGATAGGTGCTTGGGCTGGCAAGCTAGAAACGGTAATGGAGTTCGACACTACCGATACAATTAGCCAGATGACCTATAATGGTTAGCCCATAAAAATTGACATCTCCTTCACTGGCGCGATAGGTCAAAAAATCGGACCTCGTGAGTTTTCCACTGCGGAAGATGTTGTAGTTATACTCAAAGCCGCAGTTGATATAAAAATGGCCGAAAGTATAGCAGAGACCTACCTTACCCAGGGCATTGGGCTGAAGATGACCATGAACGGGAAATATCTCTTTTCCGGTTTCGGACAAGTGGGTCATCCTCATCTCATTGACAAAAGTAAGCAGTGGAATGGCTGTAATATTGAAGGTCAGGTTGCGTAAATGACCGAATTTTTTATTGGACTGGGCATCCCTGTGATATAGAACCCAATTGAAGGAGTAACCAGCCCCCACCGAAACCTGATAGGTTGAATAGCCGATAAGATCCATTATCATGCTGCTGACAACTGTCCGCTCCTCAGGTAGCATGATATTACCATGGAGGTATTTGGCCCCTACAAGGAAAGAACCGGCCGATTTTTTCTGGACCATTTTCCCCGTATAGGCCGATGGATAGGAGAATTTCTTGTGGTTGAAGATGTAGAATCCACCCACTCTCCAGAGACTTGCCGTTGTATTGATATCCTGTATAAAAAAGGGATCATACCCATCCATTTCGACGGAGCAACTGCCTGTATCGTGGATTTTGGAATATGAGAACTGTACGGCGAACTTGGTGCCATTCCAATTGAAGGAAAAGTGCCGGTCCTTTTTATTGCTATTTCCTACTGAAAACGAATAGCCCAAATTAATGGGGCCATATCCTCCGCCAAAACCAATATGATGGGTTACGTCATCGACAAGTTTGAGATTGAAGTATCCCAGTAACTCGGTCTTGCCATGCACTTCAAACTCCACAGGCGCCTTTATGCCCGCCCTATCCCAACGGCTCTTGTAGGTTGTAGAGACATTCCAACCTTTGAAAGGCTGAAACACATAAGTAGAATCCAGACTCTTGTCCGGCTCCATCATCTTGTTCCACATCTTCAGCGCCCACTCCTTAAAATTCTGCGCCCGCCCTTCCGTCTGAAAGGCTAGCAGGGCAGTTGTAGAAGCCAATATGAGCACCCATCGTTTCAAATCATGCAAAGATACGAATTTTCCCGTTCAGCTCTACTGCTGGATATTTTTTTAAATATTTTTTGTACTATCGAAAAAAGATGCTATATTTGCATTCCCAAACCCCTGGTGCTGTAGCTCAGATGGTAGAGCAATGGACTGAAAATCCATGTGTCGGCAGTTCGATTCTTCCCAGCACCACAGTAACCCGCTCTAAATGAGCGGGTTATCTTTTTTGGTCCCACTTTTGGTCCCACTTTTGTCAAAATACTGACCTCTATCTGGGACCACTCAAATACCCCTTACACATTGTTCTACGGCCGTTTTTAGGGATACTCTACTACCCTTTGGAGTCTCCGCTTGCTCGCAGATCGTTTTCCCAAAACCTTCCCAAATCTGGGACCAAATCTGGGACCAACACCAGTTTAGCACCAAAAAGTGGGACCATAAGTCACGTGGTTTTGTCGATAGAAGCGAGACCACCTTTTTTGCCCAGGCCTTCTTTCAACTGAATCCGGCTCCAGATGGGTATTTGCTTGATTTTTCGTAAATTTGCAATAAGAACTTGACCTATTGTAAACTATGCCGCGCTTCACGCCATCCATACTTATCTCTGATTGTTGGGGCTCCGTTGGAGACCTCACCTTCTATCATATGGGCGGGCGCTGCTACTACAAGAAGAAGAGCCGGTGTGAATTCCCCGGGACTGACGCACAGAACAGCCAGCTCGATGTTCATCGCCGGGCATTGGCTGCCTGGAGGACGCTGGAGCATTCGGTTCAACTGACCTGGAACGACCTCGCAAAGCCCGTTATAAGCCACAAGCCGCCCTTTGACAATACGGCGCACATCTCCGGCCAGAATCTTTTTGTAAGCGCTTATCACGGCTTCTATACGCTGGGCCACGAACACATCCCCTCCCCGCGAGCCTGGCAGGATTTCCCGATCTATTCTCTCGAGTTCCAGGACGCTGCCGTTGATGGCACCGACCTTCGCCTTTGCTTCCACTCTTATTTCCCCGAGACGGAGCCTGCAGGCCGCTACCAGGTTCTCACCAAGATTCAACTTACAAAGCCCGGATACGGCCGGAAACCGGGCCTTATGAGGAATTTCCTCGCATCCGCGCCATGTGCCACGGGCGATGGTTGCGTTTTCGTGACAGTTGACAATTTCCGCGAGCGCTGGGACCTGGATCTGGACGAGTATCAGGTCCACGGTCAGTACGTTCTTCTTGACAGGCTGACCGGCTATCGGAATATTCACCGGGAATTCTCGTTTTCAGTGAAGTTGTAGTTTTTTTCGTCAAAACATATGGCGTGGGTCGTTCCGGCCTGCAAATTTCTTTGTTCGTGGGTACACCCTACGAAACGCTATTATATCCCTCTATACCTAAAGCGATTCTTTCGTTAAATTATCGTAAATAATTGTTTTGCAGATAAATAAAAATGTATTATATTTGAATCGCACAAGGGGTTGTGTAGCTTACTTGAACCTAAACTTAAACCTATGCAAGCGCTTCCTTCCATCGCTTTCGGGGGCTTCTCCGGTTCTGCCAAGGGTGTTACGGCTCGCCAAGTCGCGGGCCGTACCATCCTTTCGGTAAGGGCATGGCCCACCGGAGCCACCACCAACGCACAGGTTG
>Ga0310696_10002958_pt1 | contig 21767 bp, 17 predicted proteins | sample AusTroGonzalo_MG_4_FD_203885 | JGI IMG/M metagenome (GOLD analysis project Ga0310696, IMG submission 203885) | Bovine rumen microbial communities from tropical cattle in Woodstock, Queensland, Australia - Gonzalo_02 (v2) (version 2) | ecosystem: Host-associated > Mammals > Digestive system >...
AGAGAGATTTTTTAAGAGTAAAGGGCTTGAGATACCGAAAAGGTGTAAAGAGTGCCGATTAAAGAGAAGACTTGAACGGGAGAACAGAGTTGGCTACGAAGTGGGTAAAAAGACGAATAACTAAAAGCGGAAGAGTAGACATAAACGACCCTATCATCCGAGCAGAGTTAAGGGAGATGATAGGTAACCCCGACACCGTCAAAATAGACATCCCTTACACTCCGAGACCTGTTCAGGAAAAAATCACTAAAGAGTTAAGAACGCACAGATTCAATGTATTATGCACACATAGACAAATGGGTAAGACGATATGCGTAATACTGCACATTATAAGAGAAGCATTAACAACGACATATCCTAACGCAAGATACTTTTATGTAGCACCGTTTTTAAAACAGGCAAAGATAATAGCGTGGGATAGACTGAAATATTACCTTAAAGATGTTCCAAGCACGAAAGTCAACGAAACGGAACTAACAATCACATTACCTAACGGTTCAAAGATATATATAGTCGGAGCAGATAACCCTGACGCATTAAGAGGTTCATACGCTAACGGAGTAGTGTTAGACGAGTATGCAATGTGTAAGGACATATTTGAAGAGATTATACGCCCTATGTTCATTAATACGAACGGTTGGTGCGTGTTTACTTCAACACCGAAAGGACAGAACCACTTTTATAAGTTGTGGCTTAAAAGCCAAAGTGGACTTAAAGATTGGTGGGGCGGTATGTTTACTGCCAAAGATTCGGGAGTTATACCTGCCGACGAACTTAAAAGGATAGAAGAAGAGTCAAGTAGCGACAGTATGTTTAGACAAGAATATATGTGCGACTTTATGGCAAGTAGCGACAATGTTCTTATCCGAATAGACGATGTATATGTGGCTCAAAGAAGACAGTATAGGTTAGACGAGATAGACCATAGTGCGACAATTATCGGCGTAGACTGTGCAAGATACGGAGATGATAGAACTGTGATAACCGTAAGAAAGGGTTTACAGATGTTTCCGCAGAGATACTTTCAGGGGTTAAATACTGCCGAGATTACAGAGAGAATTATAGATGTGATAAACGATTACGGATACGACGGAATATGTATAGACCAAGCGTTTGGTGGTGGAGTGGTAGACAGATTAAGAGAGTTCGGTTACGACAATGTGTTTGAAGTGAACTTCAATATGAAGAGTGGAGACGAGCATTGTAAGAACAAGAGAGCCGAGATGTGGTGGAAAATGGCGGAATGGATACGAAAGGAAGGTGCGATACCGGAAGATGAAGAGTTAGTTCAAGAGTTGACAAATGTTTTATACGGTTTTTCGGCAGGAGCAGGGCAGATACAGTTGGAAGGGAAAGAGTTAGTAAAGAAAAGAATAGGTAAATCGCCTGATAAGAGTGACAGTCTTGCATTGACTTTTGCGTTTCCGATACAGAAGCGTGGACTTGACGACAGAAAAAGCGAGTATGCAGTAAGCGATTACCAATACATATAGGAGTGAGTTATGTTTCCAGCATTGGCAATAGGAGCATTGATAAGTTTAGCAAGTGGAATATACGGGAAATATCAGTCGGATAAACAAGCGGGAGAAATGGCAAAGATACAGGCAGAGACGAACAAGAGACAAGAAGAACTATTAAAAGCAAAAGGACCACAAGCGACACAGAGTAACGAGACATACGATTCGTTAAGAGACAAGAGAGGGGAAATGTTTAAGAGAGGTTTGATGTCTACTATCAAGACAAGTAATTTCGGGTTGTTAGACACAGGAACAAGTGGCTCTGCCACAAAAACTAAATTGGGGCAATAATTATGAATGTTCAAAACGCACAGAAGATTTATTTTAATATGCGACAAAACAAAATGAATTACAGACCGCATTGGGAAGAGTTGTCGGACTATATCGCACCGACAAAAGGTCGTTTTGTTCAACGCAATCTTAATTTAAGAAAAGAGATAGATTACAAGAAGTTGGTAAACAATACTGTCGGTATAGCGGTAGACACATTATCGGCAGGTATGTTGAACGGTCTTACATCTCCTTCAAGAGAATGGTTTAAGTTGATGTCGCCTATGAACGAAGATATAGAAGTGGCACAATGGACAGACTCCATTAAAAAGAAAATGGAGTATATATTTCAAAAATCTAACTTCTATAACACTTTACATAATGTATATCAGGAACTTGCGGTGTTTGGAACTGCGTGTTTTGTAGTAGATAAAGATTACGACAATGTTATACATTGCACACAGTTTACTATCGGCGAATACTGTTTACTATACAATACTAAAGGACTTCCTACTACATTCGGTAGAGAGTTCTTTATGACATCGCAACAAATGGTTGAAGAGTTTGGATACGAGAATTGCGGACCGTCAGTTCAGTCTTGTTACGATAACAAAAATTATACCGCAGAGTTTTTAGTTTACCATTTAGTATGCGAGAACACTAACAGAGATAAAAGTCGTAAAGATAACAAGAACTATAAGTATACATCAATATATTGGCAGGGTAATAGCGACAAGTTCTTAAGAGAGTCGGGATACACATATTTCCCCGTTGTAGCACCAAGATATTCGGTAAACTCGTCTCAAGATACTTACGGTATCGGTATCGGAGACAAAGTTCTCGGCGATTGTAGAATGTTACAGAAGTTAGAGAAGGTTAAACTTATAGGTTTACAGAAAGTTGTAGAACCGCCATTAATGGTAAGTTCACAAGTTCAGGGTAAGATAAATGTAGCACCTAACGGGCTTACAAGATTTTCAGGAACGACAGACTCGGCAGTATATCCTACATATAAAGTTCAATTAGATTTACCTTCATTAATACAAGAAATAGCAAATGTAGAAAGAAGAATAACTAACAACTTCTACTATGATGTGTTCTTAATGCTTACTTCACAAGAGTATTCAAGAATGACCGCAACCGAAGTAGCGGAAAGACACCAAGAAAAACTTATGATGTTAGGTCCTGTATTACAGAGACTTAATAGCGAGTTGTTAGACCCGATGATACAAATAACTTTCCAAATAATGTTGGAAAACGGACTTGTTCCACCACCACCTGAAAGTATACAGGGCGGAGAGTTAAGAGTTGAGTATGTTTCCATAATAGCACAAGCACAAAAGGCACAGGGTATGGCAGAACTTAATCAGGGAACTGCGTTTGTAGGACAGATAGCACAAGCGTATCCGGAAGTTCTTGATGTTATCAACCCTGACAAGTTGGTATTGACTGCGTTTGACAAGATAGGCGTTGACCCGTCGGTAATTAGAAACCCGAAAGAAATACAGGCAATAAGAGAACAGAGAGCAATGCAACAACAACAAAGTCAACAACAAGCACAAGCAAATATGGAAGCAGACACAATAGAGAAATTAAGTAAAGCAAAGACAGACGAAGATAACGCTTTAACCGCTTTAATGGGCGGACCGCAAGTATAGGAGAGAATTATGACGGAAGAAGAATTAGACAGAGTTATAGAAGAAGACCAAAGAACCAAAGACGAGATAGCACAAGAGAAGAACACATTAGAGAATGTGTTAAAGACTTCCGACGGTATAGCGTTGTTGAAGAGAATAATATTCGGTAAATGTTTCGTTGAAAGCAGTGCATACACAAACGACATAAACGCAACAAACTTTAATTTGGGCAGACAAAGTGTAGGGCAAGAACTTTTAAACGAAATAAAAAATATCAATGAAGAGTATGTATGTAAACTTTTTAGGACAGAAAAGGGGGAAGTAAATGACTGAAGAAATTAAAGAAACACAAGACACACAAACAACTGACACAAAGGAAGGTGCAGATGTTCAGGCAGAGCCGAATACTGAACCGAAGAATGATGATGTTCAAAAGACTGAAGAGCCAAAGGCAGAACCGAAGAATGACGCTAATGAGCCGAAGGCAGAACCAACACCTGAACCAAAACCTGAACCTGAAATTGAATACAACTTTAAGTTTCCTGACGAAATTAAAGTGGTAGATACAGAGGTTGCGAAACTGAAAGAACTCTCAAAGGAATTGAAATTGAGCAACGAACAAGCCCAAAAATTTGTTGATTTCACAGTAAGTCAAGTAAAGTTTTTCGGTAAAAAAGCGGAGCAAGATTTTAAGACGATGAGAGCCGATTGGTTAAAGCAAACCAAAGAAACTTACACCGAAGAGCAAATCGGCAATGCGGGTAAGGTAGCAAAAGAAGTAGGCGGACAAAAGTTTATGGAACTTTTAGAAACAACAGGGTTAGCCGATAACCCGTTGGTGGTCGGTTTTCTTGAGAAGATTTCCGTAAATTACAGAAATGACAAAACTGTTGTAGGCAAACCCAACGGTGGCGAACCTACGAGAGAACAGATATTGGATATTATGTATCCGAACACAAAATAATATAAGGAGAGAAAAAAATGTCAATATTAGAGAACGGTTGTGTATCATTAGCAGACCTCGCCTCAAGATTGAAAGGCGACGGTATGACAGTAGACCAACAGATTGTTGAAGCATTGTATAAAAGAAATGATATTTTAGACGATGCTATGTTTAAAGAAGGAAACCTTTTAACAGGTAATAAAACTACAATAAGAACGGGTTTACCGGCTCTTACTTGGAGAAAATTGTATCAGGGAGTTCAAGATACAAAATCTACAACTGAACAAATTGTAGATACTTGCGGTATGCTTGAAGGTTACTCCGAAGTAGATAAAGCATTAGCAGATTTAGGTTCTAACACAAAAGCAATAAGAGCAACAGAAGATTATGCTTTCGTAGAAAGTTTTAACCAAGAAATTGCTAAAGCATTGTTCTATGGAGACCAAACAGTAGATAAAGAAAAAATCACAGGACTTTCTCCGAGATTTAATTCTAAATCTGCAAAGAACGGTGTAAACATCATAGATGCAGGTGGAACAGGTAGCGATAACCAATCTATATGGTTAGTAGGTTGGGGCGAAGACGGTGCTTTCTGTTTCTTCCCTAAAGGTTCTAAATCAGGTTTCACAATGGAAGATAAAGGACAAGTAACATCTTATGATAGTGCAGGAAGAAAATTTGAAGCATACAGAACTCACTTTAAATGGGATATCGGTTTCACAGTTAGAGATTGGAGACAAGTAGTAAGAATTGCAAATGTTGACACATCTAACTTAATGACCGCAGGAGATGCTTCCGATACATCTGCAAACATAATTAAGTATATGACATTGGCTTTGAACAAAATTATAAAACCTAATTCAGTTAAATTAGCGTTCTATATGACAAGAAGTTGTAAAGCAATGTTGCTTACAAAAATTATGTCAAAGAACAATACTTTCTTAACAATAGGCGACTATCAGGGAAGACAAAACATTCTTCAGTTTATGGGTATACCTGTTAGAATTTGTGATTCATTGTTAGAAACAGAAAGTCAAGTATTGTAAGGTCGGTAAAGCGTAGTAAAAATTTTTAAGGAGATACAAAAATGATTATAGATAAAAATTTAGTATTTTGCGAAGGTCAAGACATTGACGCAATAAGTGGTTCTGCAAGTGCAGTAGATTCAACTGACACAATAACAGTTGGTAAAGCAGACTTTGGTTACAAAGGAATGTTTTTCGTAGTAAAAGCCGACGAACAAATTAAAGAAGCAAAAACAGACGGAGATGTAACATTCTCTATTTTGGCTTCCGACAGTTCAACTTTTGCATCGGGAAATGTAACCATATTTACAACAACGATTAAAAATCTTGCTTCCGAAACAGGCGGTCTTGCAAAAGATACTGTTTTGGTTAAAGCATTGATTAGAGATTGTGCAGGTAAGAAATATCTTAAAGCACAATTTACAGGCGACGGAACTTGGGTAAAGAGTGATAGTCAGGGCGATACAATGAAAGTATCTGCATTTATCACATTTGATTATCCAAATCAATAATCAGTAAGGGCGGGGTGTAAAAGCCCCGCCTACTTAAAAGGAGCAAAAATGAAATTAAAATTTAGGACAGAAAAAGCGTGTTGGCATAACGGAAGATATTACGAAGCAGACAGTATCGTAGAGTGCGACTGCAAGTTTTGTAAAGAAGGTAGTGTAAGTTATTTCACAAAGTTAGACGATAACAACGAAGAAGTTAAAGAAGTTAAAGAGCAAGTTGCCGAGCAACAAAATGTTTCACAAGAAACAATTACAGAAGAGAAAAAAGAAGAAGTAAAAGAAACCAAACCGAAAAAGAAAAATAAAATAGAGATAGTATAGGCGGTTAGTATGATAGACATAATTAACAACGCATTAAATTATTTAGGTCAACAAAGTATACAGTCGGTAGACGAGCAAAGCGACAGAGCAAGAAAATGTAAACAGTTCTATGATGTAGCAAGAAGAGAGTTATTAAGAAAACAAGATTGGGGTTTTGCTCAAGAAGAAGTGATATTGAATAAGTTGCCTAAAGAAGATTATTTAGAACGAAAATTTGTTTATGCTTATCCGACAAATGCTTTGTTTATTAAAAAGATTTTCAGTAAAGAAAGTATAAGGTTAAGAAGAAACTTTGAATATAGAGTAGCGGTATTAGACGGACAGAAAGTTATATGTTCCAACGAGAGAGAGCCGAGAGCAATAATCACTAAAGATGTGCAAGATACGACATTGTTTGATGCGACATTCAAAGAAGCATTATCGTATTTACTCGCAAGTAAAGTAGCAATGGCGTTGACGGGCGATGCAGAGATTTACAAGTTGGCAATGCAACAATTTCAGTTGTCAATAAATGACGCAACATTGGTAAATAAACAAGAAGAACCAACGGTATTGAGGTTTGAAAGTGATTTTTGGAAAGTTAGGTAGGTGGATAATGGCACTATTAAAAGAACTCAAAGGAAGTTTTGTAGGCGGACAGGTTAGCCCCGAACTGCAAAACAGGATAGACTTGGAGAAGTTTAATACATTTTTAAAAGAAGCAAAGAACACACAGATAAAACCCGAAGGCGGAATATCTAACAGAGCGGGAACTGTTTTTATTGGAAACAGTAAAGATGCGACATTTAGACTAACAATAAATGCAAATGTTACTGCGACGATAATAATAAACGGAACTCCATACGAGAATGTTACGACGAAATCAGTAGATTTAGAAGTTGGTAGTGAGTATACATATTCGGTTAGTGCGGTAGGGTATGATACGAAGAGTGGTAGCGGAACAGTAAACGAGAATAAAGTTATAGATGTTGAATTAGAAGTAGATACCAATAATTATACATTTACAATTACAAATACACAGGGTGCGACGATAACAATAAACGAAGTAGAACAGAGTTCTATAACTGCACAGGCGGGAACATTAATTGAGTGGAGCGTAGAAAAGGAAGGTTATATTTCGCAAAGCGGTAGTTTTAATTTAAGCCAAACAGAAACAAAACTTGTTGAATTGGTTGAAGATACTTCCGTTACGATAAAAGTAACCGCAACCCCGAGTGATGCTTTGATAGTCGTAGGAGAAGAGACTATTTCAAGTGGAGAAACTGCAACGGTTGAAAAAAATTCAAGTGTAACTATAAGCGTAACTAAAACGAACTATATACCATATACGACAACTATTACCGCAGACGAAAACAAAGACATAACTATTGTTTTGCAATTAGCAAACATAGAAATACAAGACATTAAAAACCCATTAGTAAGCAAATCATCTTGGGATACTTCAGGCGATAACCTTTGGGATGTAGCACGAAAGACCGAAGTGTTTAATATGACACTATATGCAAGTGGCACATACAGAATAGAGTTAGGCGGGGGAAAAGGATATCCTGATACCAACGGTGGAAACATTATAATTGAAAGAAATTGTAGTGCGGGGGAAACTTTAAAAATATTTGCAGTAGGCGGAACATATAAGTATGGAACAATAAGAAGTGTTAGTGGCGATTGGTCTACTGTTTCGTATATAAGTGGCGATGTTTGGTATGGTGGTGGAGTTGCAATAAAAGTAGATAATGGCAACTTTTTGGCTTGTGCGGGTGGCGGTGGCTCTTATAAAAAATATAGTGGTGGACAAGAATTGATATTGACAGGTTCAGGAGCAAAGGCAGGTTCGGATACTTATGGGAGCAAACCTTTAAGTGTTAAATTCGCATACGGAGAGAGATGTGAAACAGGGGCTTTAAGTTATAACACAAGCGATGTAGTAGCAAACGGAGACGGTCAAGCATACGCAATTACAAGCAGTAAAAAGGTTTATGGCGGAACAAGTGTGTTATTAAATGTAATACCTACACTTATATCAAGAAACAGACACAATGGAAACGCTTATGCAAGAATAACTTATATAGGATAATAGTATGAGATTAATACCTTTTGAATTTAATAATAGACAAACATATATATTAGAGTTTGGGAATCTTTATGTAAGAATAAGAAAGCACGACAATTCAATAATAGACACATTAAACAGTAAACCGTATATAGATGTTGCAACGCCTTATACAAACGACGACATAGAGAATATAGATTATATACAGAAAGGCGATGTTTTGTTTTTGGTAGACGGTAACCATTTTCCTCAACAGTTAGAAAGACACGCAGACGGAACTTGGCAGATTAAAGATTATGAGTTAGAGATACCGCCTTTTAAAGAACAAGATAGTAGCATAAAAGGATATTTTACTACTGAAACAACAAACATATTTATAAATTCAAGCGATATAAACTTTACTTTAGGCGACTATGTAGGGAAGAAGTTTAATATAGAAACATATTTTGATGCACAGACTTTAAGTGCAAAGTCAACAGATTTCCCTACACTAAACACGGAATACACAAGTAATGTAGTTTTAGTTGGCTCGTCTTGGAGTTTCTATACAAAAGGAACTTGGGCGGGGGAAGTAAAGATACAAATATCAAATGACAATTCAGTTTGGCGTGACTATAAAGTTATGAGTGCAACAGTAGATAACAATGTAGGTTCATACCAAGCAGATATTACAGGCGATTTCGGAGACATAGTTTTTGTAAGAATAAAAGTAAAATTATCTCAAAACGATTATTTTCAATACACATTTCAAAGTATAGGTTTTTATGAAAATGTGCCTTTTGAAATTTTAAGCGTGGCTTCCGCAAGTAAAGCAAAAATAAAATTGTTAGACGGATACAATTATAGATTGGTTTCTTATGCGAATAACACTTCTTCCGCAACCGCAGAGCCGATGCAACCGTCCGCTTGGGAAGAGGGAGCATATCCAAAACATATAACCTTTTATCAGGACAGATTAGTATTCGCTAACTCAAAGAACTATCCGTTCACTATTTGGGCATCGGAAACATCCAACTATTATTCATTCAAGATACATAGTGAGTTAGTGGATAGCGACTCAATACAGACCAATGTTGTAGGGGACGGGTTGAACGAGATAACCGCTATTGTGTCCTTAATGAGTTTGATAGCATTTACAGAAAACGGAGTATTCAGGACAGGTATAGATGTATGGAACGCAACGGGCGACTTTGCTTTAACTCGCCAATCTCGTGGCGGTAGTTCTTCAGTTAGACCTGTAACAATAGATAACTCTTGTATATATGTTAAACCAACAAAAGATGCAATAAAAGACTTTTATTATCAATATCAAATAGACGCTTATGCGGGAGAACAATTAGATATACTTGCAAGAGATTTGTTTGAGAATAAGAAGATTAAACAGTTAGCATTTCAGGAACAAGATAAAACGATATGGGTATTATTTGAAGACGGTTCTATGGCTTACTGTTGCTATATGAAAGAGCAAGAAGTGTTAGGTTGGAACAAGTTTGAAACTGACGGTAAAGTGATTTCAATAGCAACGATTATGAGCAACTTCAACGATACATTATTCTTGGCAGTAGAGAGAGAAAATGGAATATGTATTGAGAGATTAGATAGAAGGTTCTCTTCCAAAGAGATTAAAGACCAAATCTTTTTAGATAGTGTAATAGTTCACGAAGAAAGCGGAGCATACTTTAATACTGTTACAGGGCTTACTCATTTGAACGGACAGAGTGTAGATATATTAGCAGACGGGTTTGTAATTAAGAATGTGTTGGTAGAGAACGGAACTGTAACTCTTGATACCTATGTTACTAAAGCAATTATCGGCTTACCTTACGAGACGAGAGTAGAGACATTGGATATCAATTATCAGGGTAACGGGAACGCAACATTCGGAGATAAAAGAAGAGCAGTAAGTGCGGTAGTTCAGTTTATAGACAGTTGCGATTGTAAAATGGGAACAAGTAACGGACCGTTAGACGAAGTTATATTCAGGACCGATGAACCGTTAGGAACGCCGACACCGTTAAAGACAGAGAAGAAGGATATAAATTTAACATCTTCGCATAACGAAGAAGAACATATAGTAATAGTGCAAGATAAACCGTTACCTTTTACGGTATGTGCTATTAATCAAAAAGTATCTATGGGGGTAACGAAATGAGTTATGGTAAAGTTGGGCTATATACAACAAGCATTGGCGGTTTCTTAAATGCAACTTCTAATGTGTTAGGCGGATACAACCAACAGGCATTTTATAAAGGAGTGGCTAACCAAAAAAATTATCAAACAGGTTTAAACGATTTATATACCGCTAACCAAATAGATTATGATGCGTCTACTACCGCATATCAAATTCGTTCTATTATGAGCAAAGGCGAACAATTATTCGGCAGACAAAAAACTTCACTCGCAAGAGCGGGGGACACGACAGGAGCAACCGCAAGAGCAATAGTTAAAGATAGTGCAAGAAAACAGGCAGAAGATATAGCGATGTTGGAATATAGAAACGAACTTTCGGGTTTTGAGAGAAGAAGACAGACCGCATTAGAAAACCTTACATTACAAGCAGAAGCAAAAATGGCAAAGTTAGCAGGAAATAATGCAGTAGCGAGTGGTTGGGTAAGTGGTGCGGGTTCGGCATTGTCTACCATAGGAACAGTCGCAAGTTATTGGTATGGAATGAAATAGGGGGAAATAATGGCTAACTTAACAATACCCAAATGGGAAAGGCAAGTTGAAGGACCGCAACAGAAGGCAAGTCAGGCAAAAGCACCCGAACCATTGAGACAGGCATACGGAGAAAATGTAGCACAAGCGACGGGTAATCTTGGTAAAGCAATGATGCAGTTAGGCGACGACTTCATAAAGATACAGGCAAAGAATAATAAAGATAAGATACTTTTAGAAACAGGTAAGTTTGATATAGAGTATAAAAAGTTTCAGGCGGACCTTAAAAACAGAGACGACTACGAAAATTTTAGTGCGGATGCGGACAACTTTTTAGATACACAGTTTACCAATATGAAGAACAGTCTTGGCGAAGACCTTTTCAATAAGTGGTATAAAACCGAAGGTCAGTTGTTGGCAAACACCGTAAAGGCACAGACCGACATAATGAAGGTCCCCGCAAGTATTAAACAAGAAAATAAAACCATTAAGGATAATATAGCAACACAAGCATATAATTACGCAACAGGCGACGACATAACAAAGGGTGTTATCTACGACTCTATTATGAGCCAAATAGAAACATCCGCCCAACCTGCCAACGTAAAACTCGGAATGAAGAGAGATGCACAGTCTGCATTTGCTAAAGGCGACATTGAATACAATATGTATGAAAAACCTGAAGAAGTTATAAAGAAAATTGAAGGCGGAGCATACAAAGAAACTTATACAGATGAGAACGGTAAAAAGCAAACAAGAAGTTTTATTACACCTGAAGAAGAAGGCAGATATTTAAGAAGATGTAAAGCACTTATTGAAAGTAGAGAAGGAACAACAAAAGACGAAAAAGTAAAACCATATTACGATAAATTTGAAGAACTTTATTCGCAAAGCCCCGCACTTGCAAAAGAGTATTATGACGGTCTTAAAGATAGAAAAGAATTGAAAAATGCAGGACTTAAAACTAACCAAATAAATACCGTATTAAATGCAATGAACAGAGCAATAGAAGGCGGAGTGTTAGGGCAACAGTCACTTGCATTGGAACAGGAAAACACAATAGACAAGAAACTTTTATTTAGTGCAGATAAAGAAGCAGGTAAGACAGGCGAGTTTTTGCCGATAGAACAGTATGTAGATTTTATTGATAATAGTAATGAGAAATTAAATTCAGGAGCATTGACTACTGCGGACTATGATAAAGTGTTTAAAAACAGAAACGAAGCATATTTAAGATTAGGCGATAACATAAAGAAAGAAGAGTATTTTCCTACAACAGAAACAGGAAACAGAAACTTTTATTTATGGTCCACTAATAACGGATACTTAAAGACAGAACTACAAAAAGTGTTTACGGATAGCGGTATGTTGGCAAACGGAGAGTATAACAATATTACAAGCCAAGAAGTAGGAATGATATATGCTAATGCTTACAAGTATTGCAATGCAATAGATATGAACAAAACAAAGAACGGACAGTCGGAAATAGCAATTCAGGAAGCAATAAGCAAATCTTTAATTGAATGGACTATGGCAAAGTATGGCAAGAGTGCAAAGGAAGCATCGGAGTTCTTGATAGGTAACAGTATATTGAAATTAAGAAAGGATATAAAAGAGCAAGAAGTAGGTTTTACATTAAACAGTTATAAGGACTAAAACTATGGCATTAGACGACATTTTAAAAGATATTGACGAAAGAAAAGTAGTAAACCCACCTGTAAGAAGAAATGTTTATGTTGCAGATTTAAATGTAAATGTAAACACAGATTTGGAAACACCTGACGAGATAAACTATGCAACAAGAACACAAGTATTGAACAAACCAAAACAAGAGTATATGGGCTTAAAAGAAACAGAGAACCCTTTTAAATTGGCATACAATGCAAGTGTAGATAGTTTAAAAAATGTGTTAGACAAAGTAACTAACTTTGCTTTGCCCGAAGAAGTAAGAAGTCCTATAAAAGAAGCATCTAAAGGTGCAGTAGTTGCAGGTGCAAGTTTAGGCAATTTGACTTGGGGTGCAACGAAGATATTTGCAACAGAAATGGCAATGAACAGAGAAATGTTTAAAGCGAAGAACGAGTTAGAGCAATCGTATATGAGAAGAGAGATAACACAAGAAGAGTATGCTCAAAAGTTAAAAGAGTTGACCGAAAAGAAAACCGAAGAACAGAACCAAATGAGAAAGTTTATAGGTAAAGATATACAGGCGGACAACGAAGCATTCAATCAATGGTTACAAGATTGTGGGTTTACACCTGATAGTAAAGTAGGAAAATTCTTTTTTGATTTAGGCGGTTCAATAACAAGTATAGGAATGTCAGTTATAGCATTTGCGGTAACAAAGAACCCAATGTTAGCAATAAGTTTAATATCCGTTCCTGAATTTACTTCAACATATACGGAAGCAATAGACAAAGGTCTTGACCCTGAAAAAGCAATGAGTGCAGGTCTTACAAACTATTCTTTTGTTGCAAGTAGTGAGTTTTTAGGCGGTAAAGTATTATGGTCCACATTAAGCAAAAGTGGTTTCATAAATAAGGCGGTTAGAAAGATAACAAACTTAAACCCAAGAATTGCTATATCGGGGGCATCAGGTCTTGAAGAAGGGTTACAAGAGTCTTCTCAAACAGTAGGTAGTGAACTTATAAACAAGTATTATGACATATCACAGTTAGAAAGCAGAGAGATTATAAACAATGCTTTATATGACGGGTTACAAGCATTTTTAGGTGCAAGTTTGTTTGGTGGTGTAGCAAGTAATTTACAGTTCAGTAAGATATTTGAAAAAGAGAAAACAGAGTTGTTGAAGTTAAAAGATGTGAACGGTAAGAATATTTATACGCCCGAACAGGCGGAGCAAATAGCAAGAAGGACCGCAGATTATGTTCAAAGCAAAGAACTTCAAGAAGAGATATTAAACATATCAAGAACCGAGAGAGACAATTCTTTATCTAAAGAAGCAAGAAGCCCAAAGGAAATGAAGAGGTTGATAGAAGAGAACCTCAAGAAAATGGAGACTGCGTTACCCGAAATCAAAAAGCAAATGTTAGATATTAAAGATAAAGTGAGAGAAAACTTTGCGGGTCTTGGTCTTGATAAAGAACAGTTGGATATGGTAGCGGAATTGACACAGGCAAGAGCAACATTATATTATAACGCCTTCGGTATTACTCCATTGCAATTCTATTACTTGAATGAATTAGAGATAACAGTTGACGAGAATTCTAATATATTAAGCAACGGAAAAGAAACGGGTTATACAGTAAAGTTCAACGAGAAAAGAGTAGCCGAAGCAATAGATAGCGGTAAGATAGAGAACATTATAAAGAGCATAAGAACAAAAGAAAACTTAAATAATTTCGGTAACTATGTAAATAAGTTAGTAGCCGAAGGTAAAATGACTGAAGAGCAAAGAAGTATAGTATACTCTCAATTAGCGGACAGAATGTCGGAGATACCTACAACCGAGCAGGTAATAGACAAAGTAAGAGAAGAAGAAGTTGACAAGTTGACAAATAACAAAAAAGAGACTATAATTGCAAGTGGGGGAATAAATGACGAAACCTATCAACCAACAAATGAATTTAGAGACCTACAAGAATACTGTAAGAACACAGTTGACAAAGTCGCTTGGAACGAAAGAGGCGGACTCCTTAATGAAGAGCAACGACAATCTGTTAGGTCTATATTACGAGAAGAATTACGGTCCCGAAGGAGTAGCGGTAGCACTTCAGGTTGGACTTCTTTAGACTTATCCTTCAGTAGAAACAATCAAAAGATTTCCTATAATATGTTCAAAGGTGTAGACGGTCAAACATTTAGAGATATGTTTGAAGTTGCACGAGCATTTACAACGAATGGCGAACTTGTTGATTTACATTCCGTTGAAGATTATAACAACTTTACAAACTATTTATCCGACGACGGGTTAAGCGGTTTTTCAATTACGCCCGAAGGAGATTTGGTCTCTGTATTCAACGCAAAAAGTATTTCGGGTAAGGCGGGTTTTTTACACGCAATATCCGATATAGTAAAGAGAGAGGCAAAAACTCTTGACTGTTATAATTCTAAAAACCAACCGTTAGCACAAATGTATTCACAAATATTTGGTTTTAAACCTGTGGCTTATATGGACTACAATATGGAATACGACCACGATAATATCGCAATGAACCACAATAACCCACAAGTTTATTTTATGGCAAACACAAATAAAGATATAGAGTTAAAGAAGTTTGACGATTGGGACAAAGCAAAAGCATATCAATTACAGGCGGTATCTAACCAAGAAGCATTTAACCAACCCGCATATACGGGTTCCCCTGTGGACCACGACGGTTTTTCTACCGACTATATAGGAACAGGCGAAGGAGCATTGGCTCACGGTTGGGGGTTATATTCTTCACAATTACAAGAAACCGCAGAAGGATACAGGTCAAGACTTGCGGTTGAAAATCTTACAATAAGCGATAAGAACGGGAGAATTGAAGGTTATGTAGAAAGTTTGATAGAAAGACAATTTACTTATACAGAACTTATGAACCTATCCAAAGAAGAGGTCCAAAAGAAAGTAGAGCAGATTGCGAGTGGTTTACTTGAAAAACAAAAAGAAAGAATAAAAATTGACGAGGGAATAATCAAAACCATTGATAATCTTTTAGATATTCTTAAAGACGAGAACCAAACATTTAGTGAGTTCTATTCAAAAATTCCTAAAGAAGTATTAGGGCAGATTATGTTTAGAAACTCAAGAGATATGACCGCCACCGTTGACAGAATTTTAAATGTGGAAGTTGTAAGAGATATAAGAGAAATGAAGGTTTGGGATGTGGACGGGGGAAGAGAGGTTAAACCTGACGGACACTATATAAAAACACAATTAGAAATGTTGAAAGATGTTTACGAAAATTCTTTACGAAGCGATAAAGATAATTTGTTAAGAATAGAAAGGGTAGATTTAAAAAACCTTAAAGCCAAAGTTAGTAAAGGTCAAGTATTTAAAATAGATATTCCCGAAAACGATGTGTTACTTGACGAAGACAAAACTTTTGCCAAACAACCGAAGGCGGTCCAAGAGGGTATTAAAAAGGCGGTTAAGGAATTACCCCCAAAACTTGACGAAGAGAAATTAAGAAGGGTTGCAAACGACCCAAATTATGCGGGAAGCGGAGAACAATCTTTCAAAACTTATTACGGAAGAATGGCTTTTCAAAAAGGGAAGGGGGTTGCAATATCATATATAAAGATGCAAAACTTTGACTCGGAAACAGAAAAGGAACTTATTGATTTTATTGAAAATCTTAATCTTGACGAAATATCTCTTGACAGAATGTCAGAGGTAGAAAAAATGGAAGGTGTTGAAATATATGATTATATTAGAAAACTTTTGGGAAGCAAGAAGAAGGCATCGTTGCTACTCAATAAATATGGTATTAAAGGTATAACATACAACGGATATACGGACGGTAGATGCTATGTAATATTTGACGATAAAGCAATAAAGATATTGGAGAAGTTCTACCAAATGGGCGGACCGAAAGCAAGAACCGCTATATTGGATAAGTTAGAGATAGCACAAGAATTAGAATATAACAATGTAACGCCCGAGAATATATGGAAGCAGACGGGTTGGTTGCACGATGTTGACGGTAAATGGAAGTTTGAGATAAACGATAAAAAGGCAAAACTAAAAACAAAGAACTTGAATAAGTCGGTTACAAAGTTAGGCGATATATTGGACCACGAAGATTTGTTTGATGCTTACCCCGAACTGAAAGATATGACAGTTCATATTAGAAAGTTAGGCAGAAACACTTACGGATATTTTGACGGTAAAGAACTTTATATGGCAAAGAAATATACGGAGAAGGATAAGTTAGACGAATTCTTAAGTGGTTTATTACACGAGATACAACACTACATACAAAAAAGAGAAGAGTTTGCAAAGGGCGGTAGCCCAAAACAATTTAGAAGTAAAAGTCTACCGAAGAGGTTAAGAGACATACAATATAAGAGAGATGTATTGGAATGGTCTCTTTACGGGGAAGTTAAAGGGTTAAAGAAGGGTAATCAGGGAATGAACCAAACTACCCAAAGTTATATCCGTGAACACATAAAAGATTTAAAGAAACTTAAAAACAAAGAGATAAATAAAAGAATAAAAGAATGGGAAGAATATAACAAAGAGTTAGCAGATTATGATAAGAATACAAAGTTTGCAAAGTATCAAAGACTTAAAGGCGAGACTGAAGCAAGAAACACACAGACAAGACAAGATTTGACACCCGAAGAGAGAAGATTGAGTTTGCCTTATGAAACACAAGATTATCCAAACGAAGATTTAATAATTAAACTTCAAGACGGAACAGAGGTTCCTTATGTTCCGAGACAGGATAACTTTACAGGCAACAATCTGCCTACGGTTAGAGGCGAGTTGTTACCGAGACCTATTGATACACCGATAGTAGAACAGACAAAATCTATTATCCGTGTATTTAGAGGCGGAGACAGGTCAACTATTATCCACGAAATGGCACACATTTTTTTAAGAGATATAGAGGTAATAGAAAATCAGGGCGGAGTTCAAGACGAACAGTTTAGAAAAATCAAAGCAACGCTTGATAAATGGTTAGGTAAGAAGGAAGGACAAAAGTATACCGTAGAACAACAAGAGAAGTTTGCACAGGGTTTTGAAACTTATATGGCGACAGGTCAAGCACCTAAAGAAGAACTTAAGAGTGTGTTTGATTATTTCAAGAATTGGATGTCGCAGATATACGAAAGTGTAAAAAATATGATACCGATAACGCCCGAAGTTAAAACTATGTTTGACGAGATACTTACACTTCAACCAACAAACAATACACCACAAACACAGACTGAAGGCGGTAATGGCGGTGGCGGGAATATTATTAATAGTCAACCGCAGAACAACGAAGACGGAGACATAGTTCCCATTACGGGCAACGCTAAAGATTTGGGCAAAATTGAAAAGAAGAAAGGAATTATAAAGAGTTTATACGATGTCGCTTTGGATGCAATAGAACCTGTATCCACAAGACTTGGTGGTATAGACACAAGATTGGAATACGAACTCAAAATGTTTGAAGCAAGACTTGCAAGAAGAAGTGCTATCTATAAAGATGCTTCTTTAGATTTCTTGAAACAAACGGATGCACTTAAAAAGCAGAATAATCAAGATTATTTGAATTACGATAGAGCATTGAAGAATGGCGATGTGTATACCATAAACAGGATAAACGCAAAGTATCCGAAATTAAAACCCGCATACGAAAAAGTTAGAAAGATGTTAGATAGTATCAAGTCGGACTTAAGCGTTTACGGTATCGGTGCAATAGACAACTATTTCCCGAGAAGAGTTATGAATGTTGACGGGTTGGTATCTTATTTGGAAGGGACCGACGATTGGAGTATTATTGAACGAGCAATGAAACAGAAGGACCCCGACTATAAGAGTTGGACCGAAGCACAAAGAGCCGAGTTTGTAGCGAATTGGTTAAACGGTTACGGGCAGACAATATCAAACAAAACCACGAACACAAAACAGAGAAAGATAGAGATTATTACCGACGAAATGGATAGATACTATTGGAACTCTAATGATGCGTTATTGAGTTACATAGACGACATTTCAAATGTCTTGGAAGTATCAAGATTATTGAAGTTAGGTCAGGAAGAGGTATACGAACTCGGAGAAGTTAAAGGCGGTAAGAAGTCTCGTAGCAGAAAAGTATCAACCGATGTAAAGGCAGAACTTTGGGACAACGGTTATATTGATTTGCAAAAGGTTCTCAAGAATATTAATAGTGTATTAGGCGACCATATAAGTAAGTTGTTGAAGGACAAAAAGATTACAAGAGAACAGGAACTACAAATAAAAGAATTGTTGAACGCAAGATTTAATTTCAAGAACTCTAATGTCGGTATATCCGCTTTAAAGTCTCTCGGTTATATAGCAACATTGGGCAACCTTACCGCAACAATAACACAGTTCGGCGATTTATCTTACTCAATAGATAACGCAGGTCTGTTCGGAACATTAAAAGCATTGTTCGGCAAAAAAGAAATATTGATGCAAGAGTTGGGTATAGACCACCCCGCAGAAGATATTAAAGACCATATAAAGACAATGGATAAGATTATATCGGCTATCTTTAAAGGAACACTCTTCACTTATGTTGATAGAATGGGTAAAAACACATTCATTGCTACAACATTTATGAAGTATAGGAAAATGATAGAGAAGGACGAACAGAAAGCGTTTGACGATATAGCAAGAAGATATGGCGACGACTTTGCAAAAGATATCATACACGATATCAAGAACAATATTATAAGCGAGAATATTTACTATTTCGCACATTGTGAATTAGCGAGAGTTCAACCGATAAGTTTAAGCGAGGTGCCAAAAGAATATCTCACACATTCATTCTTAAGAGTAGCATACTCGTTGAAGACATTTTGGGTTAAACAGTTCAATAGAATTATTACCGACAATAAGAGATTAATACAAGAAGGCATCAAAGAAAAGAACCCCGAAAAGATAAAAGAAGGTGCTTTGAGTATGGCAAGACTTATAATCTTGTTTACTATTTTAGGAACGGGGACCGATGTATTAAAAGACTTGTTCTCGTTTAGAGACATAGATTTTGATTTAACAACATTGGATAACCTTTTGAAATTGATAGGTATATCAAGATACACGGTTTACAAAATGAGAGAAGACGGGTTCGGTAACACTATGGGCGATATAATAATGAATATTCCTGTATTACAGATATTTGACGGGTTCACGAAAGAGTTGCCGAAAGTAGCAAACGGAAAAATGAAAGTTAAAGATTTGAAATTATTTAATTACTTACCGTATATAGGACACCCATATTATTGGTGGTTAGGCGGTGGTAGAACAAAACAGAAGAAAAAGAAAAAAAGGAGCGTATTATGATAACAGGACAGACAGTCAAGAACACTTACAACGGTAACGGTAGCACGAGAGATTTTACTATCACATTTGAGTTTACCGATGCTTCACAGGTAAAGTTTAAAGTAAACGGAGAAGAAGTAACGACCAACTATTCGCTTAACCCCGTATCAAAGATATTGACATATCCTACGGTAGCAAGTGAGTTAGACCCGTTGACAAGTGCAGACGAAATAGAAATATACAGAGATACGACTATCACTCAAGATATAGAGTTTAATAATGGCGGACCGTTAAATGCGGATATGATAGAGAAAGGGCTTGATAAGTTGACAATGATAGCACAAGAGTTAGGGGCAAGAGAAGATGTTGCCGAAGGCGGTGTAACGGTTTTGCCCGACGGAACAGATGTTGATACATTGACGGAAGAAGGTCTTTATTTCATTAAAGATGTTGACTCTACAAAAGGGTTACCGTTTTCAAATATGAGCAGTTCTTCAACGCCTTTTGCTATCGTAAGAGTAACCAATGTGCCGATAGAAAAAGGAACATACTTTGTTTATCAAGAAATGGTTTTGTGGGAAATGTATGTGGGTGTGAGTGCTATTAGTGAACCTTGTGTTTATGTTAGAAACTTAACCGACTATACATATATGCAGAATTACCAACAATGGAAAGCGTTAGGCAACAAAATGATTACAACAAAGGTAACGGGAACATCTATATCCATATCGGCAGAAAATTATAGAGATTACCAAATAATAGCAAACCCGACAAGCAACTATAATATAACGCCTTCAACCGCTATAACTTCGTTGACCATAACTAACTATTGGACTGTATTCTCGGGCAAAATGAGAGTAATATTTAAGGCGGGTAGCGGGTTCTCGTTGACAATACAGGGTGGCGGAGATTATTGGATAGGAACAAAACCTACGACTTGGACCGAAGGAAAAATATATGCAATAACTGCGGAAGCAGGGTTTTTAAAGTGTGAAGAAGTAACAATGTAAACTGACTATAAGATAACAAACTGTATAATATAGTTGTAGTAATATCAATAGTATAGGGGGTAATTATGAGAGTAGAAGTAGGAAGCGGAAGTTGGAAGAATTTAGAAACTTTAATGGGTTCGTCTATGACGGAAGGAACAAGTTATGATATTCAGTTGGTAAAAGGGCAACAATTAATGATAGTTGAAGGAGCAAGTGAACCGCAAGACGACGAAGACGGTAACATCTTAGAGTATAATCAGGGTTGCACAATTAAGAAAGAAAGCGACAATGCGTATGTTAAATCTTTCAATGCGGGTTGTGTTATCAACATCGCAGAGGGGGAATAACTATGATTATACTTTGGAACAAAATTAAAGGAACGGGCGGTTCAGGCGGGGGTGGGGGAACAACTGATTATGCAGATTTAAGCAACAAACCTTCAATCAATAGTGTAACATTAAGTGGAAATAAAACAAGTGCAGATTTGAATTTGGTATCTGCTCCGACAGTATTAACAGACCAAACATCTACAAGTATGGCTCTTGCAGGAAATACGATATATAAATGGACTAATGCACTTACAAGTTTAAGTTTTGCTTCTGCCGAAGTAAGTGATTTGGAAACGGTGCTTTACTTTACGACAGGCAGTCCGATACAATTTCAAGACAGTTCTTCTCTTAAATGGGGTGGAGATGGCTCTGCACCTTCTCTTGAAGCAAACACAATTTATTGCATTTCAATTCGTAACGGTCTTGCAGAATACGATACATTTGGAACGGTATCATAGGGGGTGCTATGAGTGTATTTAGACAACTTATGATGAGAAAAAAGACGGAAATAATGTATGCCACGATTAAGGGCAGTTTGACGGAAAATGACGGTGTTTTTAGTGGGTTTT
>Ga0310696_10002960_pt1 | contig 21763 bp, 21 predicted proteins | sample AusTroGonzalo_MG_4_FD_203885 | JGI IMG/M metagenome (GOLD analysis project Ga0310696, IMG submission 203885) | Bovine rumen microbial communities from tropical cattle in Woodstock, Queensland, Australia - Gonzalo_02 (v2) (version 2) | ecosystem: Host-associated > Mammals > Digestive system >...
AGTGAAATTCTCAAGAAAAACAAGGATTTGGACCTTAGACGGTTTGGCAGAAACGAATACTCAAAGGCTTTGAAAGCAAGTCAAGAGTCTGGGTCTGGTCAAAGCGAACAGACTGAAGATGAGACCCAGACAGAAAGGTCTTTATATACCTTCTTTCCCTTTTTCACAAAGGTTGTCGGTGTGGTAGAAAATACTAACTATGAAGGTGTATATGGGTCTTGGACAGAAAAAGGGTTTACCATTACCCAGATGGACAATCCAATAGTTCCTCTTGACGAGTTAGAGTCTTACCTTAAAGCGGTTGCCGACGAAGGACAGAAGGACAGTGTGATGCTTCTTGTTGTCACAGAGTATGACGAAAAATACCATGACCCTGCGTATGGTGCTTTAGGGGTAATTACAATGGATACTAGTAAATATAACGGAAATTATTATATCTACTATAGTACAGCAGAGATAGGTAAGCCATACTACTATGAAGACCAACAAGGAAACAAATATCTTGTGTACCTGCCGGACTCTGGAGATTAGCGTCCTCAAAATATAGAAATAATGAAAAAACTGTTGTATATAGTTCTTACCTTAGTAGTCATTTCCTCCTGTGACATCCTGAAAAGGGTGCCACAGAAGGAAATCCAGCACGATACCCTCACCGTCTATAAGAACAATACGGTCTATGAGAGGGACAGTATCTACTTCTGGAGAGACAGGCTGGTCTACACCAAGGGAGACACTGTATACAGTGAGACCACAGTCTATAAGGACAGGTGGAAGGAAAAGGCAGTCCATGATACCCTCTATGTGGACAGGTCTGTAGTCAATGATGTTGAGAAACCCGTCTATGTGGAGAAGGAATTAACGAAGGTCCAGAAACTTCTGCTCTCCCTCGGAAAGATATTCTCCATCCTGCTCTTGGGAGCCTTGGGCTACGGAGGATTCAAACTTTATAAGAAACTGTTCTGATATGGGATACATTCACTCGGTATTGCCAAGACCCGGAGAGACACCCATCGTCCCGCCGATAGAGGGTGAAACCCCTGCTGTGCTTCTGGTAGACACTCTGCCAGAACCTTCAGCCGACACTATGAGTGTCTTTTATGTCATAGTGGACTTGGAGCATAACACTGCTTCTCTCTGGATGACAGTAGACACCGGAAGTGCCTATAACTGGTATCCTTTTGGCCAGAAGGGTGAGCAGGGTGACAGAGGTCCTGCCGGAGTGGATACTGTCAGTGTTAGGGTTTTGGACACGGAAGGCCCACCTACAGGGTCTTGTACCTTATCCAATGGAGTGTTACGGATAACTCTGAGTGGTATAAGGGGCCCTCAGGGAAACTCAGGTTATTCCGGAGACATCTCCGAGTTGGAGATTGTCAACAGCACAAGGATAGGTGGGGCAACTGCCGCACTGTCAGCAGAGGCCGGTAAGAACCTTCAGGAGCAACTGGACAAGTTCATTGTGATTAGCGAGGAGGATTATGATGAACTGGTAGAAAATGACCAACTTGACCCGCTGGCATTTTATTTTATCAAGGAATGATAAAGAAAGATTCAAACGATACTATTGCCATCACAGCGAAAGGCAGTGTCATTGCTATGGTCAAGCACGGTGCTGACATAGTGTGGCAGGCTGTAAGGTCTTGTTTTGGTAAAGGCTGGTGGATAAACGAAAAGCCTTGGAGCAATGACGATGCGTGGAAAAACGGAGAATAAGATATGAGCAAGAAAACAACTGATACCCCCTTGATTTCCCTGTCTCAGGATTGGAATTACGACCCCGTTGAAGGACTTCCATTCGGCGGTGCGGCCATCCAATCCTTCATCAAGACACATCTCGGTAAGATACCAAAGGCGGCTTGGTTCAATTCCGCAGAATCAACTGTCTACTATTTTGCCTCCGAGGAGGATAAGACTGCATTCATAGCGGACACGACAAACACACTTCTCGTCCTGTTCTCCACACAGGTTACCTTTGACTCTGTTATGTACCGCTTGATGGTAACAAACAACAATGGGTCGAACAATCTGTCCATAGCCACCAACGAGTCCTCCTTAGTCTTGTCAATGGACTTTGACTGCCAAAGTAAGGAGATGGGTGTCCAGTCTTGGACATCTTCAGGTAGGGGTGCAAATGTCACTGTATATGTTGACCCCGGAGCAACCGGTACTTTCAGAGTCTTTAAGGAAGAGACCTTCTATCGTGCCGGCAGTACGGTGAACATCAATGTCCGTGATATCCTTGAGGCTGGAACAAACCGTATTAAGGTCCAGTTCACTATGGAGGAGGATAGGTCTGTTTCAGCCACAGTCACCTATACCATTGAGATGGTGGAGATGTATGTGGAGTTGGCACAGAGCAGTTGGGCCCTTCCTATCGTTGAAACCGGTGACCCGAATGCTTACAAACTTGGTGGTTTCCGTATTGTCGGCTCACTCAACAAGACCCTCCATATCAAGATATATTCCAATGAAAGCGAACTGATGCACATCCAGCATGTCATTGGTCTGGATAACTATGCGGCAGTTCCTTTCTTCTATACAAAAGACCTTCATGGCCTTGACCTTTCAGAACTTCCTACCGGAGTGTTCTTGGTGGTTGCCTATCTTACAGCAGGACCCACTACCTCAACTTCTGTGCAATACAACATCATGCACATACGGGAAGAGGACATACTGGAAGCACAACTCTGTTGTATCAATGAGGTGTCAGACCTGTTTTATAACTATACCACCTCTGTCCTCTTCAAGTATTCCATATACAACAGAAACCAGAGTTCCGGTTCTCCGCATGTCATCATCCGTGCCTTGAACGGCACTACTCCTACTATTATGAAAAATGAGCCTCTGGATGCTGTTACAACATCCGAGGAGCATGACCTTGCCCTGAGTCTGGAATGGCTTGTGGAGGAGACATTGAACCTCTCCATCTCCACCATTATGACCTTTGGAAACGAACAGGTGGCAAGCATTCCGGTAGATAACTCTGCAACCTTCCCTCCTGTATCAGGTTATAGTCTGTATTTCAATGCTGCTTCCAGAGGAAACTCAGACTCCAACAAAACTTCCATAGTCAACCTCGTATCTGGCAATCCTACCATCCCCGCCATTTGGACCAGAATGGCTTGGATGAATGATATTGACGGTTGGACACATGACCCTGACGGCAGAGCCTGCTTGCTCATTCCAGCCGGCAGCAAGATGCGTGTAAGGTATCAGGACTTCAGAATTCTCTCCAGAGATAACATCTCCATAGAACTGTGTTATAAGGTGGCCAATGTCTCGGATTATGACGAGAACATCATAACCATTGCTGATGACCCCACGGCTCCAAATTTCAAGGGAATCAGAATCAAACCTACTAACATCACGGTTCACTCCTCCGCAGATAGTACGGCGGACAATGACCTTTCCAGAGGCACAAACCTCAAGGACGAGGAACTTATTCATCTTGTTGTTACCATAGCCGCTGACTTCAAGGGCCTTAACCAGAGAAACCTCGTATCTGGATATGTCAACGGTTCGAAGAACTTTGAGTTTGATTATCCTTCAGGTGCTGTCTGGACACAAGACGCAGACCTTATAGTGGGTGGTGATGAGTCTGACATATATCTGTACTTTATGCGGGTCTATCCGAGAGTCCTTTCGGATGACAATGTACGGGCGAATAGAGTCAACTCCCTTGGCAGTCTGTCAGCCAGACAGGATATGGCTTCCCTTCTTCTCTCTGTGATGAACTCGCAGAGAACCAACATTGATTTCCAACAGGTTAAGAACAACAACTACAACTTCTTTGTCATAGAGATGCTGGAAGGGGCCAAGATTCCTGCCAAGGCAAACGACTGGGATAAAGAGCAAACCGCCCTTTGTAACCTTGAAATGCACTATGGAAGGCATGAATCTTGGGACTGGAGAGTATCGAACATTCCTGTAGGTGGTCAGGGTACAACCTCCATGAACTACTACTGGTGGAATATGAGGTGGAAGATACAGGATGCTGCCAACGGGGTGGCTCCTGTACAATATCTCATATCCAGAAATTTGGTTCAGGGTTCCTATGAATATGAATGGGGTGTGGGTTCTCCCTCTGATTCCGTTATCTTCGATGGTAATGGAAATCATCCGCCTGTGTCCACAATTACTGCAAAGATTAACTTTGCTTCATCAATGCAGTCCCATAAGATTGGTGCTACAAGAATGTATAACGACTTGCACAGGGCACTCGGATTGACAAACGAGGCATTTACCTATGCAGACCAAAATGACCTCCCTAAGCCTACTGTGGCAGTTTATCAGTACCCAGTCTTCGGTTTCAGGAAGGAGGGAAACAGTTATGCTTTCATAGGCCTGTTCACAATAGGTCCTGATAAGGGTGATGACAGTACCTTTGGTTTTAATCTTGGCACTATACCTCAAGACCTTATCTCTATGGAGGGTACTGACCATGCCAGACGGCTGGTTATGTTCAACACTCCTTGGAATAGTGATGTCCAGTTCCTCGCCTCCAACAAGTGTTTGAATGTGGTGGTTGGTCAGGACAACTACGATAAGGGTTGGGAGGTTGGAGCCTGCAAGGGTCTCAAGCCAAAGAAAATCGAACACCAGACTGCAATCCAGACACATTTGGAGACTTACTTCAAACCGGCGTATGACTTAGTGTATAACAACAGTACCCTCATATTGCCGATAGCCCTTGATGTGTATGGTGCTGATGCAGCCGAAACCCTCGATTACATACAGAACCACCTCTCTGATTTCCAAGCCTCGTTAAGTCCGGATGGTCGAATGTCTCTCGTTAACTACGAGTTCTGGATAGAAGGAGATTACACCTTATACCACTACGACCTTAAGGAAAGGGAATATGTGGCAAGCGTAAACCTTGTGACTGACCTTGGCACACCTCCTTCAAGTGCAGACACTCTGGAGAAGGAAAACGAGTGGTTCAAAGCACAGCGTAGGGCCAGATTCATGGCCTCTGCTGAGAACTATTGGGACATTACGGACGCTCTGTTCCACATGGCTTTCCTGCTCTTTACGGGTTCTATGGATAACTTCGGCAAGAATACCTATCCTTACTTTATGGGTAGCACTTGGAAGTGGAAGCAGGATGACCTTGACTCCCTCTTCGGTATTGGTAATGCCGGTGCTGACAACATGCCTACTTGGATGGAGTTCACTGATTCCAAGAATGGCTCTCTATACTTCGGTGGTTCCAATTCGATATTCTGGAATCTCATCTACGAGTGCTACAAGGAGAATTATACAAGCACCAAGACCGGCCTTCCTGCAAAGGGTCTTATTTCGGTTGGTCAAGACATGATAGCGGAAATGGTGAGAAAGGGTGCTGGTGCAAATACCTTGGATAGTATGATGAGGTATTTCAAGGCTACCTTCTGGGATAATGGTCAGGAATACTTCCCTGAGACGGCATATAATGTGGATGCTGATTACAAGTATGAAACTGCTTGGGTCAACAACGGACAGGATGTTCCGCCTCTTACCCAGTCCTTAGGCAACCATTACTCTGCCGAGAAACTGTGGGTTTACAAGAGGACCATCTACATGCTGTCCTTCTTCAAGGCCGGTGCTTTCAGTTCATCAGCGGATTCTTCCCTTGGACAGATTTCCTTCCGTCCGTTGAACCTTCCTTCACTTACTCTCACTCCGGAAGACTATCTCTATCCGGCCCTCTCCCTTGGTCAGGGTGCAGAGCCTACACAAAGAAGGCTGCCCGGCGTTGGTCAGACTTTTGAAGGCCCTTACGGTGGTGATGGTCAGACCACTATTTACATACAGGCCTCGAACCTTCTCAAGAGTATCGGCGATTTCAAGGATGTCAAACTGGCAGAAGGCTATGTGTATGCGATAACCATAACGGGGAAAAAGTTGGTGTCCTTCAAGATTGGCGATGAGACGGAACCAGTCTCAACCAACATACCGGGACTCATATTCCCTAACAACTACTGCCTGCGGGTAATTGATGCAAGGAACGCTGCTGCCTTAAGCGGTGAGATAGACCTGTCACACTGTACAAGACTGCGTGAGGCTCATTTCAACGGAACCCATGTTACACAGATTGCCATAGCACGGGGTCAGAAGATTGAAAAACTCAGCATGTCAGATTATATCAGTTCTATCTTGCTGAAGAATCTGACTTTTCTGACCGACCTTATGTTGCCTACAGACTTGTCAGTCATTGAACTGATAAAGATAAACGGCTGTGATTCCTTCAACTCATTTGAGGTGTTGGAAGAGGTCTATCGTACCCACAACAACATTCTTAAGTATATCAGTGTGGAGGAAACACACTCTTCCATGTTGACAGAGAGTTTCTTGGAGGTTCTTATACGGATAAGTCAGAATGTAGACATTGATGACCAAACAGTTAACTATGCTGGTGTCAATGCTTCTGATAATCCTGCTCCCGGTGCTGCTCCAGTCATTGAGGGTGAGTTCAGAGTGGCGGGCCTGCATGAAAGTAAATTCACTGCCTTAAATGTAACATCTGAGGAAGTATTTGAAACGACACTTAAAAGGGCCCTTATTGGACTGTTCAATACGGGTTTGTATATGATATACAATCCCGATGTTATTTGGCTTGACTTCGAAGATTCGCTTGTGGAGGAAATATGTTCTGCCACATGGGGGTCAGACGGACATATTACCCTTGGACAGGTTGAATCTGTCACCAGTCTTGGAACAACATTCAATGGAAGGGGAATAACTAAATTCAACGAATTAGGACGGTTTACGGGTATTACATCAATTTATGGCAGTACCAGTTCTCCCTATGGCAGTTTTGCTGGGTGTACTTCTTTGGAAGAAATAACCTTACCAGACACTGTAACTGCAATAAATGCAAGTGCCTTCAGGGGTTGTAGCGGCCTAAAGAAAATAGGTTTGCCAAGTGGGTTGAAGACCATAGGTAACGGTGCTTTTTATAACTGTTCGCAATGGGCCGGAGATGTTATCCTTCCTGAAACAGTGACTACAGTCAATGCTCAAGCATTCCAAGGATGCTCCAGTATCAAGAATCTGTATATGCCTTGTGGATGCTCTAACCAAGCGTTGACAGACTGTGGTAACGGACAGGGAACCCTTATGATGAAGGGAACTTTAAGCAGAAACTATAATGCTACAAATATAAACAGGTTTAAATATGTACACCTCAAGGCTGTGTCCTATACATCACCTGCTTCGGCTGGTGTAAGCCAAGGTGTAAATATAGTAGCAATGAGAATAGGAGGTAATATTTCTTGCTCGCAAAGCAACTGCTATATGTACTATGGAGGTGCAGGATTAACAGCAAAGTTGGATTTTATGGAAGTCTTAGGAACTATAAGCAGTAATATGAGACTGTTCTATGGAAACGGTGCGGCCTCTATTAAGAACAATGCAATAGTTCATTTAGGATACGATACAGTAACAAATGATGCTCTTCCATGTGGCCTTGCTAGTATAACCGGCACTGCGTCTCTTTCCGGCATTAGCAGAATTTCAAAAATCTATGTAGGCAAGGGTCTTTCACAGCAAGAAGACACTGCAATATTGAACAAGTATCTTGAGGATGCTACATGGGCATTGGTTGAAACTAAACTTGACACTTGGTGGAATTATATCAACGACCCAGATGCAAATCCTGATTATGTTGTTTCACCTTTTAATTAACAATAGTTATGAACAAACTGACATTTATGAAGCGGGCCTTCGCACTGGTAGCCATTGCCTCTGCGATAGCCTTTGTGTTCGTGGGTATTTTCTCTCCCATCGAACCGGGGATGAGTGTTTTCGGACATGTGATGAAGACTGTTACAGGGTGGTTGGGAGTCACCGTCATCCTTGAAACAATCACCTTCTCTGCCGGTCAATTCATCTATCACTGGGCAAAGGATGCCAAAGAAACCTATGGAAAGGGATGGTTCTGGACCTCCATAAAGAATGGATTGAAGAACATCTGGAAGAGTGTAAGTTGGAGAAAGGTAATTATTTCCTATATTATCTTTTTCATAGTTGCATTCTTACTCATCCAAGGAGTTGAATTCATCTGGAGCCTGTTTTAGTTATGACAAAGAATACAAAGAAAGCCTCCGGTGGGTCTAAAGGAAGGCCTTTGGCTAAACCCAACATTCCTCGTGCCGGCATAAAGACCAACGGTTCAAGATATGCTTGCGGCGGAAAAAAGGGTAAGTAAAAAGTGGTACAGGTTGACTCTGGGATTGCTGAAGATAATACCGATGCTGCTTGCACTTTCTGACTGCCTTAACACTTTGACATGCTTGCTTGGATATGATACCCCTCTGTTCTCTCTCTTCGGAGGGGTGTCTTTTTTAACTCTGGTATTCTTGTATCTGGTGTCTTATGTATTCAGGTTCTGCGTTTATCACAGAATGTTCTTACACTATGTTCTGGTAAACAACATAATAAGTTTCGCAGACTATACAATAGGCCTGCCGGTAGATTTCCTTGGGTTATGCTGCATCTTCAGCATCAATGCCTGCATATTCCTTTTTCTCATTCTTCATTATTATAGGAGACGACAGTGATGGATATACTGTACATAATTGGAAACGGCAATTCCAAGTGTGACAACAAGGAATTGCGGTACTCTCTGAGGTCCGTACAAAAGTATGGCAAGGGAGTAGGCCGTGTCTTTGTGGCAGGCTTCTGCCCTGACTGGCTTTCAGACGAGGTGGTGAAGGTTCCTTTCACCCAACCTTACAACACACTTGCGGAGGAATTCAGTTCACGGCCCGGCCTGACTCTCAAGTTTGCCAATGTGCTGGCCACCATTCTTTATGTGGTGGACAATACGGACATCAGCGAGGAGTTTCTCATCTCTATGGATGACCATTTCTACACACGGCCTGTGGACTTTGCCAACTACCCATTCTATGCAAAGGAAGGAAAGGATAAGGAACTGCCTGAGGTAGGCAAGAGTCCTTACGGCAGGGTGATGGCTGAGACAAGGAAGTTCTTAGAAAAAGAAGGACTGCCTATCCTCTATCTGACCATCCACCGCAACATGCACTGCTCCAAGAAGATTGTGAAGGAGTGTCGGGAGACCTTGGACAAGTGTGTCAAGGAAGTCCTGCCTGTGGAGCCTTTGTGCTACATGCTCAACTACTGGTACAAGAAGTATGGCTTTGACATTACCTACGCAAAGGATGTCAAAGTCAGGAATGAAACTGATTGGCTTCTTACGATGCCTTCTTATACGGAGGTGTTCTCTACTGCTGACTTCAAGTCTATGAGCAGACTGGATGTGTTGATTGGGGAACTCTACAACAAGAAGTCAAAGTATGAGAAGTAGTCTGCTCTCCCCAGTAAGAAGACAACTGGTCAGGGTTGTCGAAGATATTGACAGTGGTAATAGTGAGTTAAGTGATAATGAGGCGGTTGAGGTTGCAGACTTTTTGAAGAAGTTCAACTACAGGGATAAATGGATAAGCAAGTATCAGGCTTATACCTATCTGAATATGAGCAGGGCCCAGTTTGATAACCTCGTCAGGGAGGGAAGGCTCCCAAGAGGAATCAAGATTGAAGGTTTCAAGGAACTCCGCTGGAACCTCAAAGACATCAAAGAATACGGTAAGAAGACAGCAAACCAAGGATAATCTATGTATAACAAGGAGGTTTATTTTTTCTAAAAGTCGGCTAGTATTGTCTTCATGCCGTTATCCCTGTTGCAGTGCTTGTAACAGGGATTTTTTATGTCCGTAGCATCGTTGTCTTCTCTCTTTCCATGATGTTAATTTTGCATCAGTTAGCGGCTAACTGATTAACATTAACTATTAACATTATTAACATTATGGAAGGCGAAACTTCAAAAACTTATTTCTTCGGTAATGGAGAAGGTTCCATTCCCGCTTGGGCTGCCTTTATGAACAACAACAATGGTCTCTTCGGAGGTAACAATGGTTGGGGTGGTGGCATCCTTGGTTTCCTTCTTGGCCTTTTCTTTGGAAACGGCTGGGGTGGATTTGGTGGTTTTGGCGGAGGCTTTGGTGGCAACAATGGTGCTGGGTTCCTCAGCAACCAGATTGACAACAATGCTGGTCGTGAACTTCTGATGAATGCCATCAACTCCAATGGTGAGGCTTCAAGAAGTGCAATCCAGAATCTTGCCACAATGCTGGGTCAGGACTACAATCAAGTGAGTACCGCAGTTGCTGCAATCCAGAGTGGTCTTTCCAATCTTGCTCTTCAGCAGGCTGTGAGTGTCCCTCAGATTATCAATTCCGTCCAGAGTGGTAATTGTACATTGCAATCACAACTGGCTCAATGTTGCTGTGAGAACAGACTCCTGACTACTCAGCAAGGCTATGAGGCTCAAATCAGAACTCTTGAGCAGACCAACCAACTGGGTTCTCAGGCAGACAGAAACACCCGCACACTTGCTGACCAGATTGCCGCACAGACAGTTGCAATGAATGATGGCTTCTGCCAAATCAAGGAAAGAGAACTTCAGGGCAAGATTGATTCCCTGCTTGCAGAGAACACCTCTCTGAAGACTGCCCTTTCTGAGGGTCGCCAGACTCAGCAGTTCACTGCTGCATTCAATATCCTTGATAACAAGATAACTGAACTTGCTGCTAAGCAGCCTAACACCATTCCAGTTCAGTGGCCTAATGTTCAGGCTGTGAACACCACTCCTTATATGGGTGGCTTCAATCCTTATGGTTATGGCTGGGGAGGCCAGAGTTATTGGGGTTAATCTGCCAATAATCAATAACTTATAGGAGGAATTGATTATGGCAAGATTTCCCCAACAATACTCGAATATTAATGGAATCCCAAGAATAAAGTCAAGAAGGGTAACTGTAAACACAGACACTGTGGACTATGGATTCAACCCAGATTGGGATAGGAATCCATTCAGTGGACTGCTGTTGGTTTACCTTACTGACTTACCGGAGGGTACTACTGAAACACTCCCCGTAAGATTCAACATGGCTGGCAATACACTCAATGTTACTCTTGCTGGAGGTGCAAATGCTACTGTGGCTGACCTTCCAAATCCCGGAGTATTCCTTGTATTCTATGACAGGATAGACAACATCCTTCAGTTAATCGGTTAATAATCAGGCATTATGTTTCAATCAATCAGACCTAACAGTCAAATCTACATTCTCCACAAAGGAGATAATATGAGGGTGGATATTGGTTTTGTAACCAATCAACCAATCCCAAAACCCAAGTACTCAATGCCCCAGACATTCGGTCAGCCACAAGAGTTGGTAGTTGATTTGGTGGTGAAGGCAAACAATGAGGTAATGAATTTAAATGGAATTCCTGCACAAGCAGATGTTGCCGACTCTTTTTCAAATGGTGAAACGGTAGTTGTCTCCACAAGCAGAGAAGCAATCAATGCTGAACTTGTCAGTGAAAAGCAAAAGAGCCTTGACATTGTAAAGAGTATTCCTTACCACGAAAAGAGAGCCTCTATGTGTGATACCCTGCTGGGACAACTCAATCCGGAGTTTGCTGAAAAGCAAAACCAAAAGGAGGAATTAAGTCAACTCAAAGAGCAGGTCAATGGTCTGACTGCCCAAGTGTCAAGATTGGTTGAAGCATTAATGCCACAAAAACATCAAAGAAATGAACAGAGTTTGGAAAATCATTGAGGAACGCAAGCAAGGTTCCCGTGGAATGACTGACTATCGTATGTCCGGCAGAAGAGGTATGTCTGGCCGAAAGGAAGGCGGTGAGTATGAAGAGGGTGTGAAAGACGGACTGTGTGCCGCCCTTGATATCCTTGAAGACCACATCAAAGACCTTGACAAGGACTAAGTTTAACCGGGCAGGGCAAAACCCTGCCCTTATATTTGACATTATGGCGAGACTGGATTCTTACAGTGGATATCCTTCCGGAATGGAAGAGTATCTTTCCCATTACGGCTGGCACTTCTCCAAGAAGATGTGTGAGTGGGCCGTGTCAAAGATGTATCGTACCGATGGTGTCAGGAAGGTACGGATAGACCCACTTTCCAAGGATAAGGTGGAGGAACTTCTGAAGAGGTTCAACATAGTCCTTCAGAATAACAAGGGATATGATGCAGTGTATGTTGCAAACATGTGCAAGGCTGACTATCTGGGACGCTCGGTCCGGGATGATGCTGCCCTTGCCCAGTTCGTAATGGACACCATCAATGACCCTGACGGATATGAAGGAATGGTGTTCACCAGATTTTATGCGGATTGCATAGGTTCAGGAACACCCATAGACTGGGAGGATATGATGTAATGTATGTACAGGACTTCACATTGGACAAGTACAGGTGGTATGTGAAGGTATACTATGCCGTATCGTTCTATCCTGTGAAGGAGATAACAGATGACCTGTACTCCGTAGGATGTGACGATGATACGGTGGAAAGCATCGTGGAGGAACTTGACATCAGTCATCTTAACGATGGGTTCATACATAGCAACATTTTTGCACGCCGCAGTCTGATTATCATAGGGCCCACCTCTTCCGCTGAGGAGTTCCTCGACACTTGGGACCATGAGAAGGGGCACCTTGCAATGCATATCTGCATTGCGGAGGACCTTGACCCCCTTGGAGAGGAGTACCAATACCTCACAGGAGAGATTGGCAGACAGATGTTCCGAGTTGCCAGACTTTTCCTATGTGAGGAGTGCAGGAAGAAACTGTGTAATAAGGAGTAAAATTAGTGAAAGGTTTAGGGGTTTGCAATAAAGTTGTAAACCCTTTACTTTTGTGACAGATTGTTCTAATAAGGAGAAGAAATATGAGCAACAACCCGTTTAATCATGCACAGACCTTTATGGGTGGTCTTCCTTCAGCAGAGGCTGATGACATCTTCGGAGATGTTCAAGAGGAACCCACACCAAAGGTAGACCTTCCGGGGGACCCAGAGAACCCGGAGGATGACAAGAAAAAGAGAGATACTATCCCTGAGGGTGGTTCAGCAGATGCCAAGGAGGTCTTTGGCGATGATGACAACCCAGAGAGCGTAGGGGAAGGAGACGATAAGGAAGGAAAGGAGACCGGAACTGGCGAGGCTGGTTCTTCTCCCAAAGGCGAAAATCCTTTTGCATCCTTTGCCCAAGCACTTAAAGGTGACGGTCTCTTTCAATTCCTTCCAGAAGATGTTATCAAGGGCGTCGTAGATGCGGACACATTCCGGGATGCGATGGAACAAGAGGTTAACAGCCGTCTTGAAGATGCAGTCAGAGAGGTTAAGGAAGCACTGGATGCTGGTGTACAACCGAGTGTTATTGCACAGCACCAAAGAACTATCCAGAACCTTGAAGCCATCACGGAAGACAAACTCAATGCTGAGACACCTGAAGGTGCGAACCTCCGCAAGGCCATCCTGAAGCAGGACCTTTTCATCAGAGGGTACAAGCCTGACAGGATTGAAAAGCAGGTGGAGAGAATCATGGAGTCCGGGTCTGACATCGAAGAGGCTGCTGAGGCCCTTGAAGCGGTCAAGGAATACTACCGTGGCGAATATGCCAAGGTGGTGAATTCAGCCAAGGAAGCAGCGGCTGAGGAGAAGCGGAAGACCAGACAAGAGGCTGAGGATTTCCGCAAGTCCGTCCTTGAGACCAACATGCTCTTTGACGACATTCCTGTGGACAAGGCTACAAGGCAAAAAGCCTTCGATGCCATGACACGGACTGTGGACACTACTGAAGAGGGTGAAAGGCGTACCGCCGTCCAGAAGTATGCTGATGAGAATCCAGTGAAGTTCCGTACTATTCTGGGTCTTGTCTGGGCCATGACTGATGGATTCGAGAAACCGGGCAACCTCTTCAAGAAGTCAGTGGACAAGAAAGTCAACAGCAATCTGAAGGAACTGGAAAGAAGGCTGAACAACCAGGCTCCCCAAGGTGGTAGTTTCAACTTAGTTGAAGGGGAAAATGGGGAAAAGCGTTCCTCAAGGCTCAGAGGGTTGCGAATTGACATCCCTTAATAATTATTAAGAACTAGTTAGTTATGGCTTACAAACTGAATCCTTTCCAGATGATTGGGGTGAACGGCCTTCATGGTATGGTCACGGACAATCACCTTGGTAGCCTTTTCCAGATTGACCGCCAGAGAGCAGCGGACACAATCACCCTGCTCCAAGCCAGCGTTCTGGGAAACAATACCCTTGAGAATTTCCTCAGTAAGTTCCCCACCCGTGAGTTCGAAAACGATGAGGAGTTTATCTGGGATGTCCTTCTGAACTCAGCACGAAACTACTCCCTCGTGGAGTGCCGTGATGAGAATGGTCAGGTCGTGACCTCTTCCCAAGGCACCAATGTCGGTGCTGGCGGTGCGAGATTCTCTCTGGTTTTCGAGGAGCCTGCCTTCCGTGATGGTGAGGTCATCGTCGGTAACCTGAATGAGAAGTACCTCTTCCGCTGTCTCGAAGAGCCTCAGGCCGAAGGTTCCCGCTATGTTTACATGGTGGAACTGATGGGTGGCAACACTATCGGTGTTCCCCGTGAGAGACTGCTCCCCGGCGAAAAGTTCTCCAAGGAGTACGCTCCTGTCGAGAGAGAACTGTCCCGCAAGGTTGGCGGTGTGTCTTACAACACTCCGGTCTCCATGCGTGGCGAGTTCTCCACCATCCGTATCTCCGACAAGGTTCCGGGCTTCAAGGCCAACAAGAAACTTGCCTTCGGTATTCCGATGGTGAAGGAAGACCCCAAGACCGGCAAACAGGTCAAGGGCGTGTCCAACATGTGGATGGACTACGAAGACTGGGCCCTCTCCCTCGAATGGGCGAACTACAAGAACAAACTGCTTGCCTTTGGCCGGTCCAACCGCAATGCCAACGGCGAGTACATGAACTTCGGTAAGTCCGGCATGGACATCCGGATGGGTTCTGGTATCTTCGAGCAGGCCGAGGCTGGTATGGTCAGATACTACACTGACACCGACTGCATCATGGACTACATCCTTGAGGCTCTGTATGACCTCTCCGCCGGCAAGATTGCCTTCGGTGAGAGAAAGTTCATCATCAAGACTGGTGAGCAGGGAGCCCTCAAGTTCAACCGTGCTGCTCAGGCGATGGGTTCTGGCTGGCTCCCTCTGGGTCTCCAGTATTCCGAGAACAACCCTCCGGCACTCACTCCTACCACAGCATCCTTTGCTCCGGGCACTGCCGTCAAGATGACCACTCACCAAATCACCGAGTGGCAGGCTCCTAACGGTGTGTTCGTCAAACTCGATGTGGACTCCTTCTACGACGACCCGGTCCGCAACAAGATTCTCCATCCGGAAGGTGGCGTGGCCTTCTCGTATCGCTTCGATATCTGGTATATCGGCAATGAGAACACCCCGAACATCCAGAAGGCTGGTATCAAGGGCCAGACCGAATACTGGGGCTATGAGTGGGGCTTCCGTAACTCCTTCACCGGGGCTACCTTCAATCCCAACATGTCCCACGATGAGGACTCTGCGACTGTCCACCGTATGGTCACCCTCGGTGCCATCGTGTATGACCCTACCCGCTGCTACAGCCTCATCCCGTCCATCCTCCAGTAGGAACTCTCATAGGTATCTCCCCTACCAACGGGGAGATACCTTCTTATAAACAAAGTCATTAAAAGGAGAAGAAAATGGCAAAAGAAGAACTTATCAACTGCCTCAGTAACGAAAGAGTTATTGTAAGATTCGTACCAAAGGAGAATGCTATGGCTGGCAACAATCCCCGTCATGCAATCTCCGGCGGAATGGCAGACACATCGACCAGAACTTATGTAGTCCCTCAACTCCGTTCAGGACAACTGGTGGATGTGCTTACGAAGGACGAGAAGGCCTTCCTTGAGAATTATCTCGGCATGGAAGACAATTCCCTATCGGTCCACAGAACGGAGAACAACTTCTGGAAGAAGTTTAAGGTTATCCTGCACAAGTATGACAACATACTGAACCTCAGCGATGCCCTTGATTACATCAAGTACAAAGTGCTGAAGGCTAACTCGAACCTTATCGCTCCAGATTTGCAGACCTTGCAGGACTTCCCGAAGGCTACCTATGAGTTCGTACTCATCAAGGAAAGCGAGAATGTCAATGCCGGCCTTACCAAGATGGCTGCCAAGAAGCGTGCTTACGCTATCTATGGCAAGATGGAGGATGACCGTGACACCATGCGTGTTGTTGTGGAGACCCTCACTCGCAAGCCAGTGGCTGACACCACGACGAAGGATGCCCTCGCAGTGGAGGTTGACAGGCTCATTGACAGCAATGTCAAGGAATTCCTCCGTGTTGCGGAAGACAAGTATCTTCCTACGAAGGTTCTCCTCAGAAATGGTATCGAGGCTGGTATTGTGGCCAATCGTGATGGCCGTCTGTACCTCCGTGATGCTGGTGGTGACACCCCTCTGTGCAACAGCGGTGAACCTACCCTGAGTGTGGCCGCAGGATTCCTTAACGAGCCGAAGCACAACGAGATTAAACTTCTCATTGAGGCTAAGGTCAACCAGTACAAGGAGAAAACAAAGTGAACCATATAAAGTAGTTCTTGACAATGAACTTACCGAATTTTAGTGACCAGTTTGATGTCCTGTACAACAACATTATGAGCAATGCTGCTCCTGGTCTGAACGAATATGAAAAGTCCGTCTTCTTGACAAAATCTCAGTACGAGATTGTCAAGAACTACTTCAATCCATCAGGCAACAAATACAAGGAAGGCTTTGACGGGTCTGCCAAGCGTCAGATTGACTTCAGCATGTTGATGAAGCAAGTTGAATGCACCCGTTCCTCACAGGAGGGCCAGTATGACCCCAGAGCCATCCTGTATGCCTTGCCGGGGGATTTGTTTGTTCCGGTCAATGAGAGCATCGTCCTCAAGGAGGGTGCTGTGGTAAAGGGTATCAGACAGGTTGTCCCCATATCGTATGACGAGTATATGAGGGTCATGTCCAAACCCTACAAGGAACCACTCAAGAGTCAGGCTTGGAGAATCATCACAGGCCAAGACCAAAGCCTCGGTGGAGCCTTGGTGGAAATCATCATCTGCCACAACGACAAGGTCTTCTCTCCTCTATACCGTATGAGGTATGTGCGGAGACCAAAGCCCATTATCCTTACAGACCTCTCTTCGGCTGTGGGAGATGTGACCATAGAGGGCCTTTCCGGACCAAGCGAATGTGAGTTGGACCCGTCAATCCACGAAGAGATTCTGCAAAGGGCTGTGGAACTTGCAAAGGCTTCCTATGCCTCTGACCAGAATGGGACGGCTCAACTTCAAAACCAGATAACAGTAGGACAAAGGAGTGAGTAATGAACACACAGGAGTTTTCAGATAAGTTCGACACCTTGCTCAATTCGTATGCAAGGACTTTCGCACCGGGTGCTGGACATGCGGCTGAGGACTTCGTGTGTGATGAGTACGAGAAATCCGTGTTCCTTACCGGGGCCCAGAGAGACCTTGTTCTTTCATACTACTCAGGAAGAAATGTCGTTGGCATCTCCTTCGAGGAGAAAGAGGAGATTCGTGAGGCTCTGGACACCCTTGTGAAGACCTTGACACCACAGGAACTTTCCAAGGATTCCCTGCCGGAAGGTGTGAAGAACTTATACGACGCTAAGAAGATATTTACATTTTACTCAGTGCCGAAAAGTCTTTTATTTATTGTGTTTGAAGAAGTCAAATTTTCTTCGTACCTTAGCGGCTGTATGAAAGGTGCTGTTGCACTGGTTGTTCCAACAACCCACGATGAACTGTGGCATAAGATGAGGAACCCCTTCAGAGGGCCCTCGACCAACAGAGTCCTTCGTGTCAATGCTGCGGACAACATCGTGGAACTTGTATCAGACTACCCCATCGGTTCGTATCTGCTGAGATATGTAGATGAACCAAAACCTATAATTTTAACAGACCTTAATGGTCAGAGTATTGATGGAATATCAGTGAGAACGGAGTGCCAACTCCCTCCTGTGGTTCACCAGAGCATTCTGGAGACCGCTGTGAAGGAAGCCTACCAGACGAAACTGAGAGGTCTCTCAAGAACAAGCCCAAGCAGGTCTTAACAGTTTAACCAAGTAAGTATTATGGCTTCACTTCCACTTGCTAATCAGGTCAGACAGGTCTATGTGGCCTCTACCCTGAAAACTGATGCCACTCCTTCCGCACTTGGGGACCTCCGGGTGCTGGGCGAGGCTGGCAAGTTTATTTACTTCCAGCACTACGGACAGGGGGGACTTACTGCGACTGACCGCATTCCAGTTCAGAATATCCGCTACATCAAGCAGACGGCCAATGCCGACATGAAGGATAAACTGAACACCCACACAGTCAAAGTCAAGACTGCTGTGGCAGGTCAGGTGTATATCCTCAAGGTTCTGGTGCGTAACTACATTGGACAAGGCATCAACGACACTGCCTTCCGGTATGGTGCATACAAAGCCAAGTCTGGTGACAGTGCTGCGGCCATTGCAACCGGTATTGCTGCTGACCTTCAGGCCTCCCTCGGTCTGGACGACGAGAACAATGCCAACGACATCAACCACTACAAGGACAGATTCTGCACTGTCACAGTCTCCAGTGACACCATCACCATCAAGGAGGTGGACCAGTTCTGGGAACTGCCGAGATACCCTGTGCAGTACTGCCCGCTGGAACTTTCCCTCAAGCCTATCACCACGGACATAGAGAAGGAAGACTTCTACTGGGCCGAGATTGGCAAGGGTGACCCCATCGTGGTGGACAATGTGTCCAAGAAACTGGCTGAACTGGAGTTCCATGCTCATGGCTGGAGAGGTGACTACTATCGTGGCATCGGGTATCCGTACAACTTCGACACGAAGTACATGGTCAACCTGTCCTCCGACTATGATGTCATTGACATCCACTACTTCTTCCAAGGCCAAGGTGTTTCGGTCCAGCAGTCCGAGAAGGAGATTACGCTGATTGTCCCCAAGGGCAATGAAACGATTCTCTCCGCCATCCAGACACTGGTGGGCTCCTACAAGATTACCGCCCCTGAAACCTATACCAAGGGTGAAGGTGCGGCCAGTCAGAGTTCCGACTAAACCGAGTCACAATCAACGAACCAAGGGGGATTGGGAGAAGTCCCAATCCCCTTTTCAATTAGGAAGATATGATACAATTCAATGACCTTCAATTCCTTACATCAAAGACACTTCGACTGAGTGCGAAGGTCATTGATTTGGAATACTATGATGCAGTCTATATTGACAGTATCATAATTGACACGGAAGACACTGTTTGTGAGACAGGTCCAAGTGACAATCCTCCTTTCGTCCTGCACCTTAACGAACCAGTCAAGGAACTCAATACGACCATCAATGTGACCACCCTTCTGCAAGACGGTCCCAAGATGCTGTTCGTGTATGTCCGATGCACCGGAACTCCCTATCCTGAACCTCCTTGTGGTCTGGACAATCAGGACACCATGCAGCCTGTGGTTGACTACCAGTCAATCTACAATACGGCCCTGAAACTTGCCAAGTGCATCGGCAAGTGCGGATGTCTGGACGGAGAGTGTTCCGTAGATACTGCCTTTGCCAACTTCGCCCTTCAATACTTCCGTATGGAGCAAGGCCTGAAGAATGGCAACTGGAGCGATGCTTATGATGCCTACTGCTGGTTGATGCACAGGCACGGAAATGTACAATACAAGGGAAGCAGTGCTTTAAGGGGGTGTTCTTGCAATGGCTGATACAGGAGTAAAGGAAACCTTGGATGGATTCTTCGCCGCCTTGCAAGTGTCCCCCGGAACGATGCAAGTCAACAAACTTCATGCAATGTGCCTGATGCCTCTTTTCGAAGACCTCCTTGGAGGTAAACTGAAAGCCTTCGCACAGAAGGACAGGAAGTTCTGGCAGTGCTTGATGGACAAGTGCTTTCCCCGGCTGAGATTTGCAAGTGACACTACGAGTGCTATGAACACATTACTCTATACAGGTACTGCTGACACCCTGCCTGATGCTGCCTACATTCCTTCGCTGAGTACATCTTACGACATCTCCAAGAAAGTTAGGATGGTCACTCCGAGAGTGATGGGCAAGTATTTCTGGATTGCAGTTCCGGCTGGCTATGCTCTCAGCAGGGTGAACAACCTCAGTGTAGAGGGCGACTGGATGTCTGCTTCCATCTTCAAGATGGAGTCCAGAATCATCAATAACGGGCATTACAACCTTTACTGGTTGAAGGCAAGGGTGCCCATCAAGTCTACCTATCAAATAATACTCAAGTAATATGGAATATAACGGTATAGAAAAAGCCTTTCTCCTTTTTAAGGCAGTTGGGACGGGAGACCTCGTTCCGCTGCCCAGTGTTCAGGTAGGCTATGGCCCGTACTCCTCCATGAGTGATGCAAGGTCTATCCTTTCGGAAATCTTCGATGGGGTGGACGGCATACCTCAGGGATACACTTTCTGTGTCATAGAGGACAGCAAGCCTGTTGAATACTGGCTCGTTAAAGAGGGGGGTTGGAATGTGGAAAAGAAAAATTCCGGAACCAACACATCTATTAACAACACAAGTTCTGATGTTTCAGGTGCTGTCCGTCTTACCAAGGAAGGTGGATATATCAAGGTATCCTATGATGGGGGTACTACTTGGTATAATCTGGTTCCTCTCTCTGAACTGAAGGGTACTACCGGCAGTCCGGGTAAGGATGGCCGGGATGTAGACTTGCAGAATCTGCAACTTCGTCTTGTCTTTAGAACAGTAGAAGACCCAACCTCCCATGAGACTGTTCAACAACAGGTACTGCAAATCTCTCGTACAGGCATCAATGGTATCTATTCTGATATAGGCATCATTGCTGGCAGTGCGGGAGGTCTGGGTTCTGGTGGTGCAATTCCGGGTATTGCCACTTATACTGACGGCAACCAGTATTGGACTCTTACTGTGGATGGTGTTACCAGTTGGCTCCTTGATGACCAAGACCACATGGTTCGTGCCAATGGTAGGGATGGTACTGACGGTCTTGATGGTGCAGGCATTGCCACCCAATACAAAGCCATCATCTTCAAAAGACAAGGCCACTCTGACGAGGATAGGCCTGAGGCCCCCACAGGTGGTACTTATGACAATCCTACTCCTACCTCTGAAGGTTGGAGTGACGGTGTTCCCCAGACAGATGCCCTTGGCAATGCTGATGCCCTTCTGTGGATGTCTACCAGATGGTTCTCCACCAATGAGGCCATCAATGACGCAAATACTTGGAGTACCCCGCAGAGGGCGACGGATACTGCGGACATGGACTTTGAGTATTGTAACGCACCTCTTAACACAACTCCTGCCGCACCAAGTGCGGGCACTATGTATGATGCCACCAACAATCCCAACGGATGGTATGACGCTGATGTCTATCCCGCCCTCCTTGCCAATGCCAACTGGATGGCTATGAGAGTGGCCAAGAACGGCTATTGGGGTACTTGGAGAATCTTCAAGATTCGTGGTGAGGCTGGTGAGGACGCTGTGGTTCCTGTGGTGTCTTTCCTCAGCACTGTCTTCCGCAGAAGTGCCAATTACACGGAAAGTCAGGTCAACGGCAAGACTGTCCGCACACTTGACCCTTCCGAGAATCCTACAGGTGGTTCTTACGAGAGTCCCAACCCTACCAACAGAGATGGCAATAACCAACTCCTTTGGTCTGACGGGGTTCCTGCCGGACAGGGCCTGCTTTGGGTTTCCACCAGAAGGTTCTATTCAGATGATAGGGTTACCTCTTGGAAGACCCCAGTTCCCGTAGGAGATACGGGTACTATGGATTTTGAATGGTGCGACCAAGAAATCCCTACCTATCCTTATCCTACCAGAACCAG
>Ga0310696_10002961_pt1 | contig 21750 bp, 14 predicted proteins | sample AusTroGonzalo_MG_4_FD_203885 | JGI IMG/M metagenome (GOLD analysis project Ga0310696, IMG submission 203885) | Bovine rumen microbial communities from tropical cattle in Woodstock, Queensland, Australia - Gonzalo_02 (v2) (version 2) | ecosystem: Host-associated > Mammals > Digestive system >...
AAAACTTGCACAGCACGGACTGAGCAACACACAGTCGCCATCGTGCGCCATGCGATAACATGCAGCGACACAGTCTTTCATGCTCTGCACATCGACGATAGGGATTCCGAACGAATCGAAATTGTCATGTAGCTTCTTGTTGTCTACACCTAAGAACACCAAACCTACGCATTTCTCGCGAACAAGGTCGTATATCTCGCTGTAGTCGTTCCCTTTGTCGATACCTCCAAGAATCAGCACGGTGGGTTGACGCATACTCTCAAGGGCATACCAGCAGGCATTGACGTTGGTGGCTTTCGAATCGTTGATGAAGTCGATGCCACGAACACGTCCCGCCTTTTCCAGACGGTGTTCCACACCTGCAAAGTTCGATAGGCATTCACGCAATGTCGCATTGTCCACTCCTGCAATATCGGCTGTGATACCTGCTGCCAAGGAGTTATACAGGTTATGTTTACCCTTGAGCGCCAGTTCCTCAAGCTCCATGTTGAATGGGGTCGGAATCTCTATCACATAATTCCCTTTTTCTGCGTATGCGATGGCACCTTTCCCCTTGAATTCAGAGAATGGGAATAGTTGGGCTTTCAGGTTGTATTTCTTCAATTCTTCGGTGACGATAGGGTCGTCGTTCCAGAAGATGAATGCATCGCGCTCGGTCTGGTTTTGAGTGATTCGCATCTTAGAGTCTACATAGTTCTGCATACAGAAATCGTAGCGGTCGAGATGGTCGGGTGTGATGTTCATCAGAATTGCAATGTCGGCACGGAACTCATACATATTGTCGAGTTGAAAACTGCTGAGCTCGATGACATAGTAGTCGAAATGTTCTGTCGCTACCTGAAGTGCCAGACTGCTGCCAATGTTGCCTGCGAGACCTACGTTGTAGCCTGCGTTCTTGAGGATGTGGTAGATGAGCGATGTAGTGGTGGTCTTTCCATTCGAGCCTGTTATACAAATCATCTTGGCATCGGTGTATCGACCAGCAAACTCAATCTCGGAGATAATCGGAATCTGTCGCTCCTTCAGCCGCTGCACCATCGGTGCTTTCTCTGGAATGCCCGGACTTTTGATGACTTCGTCGGCATTGAGGATAAGCACTTCAGTGTGCTTGCCTTCCTCCCACTCGATGTGATACTCATCGAGTAGTTGTTTGTATTTATCTTTGATGGCCGACATGTCGCTTACGAACACATCGAATCCTTTTGTTTTTGCCAATACTGCGGCACCTGCGCCGCTTTCAGCTGCTCCTAAAACTACAATACGTTTCATCATCTTATTTTTAATGTTATGATAGTGATAGCTGCCAACAGAATCGTGACAATCCAGAATCGGAGGGTAATCATGTTTTCGTGAAGTACCGTAGTAGGGTACTTGCAGATGTATTTACAATCGGTCAGCAGTTGGTTCTGTTGTACACGGAAGTGGTCGTGAATCGGGGTGCGCTTGAAGACACGCTGCTTCACTCCGCGCTTGTTGCCGCGCTTGGCATACCACACCTGTATGATGACCGAGAGGCTCTCCATGAAGAAGATGCCGCACAGGATGGGAATCATCAGCTCCTTGTGGATGATGACAGCAGTGACAGCGATGACGCCTCCGATTGACAGACTACCCGTATCGCCCATAAACACCTTGGCGGGGTAGGCGTTGTACCAAAGGAATCCTATAAGTGCCCCTACAAAGGCGCAGATATACACCACAATTTCTTCAGAGCCAGGAATATACATCACATTCAGATAGCTAGCGTATGCAATATGGCCCGACACGTAAGCCAGAATACCCAGTGTGGTGCCGATAATGGCAGCGTTACCTGCACACATGCCGTCCATGCCGTCGTTGAGGTTTGCTCCGTTCGATACGGCTGTGATAACGAACGTTGTGACCAGAATAAACAGAATCCATCCACACGCACGTTTCACCTTTCCGTCTTTGATCCAATCGAACACCTCATAATAGTCAAGGTTGTTGTTCTTGAAGAACGGCACGGTGGTCACGGTCGATTTACGTGCTTCACTCTTGTGATATACTTCGGTTGATTGTCCGTTGGTTTCTATAGTCACATTCTCACGAACGACCGCCTGCGGTGATAGCCAAAGAACGATACCTACGACCGTACCCAACACCAGTTGCCCTAGTATCTTGAATCGAGGATTCAGCCCGTCTTTATTACCTTTCAGCTTGATATAATCGTCGATGAATCCCAACAGACCGAACCACAAGATGGTGATAATCAACAGGTTGATGTAGATGTTGTCGAGCCGACCCAATAGCAGTGCCGGGATGACCACTGCCCCTACAATGATGATACCTCCCATTGATGGGGTGCCTTTTTTCTGCACACCGTATGGGTCGATTTCTGCATCGCGTGCACTCTCAATATGACGTTTGCGTTTCATGTAGGTAATGAATGTCTTACCGGCTGACATGGAGATGATGAGCGACAGCATCAGTGCCAGCAGCGAGCGGAACGAGATATACGACCACATTCCTGCCCCTGGTATGTTGAGATGATCGAGATAATTAGATAAATAATATAACATCGTTTTATTTACTATTTAACCTTTTACCATTTACGTTTTTTACATTTTATACATTTAGAGGTCTGCTTCTATAGTTGCCCCACGCATTTCCGAACTTCTTCACGATCGTCGAAATGATGTTTCACACCCTTCACTTCCTGATAGTCTTCATGACCTTTACCGGCTATGAGGATGACATCGCCCTTTTCGGCCATCATGCAGGCTGTCCGGATGGCTTCACGACGATCTACGATGGTTAGTACGCGTTTCATCTGTTCCTTATCCAATCCTGCCACCATATCATTGATGATCTCTTGTGGTTCCTCGAATCGGGGATTGTCGCTCGTAATAATCACTTTGTCGCTTTGACGTACAGCCTCTTGAGCCATCAGGGGACGTTTTCCTTTGTCACGATTGCCTCCAGCTCCGCATACGGTGATGAGTCGCCCCTTACCTTCCAATACTCCATGAATGGCATTTAACACATTCTCCAATGCATCGGGAGTATGTGCATAGTCTACGATGGCTGTGAATCCATCAGGAGCATTGATAGCTTCCAAACGTCCACTCACAGGTTTCATGCAACTCATGGCAACCAGAACCTCTTGGGGGTCTTTGCCCAACATGATGGCGGTAGCATAGACAGCAAGAAGGTTGTAGACATTGAATTTGCCGATGAACTGCACTCCTACTTCACGACCGTTGATTTCCAGATACATTCCCTCGAAGTGACATTCGATGATCTTTGCCTTGAAATCTGCCGCTTGTTGCACGGAATAGGTCTTGATGGTTGCGCGTGTGTTTTGCATCATCACCATTCCGTTCTTATCGTCGATATTGGTAATTGCGAACGCATCAGCTGGCAATTGGTCGAAGAACTGTTTCTTTGCACGGATATAGTTCTCAAACGTCTTATGGTAGTCCAAATGGTCGCGAGTGATGTTGGTAAACATGCCGCCTGCAAATGTCAGACCGCCGATACGGTTCTGGACGATGGAGTGCGAGCTGACTTCCATGAATACATATTCACATCCTGCTTCTGCCATTTGAGCCAGCAGACGGTTCAATGTAATCGGGTCAGGAGTGGTGTGCTCAGTTGGGATGGCTTCACCATCGATATAATTCACAACGGTAGATAACAGCCCTGCTTTGTGTCCCATGTGGCGGAACATGTTGTAGAGCGTAGTGGCAATGGTGGTCTTTCCATTCGTGCCCGTTACGCCAACCAACTTGAACTTCGTCGAAGGATAATCGTAGAAAGCTGTAGCAAGGTCGCCCACGATATGTTCCGAGTTTTTGACTCGGATATAAGTCACATCGGGGTTGGTCTCCTCTGGAATTGTTTCGCAGACAATAGCTGCTGCTCCCTGTTCGATGGCCTTACCAATGTACTGGTGTCCGTCGCTCTGAGTGCCACGCACTGCAACGAACATCTGTCCCTTGCCCACTTGGCGCGAGTCAATCTGTATGCCACAGATGTCTTGACTCAAGTTGCCTCGTGTCTCTTCTATGATGATATGTTCTAATACTCTTTGAATTTGCATCGTTTTTATTTAGTTTACGGTTTACTGTTTACGGTTTACAGTTTTTACATTTTATAATTTTTACATTTAGCCCTAGGGCTACTATTCACATTCAATCTCCACAATCTGTCCACGCTGATTCGTTGCCCCAGCTTGAATGCTTTGGTTGACCACCGTGCCCATACCTTTCACTTTCGCACGCATTCCTCGGCGTTCAATTTCGTACACCGCATCACGTACTCCCATTCCATGCAGATCGGGCATGTGGTCGAAGTCGTATTCCATCGCACTGAAGGCTACCGATTTACTTTCGCTGGTGCTGGTTCCGATTTCATCATCCTGTACCCCATGTATGCTTGCGCGTACACCCAGTTGTTCCAGTATTCGCTTGGCTGGCCCAACATATCCTTTCTTGATGGACGGTACGAACACCACTAAGGAGTCTTTCGCACGTGACAGGTCGCTCGTCACGGCATTCGCATAGATACTTTCGGCTATCTTCTTGAACACTGGACCGGCTTGTCCACCTCCAGATGCCTGTCCATGCGCCAATCGAATGGCAACGATGCAGGTGTACTGAGGATTTTCTGCAGGGAAGTAACCACAGAAGCTGACGAGGTGTCCGCCACCTTTGTATCCTCCCTTACCGCCAATTTGGGCAGTACCGGTCTTGCCTGCTACGGTGAAGTACTTACTACCGGCTCGTTTGCCAACTCCTTCACCTACCACACGACGCAGCATCTCTTGGATTTGGGTGATGGCTTCCGGACGTGCTATCTGTTGTTTGATTACCTCGACCGGCATCTCCTCTACGGTCTCTCCATCACGTTGAACAGCCTTGACGAACCGTGGACGTACCATCGTGCCGTTGTTGGCAATCGCATTATAGAATGTGACAGTCGAGATGGGAGGTATCTGGGTCTCATAGCCGATAGACATCCAAGCCAGTGCGGTTTTCGACCAGTTGCTGCGATCGGGTTTGGGCATACGGATGACAGGTGTGGCTGCTCCGACGAACGGCAACTGCAAGTCGGCACCGATGCCGATGCGGTGCAAACCCTCCACGAATTTCTCAGGACAGTCGTGATAGTGTTTGTCTATCAGACGGCTTACGCCGATGTTCGACGAGTACATCAGTGTGTGAGCTACATCCATTTCTCCATAACCGCCGCGGTTCCAGTTGTGGTCTTTCATGGAGGAGCCATACATGTTGTACACACCGCCGTTACCATTGGTGGTTTCGTTCACATCGAGCGTACCATCGTCCAGGCCTACGAGGATGGATGCCGTCTTGAAGGTGGAACCGGGTTCCATCAGTGCTGCAAGCGCAAAATTGCGTGCTTCGTAGTACTCTCCGTCGTCGTAGAGCGATAGGTTGACGATGGCTTTCACATCGCCTGTTTTGGTTTCCATCAGTACCACAACACCCATATCGGCCAAACCGCCCGACTGTTTGATGACACGGAACTCCTCACGCAAGGCGTTCTCGCTGATGTCCTGCATGGACACATCGATGGTCGATACAATATCGTAGCCGTTAACGGGTTTGATGTCAATGAGGTCGACATAGCGGTTCAGAATCTTCCGTCGGTGCATGATGCCAGGTACACCTCGAAGGAGGGAGTCGTAAGCCAGTTCGAGACCCGACTTTGCCGATTTGTGCTCTTTGTTGTCCTTATCGCCGAACATATCACCGAGTGTACGGCGAGCCAACGATCCGAATGGCTTCTTGCGGTTGTTGCGGGGAATGATGTTCAGACCGACAAAGAACTTATGCTTCTCGTAGTCACGGAAGAAAGGGAGTGACATCAGCTCCTTGTATTGGATGTAGTTGAGTGTCTTGTGACGGCACACCTCGAAATAACGACTTTGCGACATCCATCCTTCAGCCAGATGCTTGCGGTAGTCGGCAGCAGTGGCAGGAGGGCAGATGCGGCTCAACCCTTCACAGATGGAATCGAGCGTCAGGGCATACATGCCCTTCCCCATGAAGAGGGAATCCTTCGTGAAGTAGAAGACCGAATCCTGATGGGAGAACTCGTTGTTCTTAATAGCTTGTTTCGACAATCCCGATTTGAAGTCGATATATACCTTGTAGTCAGGAAGGTCGCTGGCCATCAGTTGTCCGTCGGCCGATAGGATGTTACCACGGGTAGGTTCGACAATCAGACTGTCCTTCTCGAAGTTTTCTTTTTTCACCGTTTCCCATTTCTTCTTATCGACCGTCATGGTCTTCACCATAAAGAAGATGATACCGACACAGAACAGCAACGCCAGTATGATTACTAGCGTAAACTGACCTGATATGTATTTCTTGTCGAACTTCATTTGTCTAATTTTTCAAAATGAATGGGGGTGTGGTTGAATGGAGTAGGAGCGAATCACCATTGTGCTTTAGCAAATTGACGATTTCCGACTGTCGGCTGGCATTGAGCAACTCGCTCTCGATGGTCAGCACTCGATAGTGCTCTTCCTGCAGTTCTGCCTTCAGGCTGTCTATCAGCAGTGCATCTTGTTGGCTGGAGTAGCGGTTACCTGTGTAGATGATGGCGAGTACAACAAGAAACATGAAGAAAACGACCTGATGGAGCATGAAGCGGCTTTGTAGGATGTCACCTCCGATGATGGACTTCAGGGATATCTCTCCCAAACTGTCTTCGTCCTCATCTTCGTCAGCTTCAGTGAATTTCCTGATAGCCTCCATCGCACGCTCCTGCTCCTCTATCTCCTTCGCTTCTTCTTGGGTCAGCTCTGTGTCTTGTTCTTCAATGATGTATTTGCTGTCCTCTTCCATGATTAACTCAATTTAAACGCTTAACTCAGTACGTTATCTTTAAACTCTCAACTTTTAACTTTTTACTTTTCACTCTTCACTCTTCACTCTTTCGGCCACTCTCAGTTTCGCACTTCTCGACCGTGGATTCATTGCCTGTTCATCGGCATCAGGAATGATGGGCTTGCGAGTGATGAGCTTGAATGGTGACGACGTGTTACCGAAGAAGTCTTTTGTCTCATCACCATCTGTGCTTCCTGTCTTCATGATGTTCTTCACCATACGGTCCTCTAACGAATGGTAGGTGATGACCACCAGTCGGCCTCCAGGCTTTAACATCTCTGTTGCTGCGGCGAGCATCTCTTTCAGTGCGTCCATCTCGTGGTTGACTTCGATACGCAGGGCTTGGAATACTTTGGCCAGTTCTTTTTTCTCACGGTCGCGTCCGAAGAAGGGTTGGACGATGGTTTGCAGTTCACCAGTTGTTTCGATGCGTTTGTTGTTACGCTCTTTCACGATGGCAGCTGCAATCTGGCGGCTGTTTTTCAACTCTCCGTAGTAGTAGAAGATGTTGGCAAGTGCCGGTTCGTTGTAGCTATTGACCACGTCGGCGGCTGTCTGCTTAGCCCGTTGGTTCATCCGCATATCGAGTGGTGCGTCAAACCGAAAGGAGAATCCGCGTTCGGCATCATCGAAATGGTGTGATGAGACACCCAGATCAGCCAACAAGCCATCAATACCTTCTTGCTCTCCGTAGTATTTCAGAAAGTTCTTCAAGTATCTGAAATTGCTTCTTACAAACGTGAATCGCGGATTGTCCACGATGTTCTGTTCTGCATCGGCATCTTGGTCGAAGCTGTACAAGTGTGCCTTTCCTTCCAATCGCTTAAGAATCTCGCGGCTGTGCCCTCCTCCGCCGAATGTCACATCAACATAAATCCCATCCTTGTGGATGTTCATCCCATCGATACTCTGATGGAGTAAAACGGGCTGGTGATATGTCATTTCTTCGGTCGTCATTGGTTCAGTGTGAATGTGAATAAAAATACCATTGCGGCGCCAATCATTTATATATAATGTACGCGCGCGAGACTCTTAAAAAGTAAAGCGAACCTAACAATAGGTTTTCCCGCTAAGTCAGATTAAATTTGAAGGCAAATCGGCCATAATCTCCTGCAAATCCTCACCGAGGTTAGAAGGCTCGTTGATGACGGATTCAAACCGACTCTTGTCCCACACTTCTATGTGGTCGTCAACTGCAAGGAATCGCACGTCTTGGCTTATCCCTGCAAATTTCAACTTACGTTTGTTTATCAAAAAACGTCCGTTTCTGTCCAGTTCCACGACTTCGGCATCCTCTAAAAACAGACGAAGGAGATGCTGGTGACGTCCGTCCCACCTGTTGAGCTTGGCTCGCAGCATGTCTAACATCTCGTTCCAAAGACCTTCAGGATACAGCACAAGGCACTTCTGGAACAGGTCTGCCCGCAGCACAAGACGCATCTCTTTGTCTGCTTCGAGAACCCTCCGGAACGGTGCCGGCAGAAATACTCTGCCTTTCGCATCTGCTTTCGCTGAATAGTCTCCGATAAATCGCATGAATCCTTACTTTTTGAATTTGTTTGCAAATATAAGCATAATTCTTCATATTCCACCACTTTTCCCCACATTTTTTTCAAAATTTTTTTGTTTTTCTTGTGTTTTTGCCTTAAAACGTACTGAAATTGCATTTTTATGATGTGAAATTGGTGGGGGAAGGTGTTCGGAAATAAGGGGCAGTGAAGAAAAATAGTAAAAAACATAGTGCGTATTCTAAAAAACTTTCGTATCTTTGCCGCGACTAACCAAAATTGATAGATTATGGACGAAAACAAAAACATGAGTCGTCGTGAATTTTTGCGACGCATGGGAGTTGGAGCTGGTTCTGCTATGGCTATCATGGCATTAGAGCCGCTGAACGTTATTGCGAAAGAAAAACCTGAAAAACCTGCTGACAATCGAATGACCTATCGTGTTCAGCACGGTAGTGGTGAACAAATATCGCTGCTGGGTTTCGGCATGATGCGTCTGCCAAACAACCAAGAGGAGGTGAACCGTTTGGTGGATTATGCCATTGAACATGGTGTGAACTACTTCGACACGGCTCCGATGTATATGGGTGGCCAGTCGGAGGTGCTGATGGGGAATGCCCTTTCACGCCATCCTCGCAACAAGTATTATGTGGCTACGAAGATGTCGAACCAAGGTCAGAACCAATGGTCTTTGGAGGCTTCAAAGCGAATGTATGAGACATCACGTCAGAAGCTGAAGGTCGATGTCATCGATTATTACCTGCTGCATGGCATCGGTGGTGGTATGAATACCCTGAAGGGCCGTTTCCTTGATAATGGTGTGCTCGACTTCCTGTTGGCTGAGCGTAAGGCTGGTCGTATCAAGCATTTGGGCTTCTCTTATCATGGCGATGTACGCGATTTCGACTGGCTGCTGGATCATCAGGAGGAGTATCACTGGGATTTCGTGCAGATTCAGATGAACTTCCTCGATTGGCGTCATGCTTCTATGCGTGGAGGCCGTCGTAGCGATGCTGATGCTGAGTATCTCTATAACAAATGTGATAAGTTGGGCGTTCAGTGTGTGGTGATGGAACCGTTGCGTGGTGGTACCTTCGGTCGTATGGCTTCGGAAATTACCGACAAACTGAAGGCTGTTCATCCTGACGACAGTTCGGCTCGCTGGGCATTCCGCTGGGTTGGCTCGCACACCAATATCCTGACGACGTTGAGCGGTATGAACCGCATGGACCATCTGGAGGAGAATGTCAAGACCTTCTCGCCACTCGATCCTTGTACCGATGCAGAAAACAACCTCCTGGCTGAGATTGCCGATCAGATGTCGGGATTCCCAAACATTCCTTGTACCACTTGCTCATATTGTATGCCATGTCCATTTGGTGTCGACATACCAACCAACTTCGCAACTTACAATGAGGCTGTAAGAAATCACATCTTGCCACTTCCTGACAAGAGTTCGGCTGGTTACGCAGCTGCTTTCAAGACCTTCACGGATGCCTATAAGAAGGCAATTCCCGATAAGAAGAAATGGGCAGAAGCTTGCCAGGACTGCGAAGAATGTCTGTCGAAGTGTCCACAGCAGATTCGTATACCGAATCAGATGGCACGTATCGTCGAGACGCTGCGCAAGGCATAGCGAGTATAAACGTTAAAATGAAGAAACGTATTGTCTACATCGCGCTCATTGCTTCCTTGTTTGCTATGTCGGCTCGCTCACAGGTCCGTTTCGGTGTCAAAGCCGGATGGAATGTCAATCGGGTGACGTGGCGCTGGAAGCAACTGAAGGAAAATATCAGGAGTGACAACCGCAATGGATTCTTTGCGGGAGTCACTCTCGATGTAACAATTCCTATTGCCGGATTAGGTGTCGACTTTTCTGTACTCTACGACAACCGGATTATTGAAGTTCCGACCGCATACGAAGACGTGAATAAGACAATGGAATATATCGTTGTTCCCGTAAACCTGCTTTACAACATCGGCTTCGGAGATTTCCTGAGTGTCTATGCATCTACCGGACCACAGGTATCGTATTATATTGGCAATAGGAGTTGGATACTTGACAATCGTTTCATCTCTGCATGGACCTCCGGATGGGAAATCAACAAGTCCGATCTCTCTTGGAATGTAGGGGGTGGGTTCTCTTTGTTTAACCATCTCCGTCTGGGCTATAACTACAACATCCCTTTGGGGAATACCAACGAGTTCACCATCCGTCGGGTAGGTGGATACATCGAGAGAGGTACATTGAAAGATAACACACATCAGATATCCTTGACCTATTTCTTCTGATTTCCCTTATGATGAGATTCGCTGATGTAATCGTTCCGCTTCCCCTTCAAGACAGCTACACCTACAGCATCCCTTCCGGGCTGGAGTCGTCTTTGAAAAGGGGTTGTCGTGTGTTGGTACCCTTCGGCAGGAGCAAATCGTATGTGGGAATCGTTCGTGCTATTCACACCAAAGTTCCACAGGGTTATGAGGTGAAACCCATCAAGGAATGCCTCGACACCCAACCGATCGTCACTGAGGCACAGTTCAGTTTTTGGGAATGGATAGCTCAATACTATGTCTGTCCATTGGGCGATGTCATGAATGCCGCTCTGCCTGCACGGTTGAAGGAGGAAACCGCTCCCCGTCCTCGGGCTTCAAATCACTCTTCTTTGAGGAAGGATAGGGAGGAGGTTGTTCTCAGCACCCCTCAGCAGCAAGCCTACGATGCCATCTGCCAGTCTTTCCTCACTAAAGAAGTCTCCTTGTTGCATGGCGTTACCTCCAGTGGCAAGACCGAGATATACATCCATCTTATCCAGCAGACATTGGCTGAAGGTAAGCAGGTGCTTTACCTCCTGCCCGAGATAGCCCTCACTACCCAGATCACCGAACGACTGCGGAGTGTGTTTGGCGATGAAATGGGCGTTTTTCACTCCAAATTCACCGATGCTGCCCGTGTGGCGGTCTATCGTAAGCAGTTGTCCGACTCGCCCTATCAGTTGATACTCGGTGTCCGTTCGTCTGTGTTTCTTCCATTCGATCGACTTGGCTTGGTAATTGTCGACGAGGAACATGAGGTGTCCTACAAGCAACAGGACCCTGCTCCGCGCTATCATGCCCGTAGTGCAGCCATTATGCTCGCTCATCAGTGTGGCGCCAAGACGCTCCTGGGTACAGCAACTCCGAGTTTGGAGTCTTATCATTTGGCTCGGACTGGTCGCTATGGTTATGTGAGTCTCACCACCCGTTATCTCGATATTCAGTTGCCCGAGATCGAGGTGGTCGACATCAAGCGACTTAAATTCCAGAAGCGGATGAAAGGCATCTTTTCACCTACTTTGCTCGAAGCTATCGGCGAAGCACTTGAGCGCCATGAGCAGGTCATTCTCTTCCAGAACCGACGTGGTTATGCCAATTTCCTGATGTGTAAGACCTGCGGATGGGTTCCCCAGTGTCCTCATTGTGATGTGAGTCTCACTTATCATAAGAAGACCAATCGTCTTGTGTGTCATTACTGTGGTCAGACTTTCGACTTGCCTACACAGTGCCCTTCGTGTGAGGAATCAAATTTCTCGGACGTTGGTATCGGCACAGAGAAAGTCGAGCAGCAGATTCATCGTTACTTTCCCGAGGCCACGACTGTTCGTATGGATATCGACACCGCCCACACCCGTACTGCATACGAGCAAATCATCAGTGACTTCTCCCACCATCAGTACGACATCCTCATTGGTACCCAGATGGTCACCAAAGGACTTGATTTCGACAATGTCAGCGTCGTGGGGATTCTTGATGCCGACACCATGCTTAATATTCCCGACTTCCGCAGTCACGAGCGTACCTATCATGTATTGGCTCAGGTGGCAGGACGTGCAGGTCGTCGTACTACTCGTGGCCGAGTGGTGCTTCAGACTCGCAGTGTTGATTCCGATACCATTGCCTATGTCGTCAACAACGACTATGATGCCATGTTCCGCACTCAGATGGATGAACGTCGTCGGTTCCACTATCCTCCTTATTATCGTCTCATCAACATCTACCTGCGTCACAATGATTATGGCCGTACCGAGTTGCTTGCCAACGACCTCGGTACGCTGCTCCGTCAGGTTTTCGGCGACCGCGTGCTCGGCCCCGACCGTCCTCCTGTAGCCCGTGTCCACTCCATGTATGTCCGTAAGCTCATGCTCAAGATTGAGAAGAATGCTTCCCCAAGTCGTGTACGCTCCCTCTTGTTCGATATTCAGGCACGCCTTCTCCAGCAACCATCTGCGCACGGCCTCCAAATTTATTACGATGTCGACCCGATGTAGGGGTAAAATGTAAAAAAGAACACTATTTTACGTTTTTTATATATATTTCTTCATTTTTTTGTTTTTGTTTTTGTTTCTGTTTTCGTTTTTTTACTACCTTTGCTGCTGAATGACGAAATCGAATGATTCATTTTATTTACTAATTATGCTAATATACTAATCAAACAATCAATAACAATGAAGCAAAATGTTACAACATGGGTAATGGCAGTCACTACAATGATGGTCGGGCTGACCTCGTGTGGAATTGATATGCCCAAGGAAGTGAACACATCGTATGAAACGATGACGGTGAAGAAAACGGACATTGAGGTGCCCGTGAAGTTTAGTGCCAAACTGAAAGGACAGGCGGATGTGACCATCTCGCCACAAGTAAGCGGGCAGCTGATGAGGATTTGTGTGACGGAGGGTCAGCAGGTGACGAAGGGGCAGACGCTGTTTGTGATTGACTCGCGTAATGCACAGTTGGACTTAGAGGCTGCGCAGGCGAACTTGCAGGCAGCACTTGCAGCCGAGAACAGCGCGAAACTGGAGTACGATTCAAACAAAAACCTGTTTGAGAAACAGATAGTAAGCCGCTATATGCTCGACAACTCAGAAAACGCATATAAACGGGCTCAGGCATCAGTCGCTCAGGCTCGTGCATCGGTGGACCGTGCAAGGGTAACTCTTGGTTTCTGCACCATCACATCTCCTGTGTCAGGTGTCATTGGAGAAATTCCTGTACGTACTGGTGACCAGGTTTCACCAGCCTCTCGCCTTACCATCGTCAGCGGTAACATCAATATGGATGCAGAGTTCTCAGTGACAGAAGCGCTCATCGAGGCTTCGGTCTCTGCCGGTGTGACGAAGGAGGATAAGGCCAAGTACATGGAAGATCTGCCTGATGTAACTTTCGTGATGAAAAATGGAACGGAATATCCGCATAAGGGACGCATCACCAGTCTGACTGGCGTAGTGGATGCCGCTACAGGTTCATTAGGAGCAAAGGCTTCGTTCCCCAACCCCGATGGTCATCTCTACTCTGGCATCCAGGGTACGGTCGTGCTGCCGTTAGCTCAGAAGGACGTGATAGTGATTCCCCAGGTTGCCGTACTGCGTCTGCAAGATAAATCATTAGTGTATAAAGTACAGGCCGACAGCACTGCTACAGCTGTTGCTGTGACGTACACGGATGCTGGTAACGGAAGGGATTTCATCGTGACGAGTGGCTTGAATGTGGGTGACAAGATTGTGACCATCGGAGCCAATAACGTACAAGAAGGTGAGCGGGTGCTATTCCCAAAGGAAGTGAAAAGTGAATAATCTGCTTTCGCATGAAGAACAACATCTTTATCAATAAATATGTGATGGCATGCGCGATTGCGATTGTCATCACGCTGGTGGGCTTCATCTGCATGTCAACGCTGCCCATCGAGCAATACCCGAATATTGCACCTCCGACTGTGCGCGTATCGACATCATACACAGGAGCCGACGCTAACACCATCATGAAATCGGTGGTACAGCCGTTGGAGGAGAACATCAACGGTGTTCCTGGTATGACATACATCACCAGTTCTGCATCTGCATCAGGCGATGTCTCGATTCAAGTGTATTTCGAGCAGGGTACCGATCCCGACCTCGCTGCTGTGAACGTGCAGAACCGTGTGAGCCGTGCTACTGCCCTGTTGCCCTCTGAGGTGACGAAGGTGGGTGTACAGGTGATGAAGCAACAAAGTAACATCCTGCATATCGGTGCTTTAAAGAGCGTGGACGGTAAATACGATGCTGACTTCATCGCCAACTATATCGACATCAACGTACGTCCCCGCCTGATGCGTATCACAGGTGTAGGCGACGTGATGGCATTAGGAAATACCTACGCGCTACGCATCTGGCTGAAGCCCGACGTAATGGCGCAGTATGGTTTGGAGCCGAACGATGTATTCACTGCTATTAGCGGACAAAGTTTCGTAGCTGCTACAGGTTCGTTAGGCGAACAGTCGGAGAATGCCTACCAGTACTCGATGGAATACAAAGGTACGCTGAAGACGGTAGAGGAGTTTAATGACATCGTACTTCGCACGAGCGACGGCGGACACCTGTTGCATCTGAGCGATGTGGCTGAGGTGGAGATTGGTGCCGTAAGCTACAACTTCACATCGAATATCGATGGAAAGCCAGGAACCATCTATATGGTGTTCCAGGCTCCTGGTGCTAATGCGACGGAGGTGAATGCACGCATCAACAAACTCTATGAAGACTTGAAACCAACGATGCCTGCAGGTCTGGAATTCGAGATTCTCGAAACTTCTGACGACTTCCTCTTCGCTGCTATCCACAACGTAGTGGAGACACTTGTCATCGCTATCATCCTCGTCATTCTCGTGGTATATTTCTTCCTGCAAAGCTTTAAGGCGACGGTCATTCCATCGCTCAGCATCATCGTATCGCTGTTGGGAACCTTCGCAATTGTATCGTTAGCAGGATTCTCGCTCAATATCCTGACACTCTTCGCCTTGGTGCTGGCTATCGGTACGGTAGTCGACGATGCTATTGTGGTTGTCGAGGCAGTAATGGCGAAAATGGAGAGTGGCATCAGCGATGCTCGCGAGGCTACACGCCAGGCTATGAGTGATGTGTCGGTAGCCGTCATCTCCTGTACATTGGTCTTCATGGCCGTGTTCATTCCCGTTGCCTTCATGCCAGGAACGTCTGGCTCATTCTTTACGCAATTTGGTGTCACACTGGCATCTGCTGTCGGCTTATCATGTATCTGCGCCTTGACACTCTGTCCTGCGCTCTGTGCCATCATGATGCGCTACTCAAAGGATGAGAAGGAGAAGAAGAATCTGAACTACTACGTTACGAAAGCATACACCGCCAGCTATAACGCCATCCTTGGAAAGTACAAGAAGAGCGTCAGCGGTTTCATGAAACATCCTTGGATTTCGGGTGCCCTATTGGTTGTAACAGCTGTACTGCTCGTCATCTTTATGCGCGGTTTGCCAAGTGGCCTTGTGCCACAGGAAGACCAAGGTGTGTTCTTCGCTGAAGTACGTGCTCCGGAAGGTTGCACGCTACATGAGACACAAGAGATTGTAAAGAAAGTTGAGGAAAAGGTGAAGAAGATTCCCGAATTGGAGAGCTATGCTGTTGTCGCAGGTTATGGTATGATGGCAGGCCGTTCGGGTAGCTGTTATGCCACACTCATCATCCGTTTGAAGAACTGGGACGACCGCCCAGGCATGAACCATAACATCATGCTCATCTATGCACGTTTCTCCTACGACTGTAAAGATATCAAGAATGCGAAAGTCATTCCGTTCCAGATGCCGCAGGTACCTGGCTATGGTTCGAATAGTAGTGTGAACCTTGTCTTGCAGGACATGCAGGATCGCCCGATGTCGGAATTCAATGCCGATGCAACCCAGTTCTTGGCAAAGTTGAACGAACGACCGGAAATCATGATGGCGATGTCGACTTACTCCGAGCGTTTCCCGAAGTATCAAGTCAGTGTGGATGCACCTCAATGTGACCGTGCCGGTGTCAGTCCTGCTACTGTGCTCCGCACATTAGGAGCCTACTGCGGAGGTTCGTATGTGGGTAATTTCAATCAGTTCGGTAAGGTGTATCGCATCATGGCGAATGCCGCACCCGAATACCGTCTCGACCCCTCATCGCTGAACAACATCTTTGTTCGTGTACGTGGTGGCAAGATGGCTCCGATTTCAGAATTCATTACCTTGAAAGAGATTGTAGGTTCGGCATCTGTCGATCACTTCAACCTGTTCCAGAGTATCACCTGTGGTGTGATGACTGCCAGCGGATATTCTGAAGGTGATGCACATCAGGCCATTGCTGAGGTATTCAAAGAGACAATGCCTGCTGGCTACAGCTACGAGTATGGCGGTATGTCGCGTGAAGTGGAGGAGGCAGCCGGTTCAAACACCACTGCCCTTATCTACGTCATCTGCGTCATCCTCATCTACCTCATCCTGGCTTCGCTCTATAACTCATGGTTCACGCCCTGGGCTGTGCTGCTCAGCGTTCCTTTCGGACTGATGGGATCATTTGGTATCACTTGGCTCGCCTCACTGCTCCACCTGCCAGGTATGGAGAATAACATTTACCTACAAACAGGTGTCATCATGCTCATCGGTTTGTTAGCGAAGACTGCCATCCTGATTACTGAATTCGCTTCCGAACGCCGCGCTCAGGGCATGAGCATCCGCGATGCTGCCTTTGCTGCTTGTGAGGAACGTCTGCGACCTATCCTGATGACCGTCGTTACGATGATTGCGGGTATGATACCGCTCATCATCGCTGGAGGTGCAGGAGCCAACGGAAACCGCGTGCTCGCCCTTGGTGTCACAGCTGGTATGGCGGTAGGTACCCTCGCTCTGATGTTCGTTGTACCTGTATTCTTCATTGTGTTCCAGAATCTGCATGAGAAGTTCCAAGGGAAGGATGTGGTGGAAAATGAAAAAATGTAAAAAATAGAACGAAAACGAAAAAAATAGTAAATGGTAAATAGTCAAATGGTAAATATATCATATGAAACGAAATAACTCTTTAATTTCAAAATTATTTAATTTTTACATTGTCTTAGCTTGCCTGATGCTTTCGGGTTGCGGACTGTACGACAAGTATGAGCAGAAGGTGGAGGTGCCAGCCGATGCCTTCGGTACCAGTCAGGACGTTCAGGATGCCATCAATGGTAACTCGTTAGGTCAGCTAACCTGGCGTGAGTTCTTCACCGACCCGCTCCTGCAACAACTCATCGAGCAAGTGCTGGCGAACAACACCGACCTGAACTCCGCACGCATCGCCGTTGAGCAGAGTGAGGCCTCGTTGAAGATGGCAAAGGCCGCATACCTCCCGTCGCTCTATTTCTCACCACAGGGCACACTGGCCAAGTTCGATGACAACCCATGGTCGAAGACCTACAACCTTCCGCTGCAGCTCTCGGTGGATATCGATGTGTTCGGCTCCATCACCAATAAGAAGCGCGCTGCGCAGGCTGTGCTCCTTCAGGCTCAGGTGCGTGAGGAGGCCGTCCGTGCCAACCTCATCTCCACCACCGCACAGCAGTACTACATGCTCCTGCTGCTCGACCGCCAGATGGACATCCTCACCCAGACCGACAGCCTCTGGAACGCCTCGTTGGAGACCCAGAAGTCGCTCTACGAGAACGGTAAGTCATACTCTACCGCCGTCAATCAGCTGGAATCGTCCTACTTGAGCGTCAAGACGCAGATTGTCGATGCCCGTCGCAGCATCCGCGCCACCGAGAATGCCATCTGTAAACTGCTTGGCGTCGCGCCGCAGTCCATCGCACGCAGCCACTGGACCGGTGTTGCCCAGTATCACACGTCGTCGGCCAACCAGCGCATGTTCGACAGCCAGTTCCTCCATATCGGTGTTCCCGCTTCGATGCTTGAGCTGCGTCCCGACATCCGCATGGCCAACCATGCAATGGAGGAAGCATTTTACAACACACAGGCCGCCCGTGCCGCCTTCTATCCCAGCATCACGCTGACCGGACAGGCAGGATGGACGAATAGCGCAGGAAGTATGGTGGTTGATCCAGGCAAGCTGCTGCTCAGTCTTGTCGGACAGCTCACTCAGCCAATCCTCGCGCGTGGTAAGCTGAAAGCCAACCTGAAAATCAACCAACTCACTCAGGAAGACCTGCAGAAAAAGTATGTCCAGACCGTCATCAATGCCGGCAACCAGGTGAACGAGGCCATCGCCGACTGCGCCGCAGCACGCGAGAAGCACGACTACTACCATCGTCAGGTGGAAGTGCTTCACGAGGCATACCTCGGTACCCACGAACTCATGGACAACGGCAAGGCCAGCTATCTCGAAGTCCTCACCGCCCAGGAGAACCTCCTCAGCTCCCAGCTCAGCGAGGCCTCCAACATGTACAAAGGTGCACAGGCCGTCATCGCCCTCTATATCGCATTAGGAGGCGGAACGAAGTAGGGCTATACGGCTGGCTCTTTAAGTCAATGACTTATAGGCGGAAAAACAGCCACTTTCTGTGAAACGAACAAACGTTTTTGATGTTTTTCTGCTAAAATGTTTGGTGGATTGTAATTATTGCATTAAATTTGCAGCGAAAAAAATGCGATTGAGCCGAATATAACGCCAAGCTTGCTTGAACATTATTGAGGCGTAGCATTTTGCGTGAAACGAAAACTGAAATGATATGTCGTATACTCAACTTGCACAATTGGAACTGATGAATGCTCTCAACAGCATCCGGACTGAGGACGAGCTGAATGAGTTCAAGAATTTGGTGGCTCAATTCTTTGCGCAGAAAGCCCAGAAAGCAATTGATGCGCTGTGGGATGAAGGGACTATCAACAACGAAACCATCGAACAATGGGGTGCAGAACACATGCGCACCCCTTACCGCTATGCGTCGCATCGTTCTTGATACCAACTGCCTTTTGCAGTCACTGTGCCTATCGCTAAGCGACTGCACTCGAAATTAGGCATAAACGCAGAATTGATACTTGAGTACGCCTAAACCTGAACAATCCGTTTTATAACACACACCAAGCGACGCATCAGCGCCGCTTGTTTGTTTTTGGGGAGGGGGAATAATATGGAAAAAGCAAAAACTCATGGATTGAAGGCGAAAAACACGTTTTAATTTAATAATTATGAATTATGAATTGTGCATTATGAATTAATTTCGCTATCTTTGCAAATGCAATCAAAACAATAGCTGAAATGGATAAGAAATCAATCCGCTTTTTCAACGACCGCGAAGTACGAGCCGTTTGGGACGAGGAACACAGCAAGTGGTGGTTCTCGGCTACAGACATCGTACGTGCCATCAACGATGAAGAGGATTATAAGAAATGCCGTAACTATTGGAAATACCTAAAAGGCAAGTTGGCTAAAGAGGGTATTCAACTGGTTAGTGTCACTAACCACTTCAAATTCCAAGCTCCCGATGGTAAACAGCGTTTTGCTGATGCTTTGGACAGCGATTGTGTTCAGACTTTGGCGGAAAACTATCCCAATAATCGTGCCCGTTCGTTTCTTCACTGGTTCACCTATAGCGACAACAGCATTGACGGGCAGAGCAAGAAAAAAGCCTATACGCTTATCGAGAGCGGCTTGCTCGACAGCATGAATCCAGGAACCGTAGAGTGTCTGAAGCAGATACATGCCTATATCTTCGGAGGACTTTACGATTTTGCTGGTCAGATACGAACCAAGACGATTTGGAAGGATGGAACCCTGTTCTGCCGTGCAGAATATCTGATGAAGAATCTGAGGATGATCGAAAATATGCCAGAGACCTCTTTCGATGAGATAGTCAATAAATATGTGGAGATGAATGTGGCTCATCCCTTTATGGAAGGGAATGGACGCAGTACCCGTATCTGGCTTGACCTTATCTTCAAGAAACAATTGAAGCTTTGTGTCGATTGGAGTAAGATAGACAAGAAAGCATACTTAGCGGCAATGAAGCAAAGTACGACCGATGCACGCCCTATCAAGTCGTTACTCCAAGGAGCAATGACCGACCGCATTGACGATCGTGAAATCTTTATGAAAGGAATTGATTATTCATATTACTACGAGCAGGAAGAAGAGAATTGAGAATAAGGATTAGTGTTTCAATAAGAACAAAAAGCAATATTAGTTATTGGATTCCTCGCTGGCTGTGAAGCTCGTGAGGTTTTTAATTTTTTCTTTATTTGTTTGGTGGAATGAAATATATGTATTATCTTTGCAACCGAAAAGATTCAACCGCAATCGAGAAATAACTAAAACTTACTTATATGAAGAAACAAGTACTTTTCACCATCCTCGCGATGCTGGTCTCAGTATCAGCATTTAGTCACGACATTGAGGTTAAGAATGCTGATGGCGTCACCATTTATTACAACTACATGAATAATGGTACGGAATTGGCGGTTACTTACCGTGGTAGCAGTTATTATTATTCGAACAGATATTCAGGCAATGTCGTTATTCCAGCGTCCGTCTCCTACTCAGGAAAGACCTATCCCGTGACGAGCATTGGAGAGAGTGCGTTCGATGGTTGCTCTGCCCTTACCTCCGTCACTATCCCAAACAGCGTGACAAGCATTGGAAATTATTCGTTCTATCGTTGTTCTGACCTTAAAAAAGTTATTGTAAAAGACATAGCAGCATGGTGCGGTATCGAGTTTCGTGATTATTACTCTAATCCCTTATATTATGCCAGACATTTGTATAGTGACGAGGATACAGAAATCACAAATCTAATTATCCCTAACAGCGTGACAAGCATTGGTAGTTGGGCGTTCTTTGGTTGCTCTGACCTTACCTCCGTCACTATCGGTAACAGCGTGACGAGCATTGGAGACGGTGCGTTCTATCGTTGCTCTGGCCTTACCTCTGTCACCATTCCCAACAGCGTGACGAGCATTGGAGGCAGTGCGTTCGAAAGTTGCTCTGGCCTTACCTCCGTCACCATCCCCAACAGCGTGACGAGCATTGGAGAATGTGCGTTCTATGGTTGCAAAAGCCTTACCTCCGTCACCATCGGTGGTGGTGTGACGAGCATTGGAGATAATGCGTTCGATGGAGCGGATATTCCTACTATTGTTTCACTGATAGAGAATCCGTTTAAGATAACTGGAAAGACATCTGATTATAGAACTTTTTCCCAAAACACATTCAATAATGCGACATTATATGTGCCAAAAGGTACTATCGGTAAGTACAAGGCAACTGATGGATGGAAAGACTTCCTGTTTATAGAAGAAGGAACGGGCGGTGGTGATACGCCAGAGCCGCAGAAGTGCGCTACGCCTACCATCAGTTATGAGAACGGGAAACTGAAGTTTAGCTGTGAGACCGAGGGTGTGGAGTTTGTATATAACATTACCCCTCCTTCAGCAAAGGCAGGCAAGGGTACAGATATTAGTGTACCTACGACCTATAAGGTTACTGTCTATGCCACAAAGGCCGGCTATGACGACTCAGATGTAGCGACCAAGGAGATTAACCTCGGCGGCGGCGGTGCTCAGGATGTGAATGGTGATGGCATCGTAGATACTC
>Ga0310696_10002962_pt1 | contig 21746 bp, 20 predicted proteins | sample AusTroGonzalo_MG_4_FD_203885 | JGI IMG/M metagenome (GOLD analysis project Ga0310696, IMG submission 203885) | Bovine rumen microbial communities from tropical cattle in Woodstock, Queensland, Australia - Gonzalo_02 (v2) (version 2) | ecosystem: Host-associated > Mammals > Digestive system >...
TCCAGATCATTCTGATATAAACGATTATCTTGCAAATGCAATCTGCGATATGCTTGGCATTCCAAGATGTTGCGAAAACCCCGACTGGGAAAACTCCTTTTACAGAAAGGTGGAAATTTGAGCAGCGGTACAGATTGCATGGGGTGCAGTACCAGAGCCGCTGCTTTTAACGCCACTATTTTGTGGCTTACTTGAATCGCCTTCCAACATCCGCGGAATTGTACTGCGGTTTGGAGGGCGATTCTTTTTTTTTGCGTTGTGTCGGATTTTTACGTTGTTTCGGATTTGTAATCCGAAACATAGGAATATTAGCATTTGTAATGCGGTACATATATTATGCGGATTAAAAATCCTTATATTCATGCCATTCGGATTGCAAATACGAATGAACAACAATTTACTGCTATAGGCAGCGGGCTAAATGTTGCAAATCCGAATGGACATTCGTGTAATTGCCCAATTTTGCGCTTTATGCTGTCCTGTAATGCTGAGTTTTTTGACGTCTAACCCTCATTCTTGGGGGGATAATACAAAAAATATAAAACTTATTTCCTTGTAACACAATAATATATGAGTCGAACCTGCTTTTTTTCAAAAAAATGAAAAATTTTTCCGACTACGCAAATAGGTTGCGCACTGGTGTATGTAACTTTGCAGCGCAAATTTAACGTAGTGGCAGAACAAGAGGTAGATGGCCTCTAACGCACAGGTTCGTAAACTGAAAAGTTTGCAGTCTGGTTGTGCTTCTGTCGGAAGTATAAGGTTGAAATAGCCAGAGTTGGCCAACTCTGAGTGACGTAAGAAAGGGACAAACCGTATTGTTTAACTGACATCTGTATCCCTTTGGTGGTAAGCAATCCACCCGTTCGCTAACAGACGGAATAGCTAACCGTTTGGAACGTGACTGAATAATACGCCGACACGAAGACTTGCAGGTAGTCAGGAATCCTGCTTACGTTATTTTTTTTGAATAGCTTGCCAGAGAGCGATCCCCCCCTAATTTTGCTTTACAAATTTTAAAGTCTTCATATAATTGCCATCCGCAACATATATCTTTGCGAAATAAATTCCATTTGGCAAATCTGACACATCGATTACGCCTTCACCATTGCATTCTTGCTGCGAAACAACTACTCCATCAGCATTAATAAACTCAATTTCTGAGATTGGATCCTGCGAAACAATTGTAATTATGTTGCCTGCCGGGTTCGGATAAAGGGAAATGCTGGCTGTTGCATTTTCTTCAACACTTGTGACAATAAAATATGCACGGTATGTGGCATCTCTGGTAACGGTAATTGTTCGCGGATTGTCGGTGTTGGTATCATTCCATGTCGAAAATTCAAAACCTTCGTTTGGCGTTGCTTCTATTTGTATTTCAGTGCCGTAGTCGAAGATTCCGCCTTCGGTTGTAGTTCCTTGTGTAGTATCTGCCGACACCACCGTAATAGTGAACTGGTCAATCGCAAATGAAGCAATGTACTCGGCATCCTCAGTTACGGTAATCGTACGTGGATTGTCGGTGCAACTGTCGTTCCATTCCACAAAATGATAATGCTCGGCAGGAATCGCCTCTATTTCAATAGTTGCACCCTCGGGATATATTCCGCTGCCAGTGGTCGTGCCGTAGTCATCGTTTGCAGAGGTGACAGTGACTGTGTGCAATACGCCGAAATTTGCGATATAAGTTGCATCGCCGGTGACGGTTATCGTGCGTCTGTATTCGGTGCTACCGTCGCTCCAATATGCAAAGCCGTAGCCTTCTGTTGGTGTTGCATCGATAAATATTTCGGCACCATATTCAAAAATTCCTCCACCAGTAACGGTTCCCATTGACTCATCGGCAGAAACAACAGTAATTGTATACAGATCGGGGGTAAATATGGCTGTAAAAGATGTATCCTCGGTTACGGTAATCGTGCGTGGGTTGTCGGTATTGCCGTCTGCCCATCTGATGAAATTGTTATGTGGGTTTGGTGTTGCCGATATAATTGCAGTTCCATCGGCACAATCGGGTGGCTGTACTATTTCAGCCGTTCCTCGTTGGTAGTTTTCGCTTGTTACATTTAAAATGTACGGCTGTCGGTCTCGAATGTCGTGGTAGTTGTCCCAATTATCAGTATGTGTGTATGCTGCAACCAAGCCGCATGGAACCCAAATTGTTGTGTTTGCGTTAAAATTAAAATAGTCTATGTATGGTGGAGTTGTTGGATTTGCATATACATTTGAAATCATATCGCATTCATAAAAAGCATAGCATTCTATTCTTGTAACATTGCTGCCTAGAGTTACCGTTGTTAATCTATGGCAAGAGGAAAATGCTGCCATTTCAATAGTTGTGACAGAATTGGGAATTACTAGTGTTCTCAAATTTTCGCAACTGTGAAATGCGGAAAATTCAATGCTTGTTACCGAATTTCCTACTGTCAAAGATGTTAGGTTGGTACATTCTTTAAATGACCAGCCTGGTATTGCCCTTAAGGAGTTGCCAATTACTACTGATGTTAGTCCGGTACATCCAATAAAAGTCCAATTCCCGATAGTTCTGACAGAGTTTGGTATTATTAATGATGTTAGTCCAGTACAATAGCAAAATGCTGAATATCCAATAGATGTAACAGAATTATGAATCGTTACCGATGTCAAGCTTGTAACTCTTTCGAAGGCATTATTATGTATTTCGGTTATGCACTCGGGGATGATGAGATCGGTAAGTAATTCGTTGTCAATATACAGACTATGGTTGGATGGAATTGCGTGATTGCCAAACGTAATACTAAGCCATTCCGTTAGGTTGCCTAAATAGTATACGGATGACAGACTGTCACAATCGCTAAAGGCATCATAATCGATAAAAGTTACTGTATTGGGTATTGTTATGGATGTCAGTCCGATACTCCCATTGAATGCGTACCTGCCTATGGCTGTCACCGAATTAGGTATGAATGAATTTTTGCATCCGACGATCATTTTATTTGTTTCCGTTTCTATTATTGCATTGCAGTTTTCGCGAGAATCGTATACCGTATTACCCTCGTCAACAGAAATTGACCTCAATCCTCCGCAACCGTTAAAAGCTCCTGCCGTGATGCTAGTTATGGTGCTAGGGATTGTTAGTGATGTCAGTCCGCTGCATTGGAAAAAAGCTCTACTGCCAATGCTGGTAACAGCGTAGGTAATATTTTCTTTCGTGACGGACTCCGGAATTACAAGATCTCCAATAGGAGTAGTGAAGTAATGAGGATACTCCTCCGTCTGATATGTTACCATAACAGTATATGGTATAGTGTCTGATGTTATAGTGTAATACAATCTTTGCCCGCTTTCGCTTAGAGCCGAAAAGTCAAAGGCGTATGCCGATACGAAACATAAGATAGTGGCAACTAGTGTAAAAAGAGGTCGTTTCATAATGTTACTATTTTTTGACAATGACAAAGATAGTAATTTTTTGTTAGATAAAACAAAAAATCAAATCCAGCATCAATCTAAAATCGTAAAACCATTATGGGATTCTCAAAAACTTATGCATCTGCACCGAGACCTTCCATTTCGGATTTTTCTTCACATAATCGACAACCAAATCGCCGGTGCGCTTAAACTGGCTCCATTCGGGCTGCAGGTAGAGTTCACAGCGTCCGCTGACCTTCTGCGAGCATTTTTCTGCCCATTCGAGGTCAGTTTCGTCAAAAACTACGACTTTCAGTTCGTTGGCAAGCTGGTAGAACTCGGGCAGTGGCGGCATCTGCTTCTTGGGCGAAACGCAAATCCAGTCCCACACACCGCTGAACTCGTGAGCACCGCTGGTTTCTATCATGGTTGTTATGCCAGCCTTACGCGAAAGTTCGGTAAAACGATTGAAGTTGTAGATTAATGGTTCTCCGCCTGTTACAACGATGGTATCGGCGGTGGTCTGCCTTACGCGCTCGATAATGTCGGTTATCTTTACAAACTGGTCGAGGCGTGGAACCCACGATTCCTTCGAGTCGCACCAGCGGCAGGCAAGGTCGCATCCGCCCAAGCGGACAAAATAGGCGGCTTTTCCACTGTTGAAACCTTCGCCCTGTATGGTGTAGAATTCCTCGAGTACGGGAATTTTATCTTGTTTGAGTAAGTTTGAAAATTCGTCTGTCATGTTGCTATTTTATTATTCCATCAAGGATTTTCCTTGCGGCATCGACATTTACCATTATGTTTATCATTTTCAGCTTGATATAGTCCTCGCTGTAGAAGCGATAGCCACAGTGTGCACCGTCCATTCCGCCCGAACCAGAATCTTTTATCAAGTACCAATACTGTTTTTTAATCTTTTGATATCCAACAATCTGAATGCAGTGATCGTCGGTGGTGCTGCCGTTTTCGAGGCGCATTTCGCGCGAGTCGGCATTGATGTAGTTGGCAGGAATGTCGAAAGTGGGTATTATGCCGACTTCGGTTTCCTTCACATAGCCAGGTTCGGATGTGTCGCCACAGAGGCTAACAGAATAACCGTTTGTAATGGCGTTTCGGATAATCCAGATGTAGTCGTCGAGCGAAATGTTGTAGTATTCGTTGCTATGCCACCAGTTGTCTGGTTCCTCGAGTTCGTGGCGCTGGTTGTACGGGTATTTTTTGAACGACATGAAGCTGAAATAGTCGTTCGGCCTGACTTTCAGGTATTCCTCCATAAACGATTTAGGCGTGTATGTCTTGCCTTCGTAGATGAATGTCTCGGGAGGCGTACAGATGTTTCGGTCGAGGATTTCCTTTACTTTGCCAACCACATCGTCGTCCCAGAGATTTTTGTTTGCAACTTCGTCGAGATAGGCCTTGAACTCGGTGAAAAGTTTCACATGGTTGTTGTATTTCTGACCTTCCTTCAGTCCGTTGTATGCCGAGTAGGGCATAAGTCCGTGGTTGAACATTACGCGCTTTATGGCGTTCGATTCGCTGCCTTCGCCAAGTTCGGTCTTGCCGCGTGTGCGGACAAATTCCTCGGCACGGGCTACATATTCCCAGTAAACCGTGAACATTTCCGACAGTTTCACCTGATGTCCGCTTTTGTGGTAGGCCTCGCTTTCCATAAACGAGGTTGCCGAGTATGCCCAGCAGGTGCCGCTAAGTCCTTGCGAAACAGGGTCATTGTGCCATACAGTTGTGTATTTGGCAGGGTCGGTGGGGTAGGTCTTGCCGTCGAAGTCCATTACGAACGACTTTCTGTTAGGCGCGTCGCCTTCCTTGCCGGTGATGTCCTTCATTATTTCCTTCTGCATAAATCCCGATGGCGATGTGGCGTATTTTGCCTTGTCGGGCTGCTGCGCGAATGCCGTGGTTAACAGTAGGATAAGGGGTATGATTGATATGGTTTGCTTCATATTCAAATTTTTTGCAAAGTAAATGAAAACACTATTATTTAAGATTATCTTTTATAAATCCTTTTTCTTTATGTTTTTTACATCGTATCTAACGAGATTCATTATTGTAGAACCTGTTGTATCATGACATTCCCATCTGATAACACCGATATTTTTTGCCCAATACGAAATAATAGAATCGAACAAAAAATTTTCCTCCAACATTTTTTGCCTATCCTTGATTATAATTTTTTTTACATCATTGTATTTGTTATTAGCTATAATTAATGACTGATATTTTTTATCGTATCGTGGGACATAAAAATCCTCAAAATATAATATATTATTACAGTCATTTACAGGTTCTTGCAAATTAATATAAGTCAATGCAAATGCAGACCTTGTGTATTTCCCGTATGGACGGATTGGATATAAATAGCAATCTTCAGGGCGATCTCCAACACGACCGCTACCTAATAAATCACCATGTACTGTAGTTTCAAATAAAATAGTATCGTTTACAGAATTCTCGCAGTTAGTATAGTTATATTGGTAGCAAAATGTCTTTACACTAGAAGATGAACCATGTCGGTGGTCGTCAGAAATTGACTTTTTTGGTTCTGTAATAACCGCTATGCTATCAATTCCATGAGTTGCAGAATCCTCATAAACCCAGTAACTGCCTTTGGCATAGCAGGTATATTCGAATAGTTCATCATTGGGACGGAAAGTTGCACCTGTGCTGTCGCATCCGGTATGTACCATCATACATGTTGCTGTAACAAGTAGTAATATTGAGAACTTCTTTCCCATATTCAAATTTTTTGCAAAGTAAATGAATTTTGTCGGAATAATGAAGGTGGATAATGTTCATTTATGATACGAGGAACGACTATGAGTTGAAAATGATGAGTTATGGTTCTCGTTTTGATTGTTTGCTATGTTGTAATGTGCTGATAATTTTGTGTTTACTGCTTGGGATGTTGTTAAAATAGCTTAGGATAAGTGTGCTAAAACGACCAAAAATAAGGCGATTTAGCACATTTATCGCGATTAGAGTGCTAAAACGAAGAAAAATATTTGGTTTTAGCATTCCAATCCGAAAAGATTTATTTACCTTTTTCGGTAACCTATATTTCGCTACTTAATAAAATTTGTCACTTTATGCTCTTCTTCCCTTATGGGAGTTTCTGGGTCGTTATGAATTTTCTTGAGCATCCAAGCCATGTTGTTTGCCATAGTGCGCATGGTCTGCAAGCCCTCTTCGTCCAAAGCGGCATCGCCTTCGTCGCGACCATAGACTATGTTCCAGTACTGCGAGGTGACAATGGGCATATTCAGCATTTGGAATGGCATGAGCAATGTCTGATACACAGCAGTCGCTCCACCTCTGCGGCAAACAGCCACCGCTGCTGCGGGCTTGTTCTGCATAAGATTTGATGCGGAATAGCATAGACGTTGCACAAGACAGAGCAAAGTTCCGTTTGGCTGACCGTAGTAGGTGGGCGAACCGACTATAATGCCGTCGCACTCTGACATAAGATTATATGCGCGATTATATAGGTCGTCCTCAAAGACGCAACGACCAGTCTTTTTGCAGTGGTTGCAGGCAATGCATCCCTGTGCAGATCCAGTTCCAATTTGCAAAAGTTCGGATTCAATTCCGTTCTGCTTCAATTGCTTGGCTACTTCCATTAGAGCCAAATAGGTATTGCCCTCTTTTCGCGGACTGCCGTTGATAAGAAGAACTTTCAGCACCTTCCCTGCTGTGTCGGTAAGAACTGGTATTTCTTGCGGCAGATTGTTCTGATCCTGCGTAATCTGCGCTGAGTTCTCTTCCTTCGATTCTGCTGTTTCCGTTTTGCTTGTGCAGGCGACAAGTGTGATTGCTGCAATTGCGATGACTATTTCCTCATTTGATTTTTTTTGCAAAAATACTTTTTAAACCTTCTGGCAAAGTAAATGAAAAAACTATTACTTTTGTGTTTTATGGACGAGGTTTTTGAACATAAAATATTTATGTAAATGAAGAATCTGATTTTGATTAGCATAATGTGCTTAATATCAATAGCAATCAACGCTCAAAATTATATTGATTTAGGATTGCCGAGCGGTACAAAATGGAACGACAAGGATGAATCTGGTTTTTATAACTACAAGAACGCTGCCAAGGAATTCGGAAATAAGTTACCAACCAAGGAACAATTGTTAGAGCTTAAAACTTTATGTCAGTGGATATGGACAGACAAAGGTTATAAGGTAGTTGGCCCCAATGGCAAATCAATTGTTCTGCCAACGAATAGCAAGAATTACTACTGGTCGTCCACGTCCGAACGCTCGTATGCATGGTTCTTATATGTTGAGCAAAGCGAGAAAGGAAACGGCATTGTTTGCGGAGCTGGCGTGGAAATAGAAGACGGACGCGAAGAAATGTTAGTACACCTTGTAGAACAACCTGCAGAACTTACTCCAGAATATATTGACCTCGGCTTGTCAAGCGGCACCAAGTGGATGAACATCAATGAAAAAGGCTATTATAAATACGACAAAGCCATCAGTAAATTTGGCAACAGTCTACCAACCGAGGCTCAACTTTACGAACTCAGGCATTTCTGTGAGTGGACATGGACTGGCTACGGTTACAACGTTGTTGGCCCCAATGGCAAATCAATTTTTCTGCCAGCTAAAGGCATCAGTTATGGTGGCGGAGCAGATCTCGACGGTGAAGAAGGATACTATTGGTCGTCGACACGCAATGGAGACTCTGATGCCGCAGCCGCTAACCTATACTTTAATTCCAAAGAAGGATATACGGGCATAGCCGAATATACCAATGGAATGTCAGTACGCCTCGTCGAATCAAGAGCAGAGACCACCGAGACAGTACCAGAATATGTTGACCTTGGACTACCAAGCGGTACTAAATGGATGAACATCAACCAGAACGGTTACTATGAATATGGGAAAGCCGTCGAGGAATTCGGGAACAAGTTGCCTACCAAAGCCCAATTTGAAGAACTCATGTTTTATTGTCAATGGACATGGACTGCAAACGGTTACATGGCTGTAGGACCCAATGGCAAATCCATAGTTCTGCCTAATGCAGGATACCGCGATATAGACCAAAAGCTGTATGACACTGGTGCCGTCGGCTACTATTGGTCATCATCGTCCAATGATACGGTTAATGCAAGATACCTATATTTCAAGTTCGCTGTGGGCATGGACAACAACGACCAGAATATCGGACAGTCTGTACGTTTAGTCGAGCCAAGCATAGAAGAACACAAATTAGAGCCTGAATATGTTGACCTCGGTTTGCCAAGCGGTACCAAGTGGATGAACATTAACGAAAACGGTTATTATGAATACGACGAAGCGGTTAATAAGTTCGGCGACAAGTTACCTACTAAGGCTCAAATAAAAGAACTCATCGAATCTTGCCAGTGGACATGGACAGGCTGCAGCTACAAGGTTGTTGGCCCCAATGGAAAGTCGATTATTATGCCTGCAGCCGGTTACCGCGATCGCGATGACAACGTGAAATATGTTGGCTACGATGGCCGTTACTGGTCATCCGCATCCGACAAATCATCCTCTGCATGGTATATCTGTCTAAGTTCTCGCAGAACCGACTTGTGCGAAAGCGGTAGAAGCTATGGACACAGCGTACGCCTAGTCCAAAATAAGTAAAGTTATTTCAACACATTAGCACTGTTGCTCATTCTGCTTGTACCTATAATATTTATGGTATGAAAGTAAAACATTTAGTTTTTCATTTGAATTCATAAAAAGAAAATACGCATAGCATTATTGAAAATTATTCTTATATTTGCGACGATAATTAAAAAATATTATAGCAATATGAGCACACAAATATCATGGCGTTTATGGGAAAAGCCGATGGTTCTTTTCTTGTTGATTATGTTTGGCGCATCAACTGTATGGGCGCAGAATAATATACTTAAAACTGCTGATATTCCGGCATCCCCCCTACCCTTGCGAAGCAATGAAGGCATGCTTACGTCGAATTGGACGCAAGAGGCTCCATATAATCTGCTTTGCCCAAGAGATCCTTCGTATAGTAATGCATACAGTTATGCTGGTTGCCCTGCTATTGCCATGGGGCAGATTATCAATTATTTGCGCACCACACAGGACACTCGCTTTACAGATGAAGACGACTATCTACACAACTATGCTGGTCGCAACTACAATATCGATGACGACTGGGAAACTTTACTATTTCCTTCATTTCCACAGTTAAACATATTGCTTGATTCCGTTGATGCAGCTTTCCAGCGTGGCGAGGAACTTCCCGACATGTTGGCTGCCGCTGTGGTTTTTGCTTGCGGAACGGCTTGTACGCAAGTTTATACTTCGCAAGGTTCCGGCACCTTCTATGTTGACCAGGCGTTTGTCGCCTATCAGCGGTTTGGCTTTACCGAATGTCAGCTTTATCGCGAAGCAAGTGATGAAATGTATGCAACTTTAATTTCCAATTTGCAAGCAGGTTATCCGGCGCACTTAGCCGTTGAAAATCCCGAGGGTACTGTCGGTCACAACGTCGTCGTCGATGGCTACCGCGAATCGGACGGCAAGTTCCATATCAACTTTGGCTACGGTGGTTCGTATGATGATTGGTACGACATTCCCGATGAAAACTTTTACTACGGAATGACCAAGATTGAAGGCATTATCGTTAATATAATTCCAACGCATGAGCCAGTGTCAGTTCTCGAATCAACAAACCAATCATTGGAAGTTTATCCTAATCCAGTTTCCGATATCCTCTATCTAAATAACCTTTCGTGCGGACAGGTCGATTATTCCATTTTCAATGTTCTGGGACAAGAAGTTACAAATGGAATTTCTTGCGGAACAATTTCAGTTGCAGATTTGGAAAAAGGTGTGTATTTCTTGCAAGTGAATGGTGAAAATTTACGAGAGACGGTGAAAATTGTTGTGGAATAGATGTATATAGAAAAATAAGAACGCCGCAAGTTACAAAAACCTTGCGACGTTTTTTTATGTATGACTTTGTCTATTATTCATTAGCTGATGAAATATATCGACAGCGAGCTTATCGTTCGGTGCCGAACAAAAAGCGGCGGAAGAGGGTTTCTGCGGCTTCGGAGCCGAGCATCTGGCGGATAGTGTTGATGGCGGGGCCGCCGTTGCTGATTAGGCCTTCGACGTATGTGCTGTTGCGGGCGGTCTTTGCGGCAGGGGCAACCGTAGGGGCTGTGGCGAAGAGGTCGGTGTATGCGGTGGTCATCTCTGTGGTCAACGCCGACAGTCTGGAGGATGGTCCAACCTTGCATGTACTGGGCGAAAGCCTAAGGTTGTCGTACCAGTTTGGCTTCAAACTCTTGTCCTTCAGGTCACGATACGACTCTTTTACCGACTGCATTGTGGAGAGGTCGATGGGCTCCAGTTGGGTGTCGTAAACCTCAATCAGCAAGGTACGCTTGCCGATGGCGTTAATGAGGTCGTACGAGAAGATGGGCAAATCTTTCGAGTAGGGCGTGCAGATAATGGTTTCCATCTTCATCAGACCAAGGAAGGCACGCATGGTAAGATACGACACACAGGCGTAGCCTGCCCAGTCGTAGGACTGCAATTGGAATTTCATCCCCTTGCCGGAGAATGTTTGCCACGGGGTCACATCTTTTGCGACAAGTGTGCCCCTTTCGGAAAAAATATTAAGCACTGAGCCATTCATAACGTGCGACTGAATAGATTGGTAAAAATGGTATAAGTATAGGAGTCTTCTTGGCGTATGCCTGATATTCAGGATCGTTGCCGTAAACTTCGTTTTGTCGTAGTTCAAGACGGCGGGCTCCGCTGAACATTACATAGACGATGCCGAGGTAGCCGATACCTACAATCACCCACTGCCACCACACAAGGTCGGCACCGATAGTACTGAGCAGAGCGCCAGTCCAGATGACAACCTCGCCGAGGTAGTTGGGACAACGTACAATGCGGTAGAGCCCGGTATCGACAAAGCGTTTAGGATTACGCTTCTTGGCAGCAGACTTTTGCGCATCGCTGATGGCTTCGAGTCCAATGCCACACAACATCACTGCGGCACCAATCCAAGCCCAGAGTTCAGAATCCTGCGGCCCATTGTCCAGACGGAATGCCACTGGACTTACCTGTGCCACATAAAGTATTGCACAGAAGAACCATACGGCTAAGACCACGCCAATGGGTTTCTTCTTTTGTAGCAAGGGGTCGTAGAGAATTTTGCGGTAGGCAGCAGCTTTGCGCTCGCGTACAAATAGATAGGTGCCCAGCCTTATGCCAAAGATGAACAGCATTGCAAGAAGCATCACAGTTGGCGGACTGAGGTGGGTGTGGAACATCCCCCCTATTGTCACCGCCAGTGCCGCCACGCCATATCCGTAGCCGAGGCTGAAAAAATATATGAAATACTTCCAGCCCACAGCCGATACCGCGAGCGAAACCAATAGGAGAATCAGCAAATAAATCATAATGTTTCTGTTAATAATTTGGTTGCAAAAATACGTGAATTTCTTTTCTCCTACAAATGAATATGAAACAGAACTGTTACTTGAATTAGTGTCGTAGCCTTACTTTGATGGTTCCCACTTGCGGCGGATGGGAGACATGTGTCGTGTCGGATTTACTGCTCAGGCAGAGATCTAAAGATTACAAATCCAGACAACATTGATGCTGTTTTTAATTTTTATCCATCATTCGAGAATAGATGCGCGCAACAATCGCGCCACTGATGTTGTGCCACACGCTGAACACTGCTCCAGGAATGGTGGCTAAGGGGAAAGAAGCAAAATGCATAACAGCCAGCGAGGTTGCCAATCCAGAGTTCTGCATACCGACCTCTATGCTGAGTGCCACGCGTTTGGACTGTTGCAGACGTAGCAAACGACCGACAAAATATCCTATACCCAGACCTAGCAGGTTGTGAATCATTACTATGAGCACTACTAGCCAACCTGCGGTCATCAGCCGGTCAGCATTGTGCGCCACAACGATGCCGACTGTCAGTGCTATCGCGATGGATGAGAACGCTGGCAGGTAAGGCGTGACGCGCTGTGTCATTTTGGGGATGAAACGTTGGCAGAGTAGTCCACCAGCAATGGGCAGGATAACCACACACACGATGCTGAGCAACATCCCTGTCGTATCCACATCGACCATTGTATCGGCAAACAGCCAGACGAGAAACGGAGTAAGTAGCGGTGCAAGCAAGGTGGATGCAGCGGTCATACCTACAGAAAGAGCAAGGTCACCTTTGGCTAGATAGGTGATTACATTCGATGCTGTTCCGCCCGGGCAGCAGCCGACAAGAATGACACCTATCGCCAGTTCTTGCGGAAGCGAGAAAGCCAAAACCAAAGCCCATGCCAGCAGCGGCATGACGATGAACTGCGTGAGACAGCCAATGAGAATATCTTTCGGACGACTCAGCACAATTTTGAAATCCTTCTCCGTAAGTGTCAATCCCATGCCGAACATGATGATGCCGAGCATAGGATTGATTACCCATGTGCTAATCCATGCGAGCGATGCAGGCACTATTAGACTCAATGCGGCTACTATCAGCACAATCGCCCCCATCCATTTGGCTATGAAATTACAGATTTGTTGCATATTGTTTTCTTCTATAAATTCTACAGCAAGTCACAAAAATAAGTTTCATATTCAAATAATATATGTAGCAATTCTGTGATGCTATTGCCTTTTCCAATCAAGAGTCTGTAATCCATTTATCGAAGAATCTTCTTCCCCTTGAACTCCTTTTCTATTTCGTATCCATCATATTTTTCATTCAATTCAACGGCTTCTTCTCTCGAGCTAACAGAAAAATAATCGGTGTAATACTCGTCTTCATAGAAATGTAATACAGAATATTGGCAAAGAACCAGGGCGTCACATTCAGGACATCTTTTTAAAATCCGGCATCCCTCGTGATGTTTGTACAGGTCCTTCCCATTGCATTCGTCCCCAAAACGCTCCACAACTTCAAGTTTCGAGAAATGTTCTCTTTGTTCTTTCGTATCAGTCATTTCAAACGCTTTGCAAATATTACTCATAGTTTTTGTTTTGTTGTTTTATTTCTGCAAAGATACAACTTTTCCGATTATGCTTTGTCTTTTTTGTCCTAATGAAATGTCCTTCCTGCACAGCGGCAAATGTCGCCAAAACGGCAATGATGACGATTGGAATAATGGATTCCAAGTATAATGTCAATGGAACACAGATGAACAGCAGCAAACCTGTCGCTTTATTAGCCAAGGTATGAGGGAATACGCACTTTTTGTACATTACCAAAGCGCAGATTTGGTTGATGAGTTTGACGACGACAATTGCTCCTCCCCAAATCCACAGCCATTTGGGGAAATTCAATATAGGGATAGTCTGCCAGCAACAGCAAGCCACAAAAGCCAAATCCGCTAAACTATCCAGAATTGCTCCAGCTTTGGTCTCCGCGTGGAATTTTCTGGCCACCCATCCATCCGCTATGTCGGTGATTCCGCAGAGCACATAGAGTACCCAGAACGCCATACCTGCTACATCGCAGAAAAGCAGACTAAAAGAACCTGCTATCCTTAGCGCAGTTATGAAGTTCGGCAGTAATCTGATAGTCATTGGTTGTGTTCTTTTGTAAATATGTAAACAGCCAATGTCGGAAGAATGACCAACAGCACTAGTCCAACCTCTACAAGTGCATACGACCCGAAATAATCAACCAGTGTCTGGAATTTCAGAACAACATCAACTAGAATGACCAAAAATACAAACCAACAGATAAAGAATATTGCTGTGTACTTGATTTTCCGCTTCTTCAGTTTCATTGTAATGTGGAATTTGGGTGCAAAGATATTCTTTTACTTGTATTTCTTTCTGAACTCCGATGGTGAAATTCCTTCCTGCCGTTTGAAAAACTGTCCGAATGCCGATTGGTCTGGAAAACCAAAGCGGTCGGCAATCTGCTGGTGCGACATTTCGGTGGTTAGCAGTGCGTTCTTGATTTCTCCGATTATTGTTTCGTTGATAAAGTCCTTCGGCGTTTTGCCTGTTTCCTTTTTGCAGACTTTGAAAAGGTAACGAGCTGATACACAAAGCTGTTCTGCGTAGAAAGAAATGCTTCTCTGTCCCGTCATTACATTTTCGCTAATCAATTCAAAAAAATGGTTCAAAAGCATACGGGGACGCTTGCTGTTGTCGCCTTGCTTCGTTTCGATAGAAACATCAGCAGCATTGTATAAGGTTAGAAGCAGATGCACAAGGCTGGTCATAATCATTTTGTTGCGGGCGACTAGGACTTTGTTTTGAATTGCGATTTTCAGCAATTCGTAATCCATTGCCATAATTCGTCCATATTGCTTGTCAATGTTTTTGTCCGTCCAGAACACTGTTTCCAGTTCCCCAAAATCCGCTTCGGCTCCGCACAGCGAGTAGACAACATTCATTAGTGTCTCTTTGAAGACAAGGACTTCCATCTGCATATCGCGCGATGAAGACAATACTTTGAAAGTGGCGCCTTCCTGAACGAAGAAAATCGTATCGGCAGCTACTTTGTATTCTGTCTGCTCGAAAACTACCTTGGCTTTTCCTTTGTGTATGCGGCATATCCAGGATTCGTAAAGGTCGGTCTTAACTATTTCAGATGAGTGGTTGTAATTGAAGATGACACAGTTATTCATACGCAAATTGCTTGTTTAATGTAGAAGACAAAATTATAACATTTACAGCAATGATTTTCGTTTTGTTCCGAAAATATACAACAATGGGTTCTTTTCATACACCTAGCATTTTGTCGTGGAATCTATTTTTGCAACGGAAATGATATTGCCATTCAAGATGAAATTTAGACTTATAATAATATTTGCATTTCTGTTTTCGCTGTTTATTTCTTGCAACGATACAGTGCAGGATGAATCTTCAGAGCCAGAAAACTACGAGTTGCTAATGGTTGACATTCAGGATTATACCATCAATACAGAATATCCAGCATCTATCAGGGGAAATCAGGATATACGGATAATTCCACGCGTTGATGGCTATTTGCAGGGCGTTTATGTGAAAGAAGGCGACAATGTGAAGTCTGGTCAATTGCTTTTCCGTATTGATGATGCTACTTATCGCGCTGCTGTGGAATCGGCAAAGGCCAATGTGCAGATGATGACGGCTGCACTGGACAAAACACAACTTGAGTACAATGGCAAAAAGACTTTGCACGACAAGAAAGTCATTTCCGACTTTGAACTGTCGCTTGCCGAAAGTGACCTTGGTGTGGCAAAGGCTAACCTTGCAGCAGCGGAAGCAACACTGACATCGGCAAGCAATGACCTGAGCTATACCGAAATCCGTAGTCCATCAGATGGCGTTGTGGGCAGGATTCCATATCGCAAGGGCGACCTTGTCGGTCCTACAACGCAGGATGGGCTGACCGTAGTTGCCGACAACCAGCGGATGCGCGTATATTTTTCGATGAGCGAAAATAGGGTGATGGAATACATTTCCGAATATAAGAGCCTTGCCGAAGCGGTAAAAAATATGCCCGAACTGAAACTTATGCTTCCAAACGGCAAGTTCTACGAGCAGACAGGTCGTGTTGAAAGCATTAGCGGAGTAATTGACGAGCGTACAGGAGCAGTTTCTGTCTGTGCCATTTTCGACAACAACGGCGGAATGTTGCTGAGCGGTGGTTCTGGCAAAATCGTTATGCCTACCGAACTTCACAATGCCATTGTTATTCCGCAGGAAGCCACCTACGACATTCAGGATAAGGTATATGTTATGAAAGTAGTTGATGGCAAGGCAGTTTCTGCAATTATTAAGGTCGAAAGCCAGACCGATGGCAAGTCGTATGTGGTGACAGATGGTCTGAAGGCTGGCGATGTGATTATTGCCAAGGGTGCAGGATTTGTGAGAGAAGGGACGGAGGTAGTTGGGAGTTGATAGTTGAAAGTTGAGAGTAGTCGCGCAATGCTTTGTACAAAATTAAAAGTTGAATTTTATGAATGTCAAAACCTTTATAGATCGACCGTTGCTTTCCATAGTCATTAGTGTTTTCATTGTGGCGCTGGGGGCAATTGCGCTCACAACTTTGCCAGTGGAGAAGTATCCCGACATTGCTCCGCCAGCAATATATGTGTGGGCTTCGTATCCCGGAGCAAGTTCCGAAACGGTACACAAAAGCGTGGTTATGCCGCTGGAAGAAGCGATAAACGGTGTGGATGGTATGACTTATATGACATCATCGGCAAGCAACGGCGAGGCAAGCATAACGGTTTTCTTCGAGCAGGGCACCAATGCCGATATGGCTGCGGTTTATGTGCAGAACCGCGTAATTCAGGCTCAAGCACAATTGCCCGCTGAGGTGCTTCAACTTGGCGTTTCTACCGAAAAACAGCAGCCAGGGCAACTCCGAATCATAGCCTTGGAAAGTCCTGATGGCACTTACGATGAGAATTTCCTTAGCAATTATTTCTACAACAACCTGCGACCTGCAATTATGCGCATAAATGGTGTCGGAAAGGTGGAAGTATGGGGCGCGCAATATGCACTGCGTATTTGGCTCAAGCCCGATGTGATGGCTCGCCACAGCCTTATGCCAAGCGACATAAGCGAGATTCTGGCAGAACAGAATATCGAGGCATCAGTTGGTGCACTGGGCGAAAATTCCGACAATGTTTTCCAATATTCACTGCGCTATACAGGTCGCAAGACAGAGATTTCCGAATTCGATAACTTGGTTATAGCCTCGTTGCCAACTGGCGAGGAACTGCTTTTGAAAGATGTCGCCGACATTGAATTGGGTCAATCCGACTATGCATTTACGAATAGAATAAATGGTCATCCGGGCGTTATGGGCTCCGTGCATCAGATAGCAGGTTCCAATGCCACAAAAATTAACCTTGAAATTGACCAATTGCTTGAAGATGTGGAGAAAAACTTGCCCAAGGACATCCGCATTGTAACTTTCGACAATACCAACGATTTCCTTTTTGCATCAATCCGCGAAGTCATTGTAACGCTCATTATTGCCATACTTTTGGTTCTTGTGGTCGTGTTTTTCTTCTTGCAGGATTTTCGAGCTACGATTATTCCCGCCATTGGAATTATTGTTTCGCTGGTTGGTACATTTGCCTTTATGAAAGTTGCTGGTTTTTCAATCAACTTGCTCACACTCTTTGCGTTGGTGCTTGTGATAGGCACAGTGGTTGATGATTCAATCGTTGTTGTCGAGGCGGTAAAGGCTCGGTTCGATTCTGGTTGCAAGTCGGCGCACGAGGCTTCGGTAGGTGCAATGAAAGGCTTGTCGGTAACATTGTTTACGACCTCGCTGGTGTTTATGGTAATTTTCATTCCTGTTTCGTTTATGGGCGGAACTACTGGCATATTTTTCAGTCAATTTGGCTTGACAATGGCGGTTGCAGTGGGTATTTCGTTTGTAAATGCGCTTACGCTGTCGCCAGCATTGTGTGCACTAATCCTAAAACCTGTGACAGACAATAATGGCTCGTTTCCTTCGCGAATAAGAAAGGCGTACGAAACCACATTCAAGTCGTTGTCAAGACATTACGGAAGTATGGTGTTGCTTTTCATAAGGCGCAAATGGATAACGATAGGCTGTGTCGTTGTTGCAATTGTGCTTATGGTCTTGCTTTTCAAGTCTGTCCCGACTGGATTTGTGCCGTCTGAGGATATGGGAACTCTGTTTGTGGAAATAAATGCTCCAGCCGGATATTCGATGGATAAGACTCGCATCATAATGAACCGTGTAAGCGACAAGATTCAGGAACTACCTGCTGTTGAATCGGTTGGCGGAGTGGTCGGCATTGGTTCAGGAAGCAATGGGGCAGAGGTTTTTGTGCAGTTGAAGCCGTGGAGTGAGCGTAAAGGCTACGAAAATTCATTGGCAGGTATTATGGAGCAAATCGAGGAATTGCTGGCGATGGAACACGAAGCTGAATCGTTTGTGATGGAGCCAGGAATGATTGAAGGCTATGGCGGTGGTGGCGGATTTGAGTTCTCGGTGCAGGACCGCAATGGCTCCGACATCCGCACATTGAAGCAAGTAACCGACAATTTTGTCGAAAAACTAAGTGAACGCCAAGAAATAGGCGATATATATTCCAATTTTGATGTCAATTATCCGCAATATCGCGTAGATGTGGATGTTTCACGATGCAAAAAAGCGGGGATTTCTCCAGCTACCGTACTTAACGAAATGGGTTCGTATCTGGGGGGCGATTACATCTCCAACTTCAATATCTACTCTAGAATCTACCAAGTATCTTTACAACTTCGCCCCTCAGACCGTTCCCGCCCCGAATCGTTGGAGCAACTTTTTGTCCGCTCCGAGTCGGGTGCAATGTTGCCAATTACACAGTTTGTTACGCTTACGAAGGAATATATGCCACAGACACTTAGTAGCCTTAATATGTTAAGTTGCATTGATGTTTCGGGCAATGTTGCAGAGGGTAGCAGTACTGGTTCTGCCATAAAGGCTATTCGTGAGGTTGCCGAAAAGGAATTGTCAGTTGGTTATAGTGTCGAGTTCAGCGGTATAACCCGTGAGGAGAGCAAAACTGAAAATAGTATTGTCATAATTCTAATTATCAGCATATTATTCGTTTATTTGGTAATGGTTGCATTGTACGAAAGTCTGTTTACACCATTGGCGGTAATGCTGTCGGTGCCGTTCGGACTGGCAGGAAGTCTGCTTTTTGCAAAGATTTTTGGCATAGAGAATAACATTTATATGCAAATTGGACTTATTATGCTTGTAGGACTGCTGTCGAAGACTGCAATACTGATTACAGAGTACGCATCGCAAAGCCGTAAGTCTGGACTTTCGCTCAAGCAGGCCGCACTACAAGGTGCCAAGATGCGTCTGCGTCCCATTTTGATGACTTCTTTAACTATGATTTTCGGTATGTTGCCATTGATGTTTGCCTCTGGAGCAGGGGCAAACGGCAGTCATACCATCGGTGTGTGTGTTGTTGGCGGAATGTTATTCGGAACCATAGGTCTGCTAATTGCTGTACCCTCGTTGTTTGTTGTGTTCCAGAAGTGGCAGGAGAGGGGTAGGTCTGTTGCAAGAAAGGAGGTAGTGCAATGAAAAAGAATATTGCCATATTGTTGTTTGTGCTGTTTGCAAATTTCACCAATGCACAGTCGTGGCAACAAATCTTTCCAGACCCATTATTGCAAAACTACATTGCCGAGGCATTGGACTCCAATAGCGACTTGCGGATTGCCAAGCTTGCTCTGGAGCAGTCGGAGGCTATGCTGAAATCGGCAAAGTTGAGCTACTTGCCGAGTTTTTCGTTTGCACCATCAGCTTCGATATCGAAAGCTCAAGGTTCTTCATCGTCATTTACTTACGAATTACCCGTTACGATGAACTGGGAACTGAATTTCGGTGGCAAGCAGCACCATCAGAAGGAAATGGCAAAATTGCAGTTGCAGAAGGATACAGCCCAGTTGAAATATGCTCGAATCCAGATAATTGCCGAACTGGCAAATGCCTACTACACTCTTATTATGCTCGACAAGCAATATGCTATTACGCACGAGGCTATAAATATACAGCAGGAAAATCTGCGTGCTCTCCGTGCTTTTCAAGAAGTCGGACAGCAAAGCGAAGCGGCTGTCAATCAGGCCGAAGCAAGCTATCAGGGAGTAATGGCTTCGCTTTCGATGCTTGAAGCGCAAATTTTGAAAACCGAAACAGCCATTTGTCTAATGCTTAATCGTCATCCTGAACATATAAGGCGGACATCATTTGATGAAGCGAAAGGCGTTGTAATGAATGTGGATAGACCGGTTTCGCTAGAAAACTTGTCATCGCGTCCCGATGTACTGGCGGCGGAATACGAACTTAGGTCGTCGTTCAGCAATGTGAAAGTTGCGCGGTCGGAGTTTTATCCAACATTTTCAATTAGCGGAAGCGCGGGCTGGACAAACAACATAGGCGAAATCATTAATCCGGCCCAGCTTCTGCTCAATGTCATCGGTACGCTCGTACAGCCTTTGTTTGCTATGGGGCGTCTGAAAGCCAACTTGAAAGTGGCAAAATTGCAGCGCGAGCAGGCGCTGATTGCTTTCGAGAAGGCTTTGCTTACTGCGGGTGGCGAAGTCCGCAATGCTTTGGCCGATTGTCTGGCATGCCGTGCGCGAGAAGAGGCTCGTACTCTGCAGGTGGAGGCTGCGCAAAAAGCCTATGAAAACAGCATTGAACATAACCGCTATGCCAACACAACCTATCTGGAAGTGCTTGTCGCCCAAAGCGCTTGGCTCGATGCCCAGCTTCAGCAGACTGCCGACTGGCTCGAAATGCAGCAGAGTTTCATCAATCTGTACAAGGCGGTTTGTCCCGAACAATGAAAATTGTAGTTTTGCAACCTTAAAAATTAGAGACTATGGCACAAACGATTCAACTGTCCGACCATTTCAGCTATAGCAAGTTGCTGAGGTTTACCTTGCCGTCGATGGTAATGATGGTATTTACATCGATTTATGGCGTGGTGGACGGTATTTTTGTGTCGAATTTCGTCGGCAAGACACCTTTTGCTGCAATTAACCTTATAATGCCCTTGCTGATGTTTCTTGGGATTGTTGGGTTTATGTTCGGCTCTGGCGGAAGTGCTTTGATTGCCAAGACTATCGGTGAAGGAAACAACGAAAGGGCGAATAGAATTTTCTCAATGCTGGTTGTTGTGGGGATATTGTCGGGCATTGTGCTTGGCGTACTGGGGTACTTATTGGTAAAACCTGTCGCAATTATGCTTGGTGCAACTGGCAAGTTGCTGAATGATAGCGTCGTTTATGGACAGATTGTTCTGGTTGCACTGCCCTTCTTCACGCTTCAGAATATGTTCCAGTCGCTTTTTGTAACCGCAGAACGACCAAAGATGGGCTTGCTGGTTACAGTAATTTCGGGTGTGCTGAACATTATTCTCGACATAGTTTTCATCTTGTTGTTCGACTGGGGACTGATGGGGGCGGCCTTTGCTACGGTATTGTCGCAGGTGGTAGGCGGCGTGATTCCTGTGTTTTATTTTGCGTTTCCCAATACATATCTGCTTCGTATTGTTAAGCCGCTTTTCGACTTTAAGGCATTGTGGCAGACAACACTCAACGGGATGAGCGAATTTTTCTCAACCGTGTCGATGACGGTAGTTTCTGCACTTTACAACTATCAGCTTATGAAGTATATAGGCGAGGACGGTGTGGCGGCTTACGGAGTTATAATGTACATCACTTTTATATTCTTCACTCTGTTTATCGGTTTCAGTATGGGTTCTGCTCCGATTGTCAGCTACAACTATGGTGCGCGTAACGATGAGGAATTGAAGAATGTGTTTCTTAAAAGTGTGCATATCATTGCATTGATAAGTGCTGGGCTTG
>Ga0310696_10002964_pt1 | contig 21742 bp, 40 predicted proteins | sample AusTroGonzalo_MG_4_FD_203885 | JGI IMG/M metagenome (GOLD analysis project Ga0310696, IMG submission 203885) | Bovine rumen microbial communities from tropical cattle in Woodstock, Queensland, Australia - Gonzalo_02 (v2) (version 2) | ecosystem: Host-associated > Mammals > Digestive system >...
CCTTGCGGGGTTCATGTTGGTTGCAACCTGAGTATAGTCCTGTGTAGCTTTACGATATGCAAACATTTTGTCGCCTACATGGTAAAGCTTTGCCGCTATGGACTCGTTGAGGTTGGGTTTCTGCAAGGCTGAAACAAGCTTTATTTTTGAAGCTTGCATATAAAAAGTATTGTTCCCTGTTGTAATTCCTTTAATCTGTATCTTGGTGATATAGTTGTTATCCGACCAATTAGCACCCTTCGGGGATTGCCATGTGTTCGGAGGGCTTAACAAGTAACTATACGATCCTTCTGAATTTAGAACGGCGGGTAATGTGCCTATCGTCAAGGTTTTTTCCGCTCCTGAATAAGCATCATAATAAACGACGCATACATCTGTTCTTGTAATATTTGAGGTCTGATATTGGGTATATAAATCAAACGATAGTCTGCTTACGCCTTTAAGGGTTCCGCTTGACTGAACAGGGACATCGTGAGTGATTGTTGTAGCCTGTGTTGATGTTTGAGTAGCAGACCAGGTATCATACAAAGCATAATTTGTTGAGCCGTAGTTATACAGCCCTTCTATGTAATAATAATTTAGACTGTCCTCGGGAGCCGCAGACCATGTATAATCATCTGACATATCGTAAAGAACAGACAAATTTGACAAAGTAATATTTACTGCTGATCCTGATACCAAGAATATAATTTGCCTTCTTGACTCAATAGTAGCCGCAAATTCAATAGGATCGGTGACAAATGTTCCTGTATAACGGGTTCCTTCCTCATGCCCTACTTGTAAATTAAAGTTAAGAAGATGTTGACCGCCTATATTAAGAGAAACACCGCCAAGCCCAAGCTCGGTTATGGTGTAGTCATAATCGACCTTAATTCGGATTTTTCTACCATCCTGTACTTTCTCAGCGAGATAATATAAGTCTGTTTCTGTATGAGATGTTGTCGCAATAGTCGCCGTTTTATCCGTAGCCGTACCCAGGGCCCTGTTTATGTCGGTCATTATGTTTGACCCGGCACTGACATCAAACTTATGGAATCCAAAAACCTCATTGTTTGCCGTGTTGGACACATACACTTTTGGTCTTGGAGACCACTTATACGACTCGTTTTTGGCAGTCATACAAGAAAAGTTTTTGATATATATAATCTGATCGTAATCTGATCTTACTGTTGATCTTCCCCAAGTAGTAGGGCTATCGAATGTGTACGTTTTTGATAAACTTGCATGTGAATACTCGTCAGGAGAAGCGGGGCAATCAGGCGTTACGGACTCAGACCAATAGTACAGACCGTACTCAGATTTATAATCAAACTCGACATAACATGTGACTGTTCCTGACAAAGAAGGGGTTTCAAGCTTATACAGCTCGTTCCACTCATTAGCCACAATATCAAAAGCTCGTTCCTCACATGATGTGCCTATCGCCCAATTCACATTTACGTCTGTACCAAAAAGAACCTCCTTCTCATAACCCATTCTCTTACGGACTTTGCCGGGAACGAGTCGGGTCATGTTGGGGGCATTGGGGCTTCGGTTATCCTGTATGTTAGCCGGGCTGTTGGTAAGGTCTACTCCCAAAAACTCGTCAATCGTAAAGACTGATTTTGCGGGGGAGGCCGGAACCTTAAAAGAAACTGCCATTAAATCCACCCACTTTCTGATACAAACTCTTCTTTGGCGTACCTGTTAGCACTATTCCTTAAACGTTCAAAAGCTACCTCAAACTCATTACGGTAAGAAGTCGCTATGCCGTTGTCGTCATCCTTGTATAGCTGTGAAGCCATATACAGGGGAAGGATCGCCAATACTTCCGGGTCAAGGGGTAATTCATACTCGTCCTCGGTTTCGGTGTTTATTTCCGTGGGATAGGCCCGATAATAAATCGTGTAAGAGCCTTCGTGATCCCTGGGGAGAATGAGGGTTGATGTACCCTCTTGCCAAAATTCAGAGGTCTGCAAGTATGAATCGTAGTCGCCTTCGTAATATATCCCTTTCGGGTCTATCATGTAAAAATCGTCCGTGAGCTCCTTCATGTTGTAGTAATACTTCTTCCTGTATGCCGGAACTTCTTCGGGCGTTTCGTATGTAGCCAAATAAAGAGCAACGTTACGGACAGCCATAGGGTACTGTGACTCAAACACAAGCCTGACCTCTTCGCCGTCATCGTTCGGGATCAAACCCTTAAACTCCGTAAAATCGCTCTTTGAATCTATAAGTATCACAGTTTCCGTATCACCGACAAAGATAGTGGCAGTGCCTTTGCCTGATACCTCAAAGTAATAAGACCTGGCACCGTCACCTACATACTCGGATGATCCCGAAAACTGATTTATCTTTGTTGCCGTTTCATCTGTTATCAGATTATTAACGACATTGTGGACTATGGTTATTGACTTGGTGAGGAACTTGCCCGCAGTCGCAAGCATCTGCAAGCCCTCATTAGCGGTATAGGGCATAGCCGCAAGGTAATCAGCGGTACTCTCATCATTGACGATGGTGTTGCCCGCAGAAAACATCTTCTGTAATGTCGCTAACTTTATGTCATACCATGTAGCCATTTTATCCTCTCAATCTGTCGATCAATTCCTGTTTTGAGCCTTTAGCCGAAAGACCTTTGCTTGCACACAACTGCTTAAGCTGTGAATACTGCATACCGTCATAGTCTTTTGACTCTTCTTTTACAGGCTCGTCCTTAACAGGCTCTTCCTTCTCGAACCCGACAAGCTTTGAAACAAAGTTTTCACCGTCATGTGCAATAACGGAATAAATAAGACCATCTTCAGTAAATGTATCTCCGATTTTCACTTTTCCCTCTTTCTCCTCCGTTCGCCCCCTCCGAAGAGGGGGACTTGGTGGAGGTATTCACAAGAAAATCTATTACGTCAAGGTTGTTCCAACAGCGGCACCACCCATGATAACGTGATCCCAACCGAAGAATCCGGATGACATCCTCGTATATCCTGACCATTCAAGGTTTCTGTTCTTGATGTTTACTTCGTTTGCAACATCAAGAGGAACTCTGTCATAGAATACAGAGCTTTCCTTGTCTCTCTGTGCCTCTGAACTCATAAGGATGTAAGGCTTTCTGCCTGTCGGTACTGTCCAACGATGGTTAACGATGAGCTTCCAAATGCCCTTCTGTGTGTTCACATCGTTGTAGTCTGTTCCGATATATCCGTCTGACCTGATGATCCTCTTAATCAGATCCTCAAGATCGGGAACATTACCGGGGATTATGATCGTATCGAAGTTGTAACCCTGAACGTTTCCGCTCTGATTCTTGAAGTTACGTCCGATATTTGCGAGTCTTGCAAGCATCGTGGTGTTCGCGCCGAAAGCGTTAGTGAAAACGTTTGACTGTGTGCCTGAAAGACCGGCCTTCTTGTACGGATGATTGGTAGCGAACAGTCCTACTCCGTCACCTGTGGTTCTGTCAAGGGTCTTTCCTCCAAACTCAAAGGTTGATCCCTCACAGCAGAGTGCGTCTGATGCGAACTGTGCCCTGGTTCTCTTATAAGCACGAATGAAGTTAGCGGCGGCAGTCTTCATGATGTCGATGTCGCCATCGTCCTTTGCCATCCTGGTACAGGTGAATCCCTTGATCATCTGCTCGTGCTCAATAAGCTTCGAGAAGCCCATCTGAAGATCATCCTGAACAGCGTTGTCGCCTTCATCTACGATAGAGAAGTTACCGAACTCGGTCATGGAGCCCTTCTTCTCACCGAACTTCTTTGATTTCTTGACAGCGAAAAGCTCTTTAACAAGATCATCGTCCTTGTTCTTCTCGGTGTCTGTGTCCTGCATAACTGACGAAAGGACAGTATCTATCACTTTCCAGTTTTCATCATTTAAACCGCCGTGGTTTGAAAATGTAATAGCCATGATATTTATCTCCCTTCTTTAGTCAAATTTAACTACTGCCTTCTTGGCTTCAAGGATCTCGATAGCCTCAACAATGCCGCTTGCGGTGGTAGCTGTGATAGCATCACCTGAAGAGGCAAGTGTTACCTTTGAGCCAAGCTTGAGGTTGCTGATTGATACAGACGCATCCGCTATCCATTCCTGTGTGCGGCTCTTGTCGATGACTGCAACAGCGATCTTCATGTTGGAAGTAGTAGCCGCTATCGGTGCGTTAACAGAGATAAACTCGGGCTTATTGGTTCCCGTAGCAAGCTCAAGATCGCCGTTTGAATCGAACTTGAGGGCTGCACCTGTAGGAACGGCAATACCTGACTTAACCTTCATGTCTTTTTCTTCCGGGGTATGTCCCTTGTAAAAACTAATCATGTCATTTTCCTCCAAGTTTCTTAAGTGTTAGATTGTACAGTTTCTTAAGCTCCTTGCCTGTCTTGTTCGGATATACCTGTTTAAGTGCCGCATATTCAGCCTTGGGAATCTCCACCTCATCACTTTCCTCTGCGAGGGAGTCCACGCCCTGTAAATGGGCTTTGCCTCTTTGTGCATTTATGGCTGACTGCTTGGCTCCGGCTTTTCCTTTAGCAAGCAAGTTGTTAAACTCGGCAGTCTTGAAAGCATCTAACAGGCTCCATCCCTGTGCGACTTTTGCCTGTATCTCTCCTACGGTTGGTAGGTTCCTGATGTCATCCCAGGTCTGTATAGACGGGTCAAGCTTTGATATCTCGGCAAGCTCGTTTTGGAGCCTTGTCATTGACTGCATGGTCTGTGTCTGCTCCATGAGAGCCTGGGCCTGTCTGACTACCGGGTTGTTTTGGATAGCCTGATCTATGATCCTTGGGTCTACGCCCTTCTCCTGTAAGGCTTTGTCCCTTGCCATCTTGTCCTGAACATACAAAGCATCTTCGTACTCTTCAAGGGTGGTAATGGGCCTCCCTGTTGCGGGATGAACAACGCCTTTACATATCTGTGCTATCCTGGCATCGGCTTTAGCTTTCGCATCTGCCTCTGCCTTTCTACGAATAGCCGCATAACGTGCGTTCTCTTCGTCCTTGAAATCGGGCTGTTCCTCTTCGGGTTCCTCGGTTTCTTCCTCGGTTTCTTCTTCCTCTTCGGACTCATCCTCGATTTCGTCCTCTTCATCGGGAAGATCAGCGGTTTCTTCCATTTCTACGCTTGCCTCTTCTTCATCAGCAAAAAACTGTAAGTCGAGGTCGAATAAAGATTTTTTCATATTCAATTTTCTCCTTTGATTTTTACGCTATTCTTGCGATCTATAATTAACCGTTGAGGGCTAATTCATCTTTAATGGTCTCTACGACCGTCCCGTTGTTCGGGCATTTCTCGTTGACACAGGATAAATCTATCTCCCTGAATAACTGCGTAGGGATATCGGGTGTGTCGTCATGCTCTAATACGAGCCGTGATCCCGTTATTCTCATTTCACATTTACAAAGTGGACAAAGCATTACATCATCCCTCCCATACTCGGAGTCTCAGGAATCGGAAGCTGACCCTCTAAAGGTGCCTCTTGAGGCGGTAATGACTGCATCTGAGCCATCTGCTGTTCCTTCATTTCCTGTTCCTGTTTCCTCAACTCAAGCTGTCTCAATACTTCTCCGGCGTTCGGATAGTTGTTCTTTTCTTTGAACTTCCAATACAGGAGCATCGTGTTGATATCGCCAAGAACACCAAACGCTCCGCTCTGAAGCATGATGTCTGCCTGATTCCACATGGCTTCTCGGTTCGCCATAAGGGTTGATGTGGGATCGGTCTCGAATATGAACTCGTCATTCCAATACCATTCACCCGAAGCATCACGCTTTACAAAGTCGGATTTGTCCAAAACCTCATATATCTGCTCGCCGTCCTTGCCTTCTCTTGTGACAGGCGTTGCATCGTCAGCATAGGCAAGCCAAAACTTGAACATCATCTCATACAGAGCGGCATAAGAATCGTTCTTAAGAACTCTCTTACTTTCCAATCTGCCCGCAACCTGATTGATGGAATACTGCTTTGCTGTACCTGATAAAGCCGAAGAATCGTATTTACCCTGATAAGCATCAGATATACCAAGAACAGACTTCGCATAGTCGTATTCAAGGCTCATAAGCTGTATATCCTGTTGGATATTAGCCTGAATGTTTATCACATCTATAAGGGCCTTATCCTGTGGGTTAGACAGCCTTACGATCTTCATTTCCTTGTCAGTCGTCTCAATCTTGGCATCCTCGGGAAGGGTCACGATAGACCCGCCTTTAAGGGTCTTTTCTGCCGCTTTAGAGCCAAGCTTCTTTATCATTTCCTGTTGGTCTTTGATTATCTCTACATCTGAATACCCAAGAAGGGAATTTTCCCTCGAGATGTTCCGTCTTAAGATGATAGGGAACTCGTTCGGCTTATAGCACTCGATCTCTATCTCTTCTGATGTCATCCTCTCGGACTCTATCGCCTGTCCCGTCATAGGGTCTATAACTACGTCTATTTCGATTTTGGGTATCTCAATGGTCTGTGTCTTATCTTCAGTCTCTTCAAACGATTTTCCCCCACATACGGGGCATGTTTTTGTGTCCTCGTCCACGATCTCGCCGCACTGCTTACACTTTCTCGTGATCCTTGCCTGATAATCGTCAAGATCCTCAAGAACGTAGTCGTCACACCACACAAATCTGCCTATCTTGCCTTTATTCCTGTAGTAGACTGTGTTTATCGTAACGATATCGTCCGTAACTGACGCTTCATCACCCCTCAAATCCCGGTAATCCTCGTTTGCGGCGGTAACGTCCACGCCGTATTTCTTCTTGACAAATTCTTTTGTCTGCGGGGTAAGAATGAAAATGTAGTCCATCTTGCGTATCTCTGTAACGCCGGCTTGCGGGATGACCTGACGGGGATGTCTTTCTGTAACGATCACATCACCAATGGAAGAATGGGTAGAAACGGTGTTGTCCCACTCGACAAGCATGAAATCGCCGCCCTGAATAGGCACGATCCTCTCAATCTTGTCGTTCATGACCTGGAATTTCTGCTTTTTCATCTTGTCGATAAGGATTTGCTCGATCTTTTTGGCTAATTCGGCATCTTCCTCATGCAGAGCGGTCACTTTGGGGACAGGAACAGACGGGTCAACCTGTGACTCGATCAATTCATAGACGATATTTCTGACATTAACCGCCTCTTTAGGGGCCTGAACGTCCTTTGTGTAGACAGTGCGAGTGCCTTCGTACAGCTTTTCGTGCCTGTTGATGTCATCAAGCACCGAGGAATAGCTTATTCTTGCACTCTCAAGCTTGCCTCTCCACTCATCAATTTTCTTATCCTTTTCAGTTGGCATAAGTTTCCTCTGTATCTTCTTCCAGGTGAGCATATTTCCTCAATATATAATCTTTTTCTTCTTTGTTTGCGTGATCCATATCCTCTAAAAACGAAGGATGAAGGCTTTTCATGGCCTTTTTCCTGTCGATATAGGGATTTTTTATGTAATAAATGCAAAAGCATCGTAGGCTGTCGGGATCGTGCGTTAGATCATGCGGTTTTTTGGCGTAAACGTTAGGCTTCCGCTTGTCTTTTTGGATTTTCTGCAAGTTTCGGTACAGGTTAGGTGCCGCATCTTCCAAAAATGTCAGCTTTGCCTTCTTCCCCTGGGGCTTTAGCCACTCTTTCATGGATGCACAACCCGCCTCAAAGTCGTTTGAGGTCTTTGTAAGGTTCAGTCCGCACTCGGAAAAGATGATCGCCCTCGATTTACCGCTCAACTGCTCCCTGTTCCAAAGATCGGGAGGGGCTAAATACATCGTGATGTGTTCGCCCTCGCTCAAATCAAGGACTATCGCCGCCGCTTCGCCTATCGTAAGGTTTGGGGCATCGTACTCTCTGTAAACCTGGGCTTCGCCTCTCTGATTTACATGTACCCAATGCACCGATAGCATGTCCAAGCCATAGTCCATACATACATAATTCCGCATAAGTCCTGTCATTTCCTGACTGTCTATGTGCGTAGCCCGCTTTACTTCCGGGAAAAACGCACCTCCGGGCACTTCCAAAGCCTCTTCGACCGTAGCCGGGTACTCCTGTGTCATCTTGTCGCCCATGGCAAGTTTCGTTTCTTCATACCATGCCTGATCCCTCTTAGGGTCTGCATACCACGGGATGAAGATTTTATTGAACTTATTGTCAGGATCGGTAAACAAAGTCTCGAAAAACGAGCCTCGGTCTATCGTTGACAGGCAGATGACTTTACCGCCATTAGGTCGGTTGATGGTCGGGAACGCCGCTGTGTATATCTCTTCCGCAAACTGCTGAAACGCCATCTCGTCAAAGATAAATAAATTCGCCGTGAATGATCGTCCGGCATTTGCACCCGCCGGAAATCCCTTAAACACGGAATCGGGCTTGCCGGGATAGTGGATCGTAAGCTCAAGAGAGGTATATTCAAATACTGCGTCTTGCCATCCCTTCTCTTCGTGACCTTTCTCCTGAAACAGGGCATTACAGTAGCGGAGCATCATAGCCAGTCTTCGGACTAATTCCTTCGCCTCTTCCTCTGTCCTTGACACCGCCATAGCAGTGGAACCGGGCTTTAGCATCATATAAAAGGCGATATGCAAGGCAAGCCAGGTGATACCAAGCTGTCTCGCTTTCAGAATTATGTTCAGCTTATTTTCAAGGATCGAGTGCAGAGCCTCCCGCTGTGCGTCCCACATTTTGAACGGCTGTACCAACTCCTCGGCATCCTTGTCCTCTATGTGTCCATAGGTGTCTACAAAATACTCGGGATGGGCTATGCAGTAGTCTATTTCGTTCTGTCTTAATTCACTTATTGTCGCCACACTTTGAATCTATACTATCATAATTATTATGTCAACTGATGTACAAAGAAGCTTTGTAATACTCAAAAAACTCATGGTTTACACCACCGTTATGACATGATATCATTTCCCCAAAGACATGTTTTGTTTTTTTCAAATGTATTTTCCTTTCGGAGAGGGCGGTCACCGCCCTCTTTCTTTTATGCAAGTTGCACAAGTCGGTCTCGTATTTCCCCGAGGAAACATCTGACCCGTTTGGACATATTGCACAACAAAAAATAGAGGGCAAATCACCCTCTATCCCTCATAAACACTACGCTAAACCGTATTTTCTTTACAATAATGTTATGTAACCCTACTTGCTTTTAAGCCCGATCTATGATATCATATCTTTAGGTCAGATGGATATACCCATCGTATTTTACCTCGCAAAAGCACCCCGGAATCTCCCCTCCAGGGTGCTTTTTTCTGCCCCCTACAACGCCGTTTCTTCATATCTATTATCTCTATGGTATATTTCTACCCTTATCTCATTCTATTTCCTTTATCCCCTCCTACAGGCATAGTTTTTCCCTTCAGGACTGTCATACGCTTGCTCTCCTTTGGACAGGGAGGTATTTTTTTATAATATTTCTGAACGGGCACCCCCTTTACGCCGAAAACGCGAGCCGGGCTTTTGGGGGGAGGGGGTACAAAGGGGGTAGGGGGGATCTATCCTGGAGTTATGTAAACTATTCTATGCCGGAAAAACATAGAATAGCGGAAAATAGGCGATTTCAGGAAGGATCAACTATTCGTTAAAGAGATATTTCACGAATAGTTAAGGCTACAGGAAGGAAGGATGATCGGATTTACAGATCACATTGTAAATCTTGTTGGGATATTGCATTTTTTGCTGTCTTTGATCGGCGGGCCTGTATACCTTTTTACATAAACGGATGTAAAGATCGTCATTTCATTTTACAATGATCGGTGTAAAAGATGAAAGATGATCGGCAAATTTTTACATTCCGATATGTAAACAAAGACAGATCGATGTTTTTTTACATTCTATGGTGTAAAGTCATGCGATCTGTCCTTACAATTCTATCTGTAAAAAGCTGCCTTGGTTTCTATCGGTTTACTTTGATCGGTGTAAAAGCTTTCGTGATCGGTCGTTAATCTTTCATTATAGCTCTGAAAAATCGGCGTCAATCACATCGGCTGTCTCTATACCAAGTCTGTCGGCGATTTTATGCAATAAGGAGTTATCGCTTTCATTTATGATGTTAACGCTTGTCTCCTGTTTTGTTACGGGCTTGTCTCCTACGCTGTCGCGTACTGTCTCAAACGCCTTAACACTTCCTTTTAAGCCCTGGTCTACCATTTTAAGCATTAAGACATCATATATGGAAAGATCGAGGCTTTCCGCCTTGGCTTGTAAGGCTTTGTTGTCTAATACATCGGTGAGGTCGTTTCCCTCAATTTTCAAAATGGCGTCGGCGATCTCTTGCACGGTCCTACGCTTGGCGGCATTGGCTTTCCGTACCATTACAGCCTTGGCACTGATCGCTTTTCTTTCCTCAATAGATCTGTCAGCAAGTGATATGAGATTTTTGACACAATTAGGATTGTTTGATTTATTTTTTTTCATGTCTTAATTTTACCATGAAACCCGCATAAAATCAAGGCTTCCGGGGCGATCACAGAAAAATTTTTCAAAAATTTTCAAAAAAGGTATTGACAGTATAGCTGACATGGTGTAAAGTAGGCTCATCAAGAGGTCAGCCACACTGACACATGCACATAAAACCATATCAAAGCCCACTTCTTACAAGGGTAAACATACAGAGGTATGAAGAACAATACCGAAACGTGAAGCGAAACGGGGTCACGGTTGAACCAAGGTTACCGCCTTCTGAAAAAGTAGACACGTTACCTTATAAGGAAAAGAGCCTAATGCAGCCACGTTGAGTCGTGAAGGTCGCAAGCCCTTACAAATGCAGAGCGGGTAACTTATTAACTGTGCTACAGGCAAACAAAAAAGACGCCGTGAACGTCTTTTAAGTTTTGCCACTAAGGAGGCACAAATGCTTATTTTTCGGGTCGTCTTTTTAACTTCCTTTGTAACGTTGCTGATTATAGCAATATACAAGGATAGGAAGTAAGAAAAGACGGGGGCGGCGGGCTTGCCGCCCTTACCGAAAAAAGCATATCACAACTTTATCTAATATTCAACCACAGGAGGAAAACACAATGAGGAAAAACGAACAAATGGCAATCAACACAGAGGTAGAAAAGGCTTTTGAGGCTTTTAAGAACGAGGGGATCAAAAAGTCCCTTGGTAGGTTACGTTCATGTACCGCCTCAGTTTTTGAGACAGAAAACTACTATGTTTTACAGTCCTACAGCACAATTATCGCAATAATAGACAAGAGAACAGATACCCTTTATGACGGGTTACGCCTTGTTTATGGTTACACTTCCACAAGTGCACAGCACATTGCCAAGTTTAGGAAGGACTACGGCGGCGGCGGGTTTTCCGGCATAAGCCACAAATAAACCACAAGGAGGAAAAAACAATGTTTATTATCTATCGTGATGAATTAGGTATTGTATCAGAAGAGGTTGATGAATACGGCGTTAGTTTTTGCGGCGGGGTTGCATATGTAAACGACAAAAAGATCCCCGTTGAGGCAATTATTGAGATAAAAAAGGAGGCGGAAAAATGAGAAATGGCTTTTGTTTTGACTATGGAAAGAAAAACCAGGAAAAACAGCGGTTTATACATGAAAGTTACACCACAGTAGACCGCAAGCGTGAAGAGCTTAAGAGAAAAGGCTATAAAGTAACCAAGATATCACAGTGCATTTATTAAACCACAAGGAGGAAAAGAACATGAGGACTATTGTAAACACAAATGAAGAGTACAAGGGAATTGAGCTGTATTTTGAGGGTATGCCTTACGGCAAGACAAGGGCAATTCTTAAGGTAAACGGTTTTAGGTGGCACAATACCAAAAAGTGTTGGTATGCCAAGGACACAGCCGAACGCCGTAAGGTTGCTTTTCAAGTCGCAAAGCGTGAAGAGGCTCATAGCCTCACAACCGCAGAGCCTGAAAAGCTTTTGCCCGCAGTTTACACGCCCGCAGAGGTTGTAGAGGTCGCAGAGCCTGTAGAGGTCATAGAGGTTGAGCCTGTAGAGGCTGTAGAGGTCGATCCTGAGCCTAAGCCGTCAAGCCTTGGCGTACTGATAGAGAAAAAACCCAAGGCGGCAAAGAAAAGCCCACAGGAAAAGGCTTTTGCCAAGCTTGCCAAGTCCGGCGGCTCAAATATGAGCAAGTGGAACGGGGTTTACAGCGGTGTGACGTTCGGCTGTGACGGGTTTTCACTCATGGTTACGGCTTCAGAGGTCAAAGACGCAGAGCCTATAGAGCGGTTCGATTATGACCGTATGGTGAACATGAAAAAAGATTGTTTCAAAGAGTGCGACAGGGTTTACAAGCTCGACTTTACCGCCGCAGAGCTTAAGGCGGCTATATCACAACTTAAGAACGGCAAAAGAGGGGCAAAAGTAGCCTATACCTTTGAGGATAACGGGCTTACTGTTAACGCCGCTTTCCTCTTGGAGGCTATGCAAGCCACAGGATCAAATGAGGTCAAATGGGCTTCTATAAAGTCCCCGATATGCCTTGCAAGTGAGGACACGTTTTACATGGTATGCCCGATAAACGGCAAAGACAGTGCAAAGGGGCTTCACGTCATAGCATAAAAAACCAGGGCGGCGGCAACCCTTAAAACCGCCACTTATAACGATAAAATACCACAGGAGGGAAAACACAATGACAAAGAGACTTTTTAACTCAGATACCTACAAAGTAAACACAGACAGAGGGGACTATGCCGTAGTTCTCGAAAGATTAAAGAATGACGTAAACGGCAACCCAAGATTTGAGGCTTATATCGTAGTTTTAGAGGTTTTCGGGGAACATGTAAGCCCTGAATACTACTTCACAGCTCATTACAGATTTTCCGGTCATTACATGAACGCACAGGATGAGGCAAAGTGGATTGTTCACAGATATGAAGAGGATTTGAAAACTGCTTAACAGGATAAAGAATAGGAGGCAAATATGACAACTTACACATTCACGGAAAAGGTAGACCTTACAAGGCTTGCAAAAAGAGTTATTGACACAGCAGATTTTTACAATGTTTTAGACGTTTTCGGCACAGAAGAGAACGCCATACAGCAGATAGCAGACGACTTGATACACAACCCTTTGGCAATCATTGAGAGCCTTGTGGAAACGATCGAGGAATTACAGGAATGGAGGGATAAGGCATGATTAGATTAGGCGATACAGTAGAGGTAAGGTACGGTGAAACAATAACCCTTATGTGGTTAACAAAGGACTTAGGGCTTAAGAGGCATTTTAAAGAGCATAACATCACAGACCAAGGGTTTTACACGGTTTTAGGCTTTCAACCTGGCAAGGGTTGGTGGACTCTTAACAATGGCAAGCTTTCCGATATGAGGGCATACATTCAGAAATACGCAATCTGAATACACGAGCTGACCTAACAGGCTATACGGGGAGAAAGGTTACGGCTATGACATATCCCAAAAGAGAATTAAACATAGTTCCCGAGTGTAATGACGAATACGATAATCCGACTTGTTGGTCAATGCTTGTTTCTGAGACAGACAGCAAGAGGCATTACATTTGGATAACAAAATACGATGAAAACGAGTATGTGGTTGAAGATAGCAATGGCTACAACAGAGCAGACGGAAAGGTTTACAAAACGCTTTCAGGTGCAAAAAGAAAAGCCGAAGAAATCGCATGGAGACAGGATGAAACAGGATTTTTCTCAGATTAACAAAAAAGAGGTGATAGCATGGAACAGTTAAGCATTTTTGATTTTATAAAGCCTGAAACGACAACAAGAGACCTGGACTTAATGACCGAAGCCGATATGGTTGAGGCGGTCAAAGCTGCAACAGGGATCAATTTTGTATATTGCGACCCTCTGTGGGGCTATGTAGCAAAGATAGGCAAATTCAAGTATGATGTGCAATTTAGCAATTACTCTATTGACGATCATAGGCGGTTTATATCCTGTGGATACGGTAACAACATGGGCGGTGCAGGTTCTCCTTGCGATAGTTTGGAAGAAGCGGTACAATTCTTTAAGACGGCATTAAGCCGCAACGGGAGGTAATACTATGGCAAAATCAAGCGAGGCACATCTGCGGGCAGTAGCAAAATATGACGCCGCAAATTCACTTACAGTTGGCTTTAAATTTAACAGGAAAACAGATGCAGATATCATCGATAAGCTTGAAAGCGTAGAAAAACGACAATCTTACATCAAACAGCTTATCAGGGATGATATAGCAAGATCACAGGAGGGCAAGAAATGATTAGAATATACGATAGCGGTACAAATACAGCAATTTATGAAGATACAAACAGTGGCTTATTACAGGAGGTTGTCAACAACTCCGTAGTAGCGGAGGCAAGACCCGACAGACACGCAAACTATAAAAGGATTGCAGATAAAAAAGGCCCCCTTATGAGGGAAATTGAGGGAGAGTTGTATTGACATATCCCTCTGTTATGATATGTGTGTTTTGTCTCATGTTTTTTCATGGGAACTTGTGGTTTAGAAAGGCGAGGATTATTCCCCGCCTTTCGTCGTTTCGTTGTAAAAAGTCCTCCCGCCCTGGCTTTTCTTGTTGTTCGTCCAATCGGTCATTGTCTTTAAAGCAAGGATTTTCCCGCATTTCTCGCATTTACGCCGGATTAAGTAAATGTCCCGGTCAAGTTGTACCGTTTCCAGGGGCTTATATACATGCTTACACACGGTCTTTTTTCGCTCCTTTCAGCCAAGTCCCGTAGGATTCAAGGATCTTCATGTTTAAGGCTTCAAAAACGCCTAAATCATGCTTTTTACAGTATTTATCCACATATTCCTTAAAATCAGGATCGCTCTTGTATAACTCGTATAATTCTTCTTTCATTCTTCACCCTCCTCATAACATTTATCAAAATCCCACGTTTCTTCGGTCTCGTCATAGTACGGACAGTTTTCGTCATGCTGATCGCACTCATTACATTGATACATCTTTGCGAGATTCCGCTCCCAGCGTTCTTCTATGATCCTGTCGTATATGCTACCATATTCATTCGCTCCTTCCTGTGGCTCTACCTTGAATCTTTTAATGTCGCAATATGTTATATTCCCACAATCATCAGCAAGTACAAGAGAGCCATCTTCACCAACAAAAAATTGGTCTATATCCATAGTCATAAGACCGCCTTTTCGGGCTATGTTATCTATCACCCTGCTTGTCGGCTCTTTGCCTGTCTTTGTGTCTATAACTTTGAATGTCATCCCTTATCCTCACTTTCTGCCTTGTATTCTATGACTCCCTTTTGGATGATGCTATCTACCATCCAGTTATATCCACAAAAACCTCTTGATTTTTTCCGCAACAAATTTCCAGTCTTGCAGTCAACTTTTTCTACTGATACACAAGCTGACCATCCATCATCCCATCTGTACCAAAACGACTTTCCAATAATATCTTTTGGTACGCTTCTTTCCGTTTTAACAATGACGTGTAAATCATTTTCCCCTGACCACCTTCCATTCCACGAACCCCTGTTTGGCATGGTTAATACAAATGCTATCATTCCTCACTCCTTTCCTGTGACTCATACGGTTTCGGTAAGGGCATCCATGCTATAACCTCTATTGCTTCGTCAAATTCCTCTGAATCGCATCTGCCGTATTCTGCAAGCATATCTTCCGTAGTGCTTGAATACCAAAACCATTTACCGCCCTTGTAGTGTGCTGTGCCGATAAAATGCTTTCCAACAATGTACTGATAGTATGACTTCGGATCATTGTTTTTCCATGTCACTATCACGGGTCTTATATCTTTCGGCATCCGAGAACTAACAGGAATCCACTTGTTACCGTCATCAAAGAAGTCGCAGCCTCTTTCTTCAAGGCTTTTTCTCCAGCCACACATTTCAACGTGCTGGCAATAATCACATTCGGTCATTCTTATCACCTCCTTGTAAATCATAATCGTGCATCCATATCACTATTACAGACACACACCAATGATTAGTGTCTGCCCCTCTTATTCTCATATCCGTATAAATCGGTGTATCTGTTACTTCTCTATCAGCATATTTATCAAGATTCTTACTACTGTTCACATAAGATTTGTGATATGTTTTTCCACTATATGCACCCTTTATTTCATAACATTGTCCATAGCTGAACATTTTTATAATGTCTTTTACGGTCATTTCTTCACCCCCAATTCAATTCGCATATCCCCTCTGCACTCGCTGATAAATGTCGGATATACTCGGTCTGAAAGTCTTACGCTCTTACCGCCCCACTTATCCTCGGTCACTTCTTCGGGTTCAAAATCATCGTCAATCTTGAAAACAATCTCCATATCATCGTCATAGCACTCTAACTCTTTTTTCATGTCGGCTACTGTCATTGTCATATAGTATTCATTACTCATTTTCCGCACCTTCTTTCATTTTGCATCCACATACAGGACAGTATTTCCACGGTATCGGATCTCCGTAACTCCACCCGTACTCACCACTTTCAAGACCATGCTGATACTCGCAATTCGGGCAAGTAAACTCTATCCAACCATTACGGTAATCTGTTTCTGCATAGACTTCTTTCCACTCCCCCGTCTTTGGCTTCTGCGTGACGGAAGGTAACTCCCTTATTGCTTGCACCGCATCTGATATCCTTATTGTTGGATGACCTATGTATAAATAAGCGTCCTTACTCATCATTAGTGCTGTTTGTGCTTCGGCTCTGCTCACGGCATCGGTACACGGCTCATATCCGCATCCGTCACATGGCTCGGTTTCCCACCCTTCTCCTTTGTGTTTGCAAGTGTCGCAGATATAATCAACTCCATCTGCGTATAAGCCTTTACATTCCCATGATTTCTCATACCAATCTTGAATACCTTTTACGCACTCATAACATTCTCCGCTGTCTTTTTCGTCTGAATATATGCAAGTATCGCAGATATAATCTTCCTGTCTTTCCCGGATTTCTGATAGTTTTGTGCTGACAGCATCCTCGCAAGGATCTTGCGATAGTGCCTTGATTGCCATTTCAAACGTATCGTCTATAAGTTTTCTTTGTTCCTTTGTCACGGGTTCAACAAAAGCAACTCCTATCATTTTAAGGTTTACTATTGCTTCTTCTCTTGTCATTCCTTCGCCTTCCTCTTCGGGTTCCGGCTCCCCGCACATCAGGTCGCACAATTCCTCAAGGCTTGTAACTATTATCTCTTTCCCCATTTTCCACCTCCATTTTCAGCATCAGATACTTACGCTTCCACCGCTTCGCCTCTTTTCGGTACTTCGGGATCTTGAATTTTAATTCCCATATTGCCGTAGCAAGAGCCTCCTGATACTCATCCCGCATGAAATAATAGCGATGACCCTCGCTCCGAAGGCTGACAAAGCATCTGTATATCGCTGTTAGCTTGTTAATCACTTCCTGTGTTGTCATTTTTACCTCCCGACCTGTGTAACCAGGTATCCCATGATAACGATCCAGGGGAAAAACAGAAGCAACATAACCCTATTTATCATCTTCGCCCTCCGTCTTGGTTATCAAATCAAAGTTGTCAAGGACAAAATCTTTAAATTCCCCGTCCGGGAATGACATAATCTCTGCAAGGAATACCGTTTTTGCGACCTTTGCACAAAACTCCATATAATCCTTGTCTGTCATAAACTCTTTGAGCTTTTCCTCATACATTTTTATGACTGCCATAAGCTGTTCTCTGTTCATGCTTTTATACCCTCCTGTTTTATGTGCCCTTTCTACACGAAAACTATGCTCCTACGACGGGTCTTTTTCATCTGCGGCATCGTCCTCGATACTTTTATCACCTTCGACCTCTAAATCCGAAAAACCGTCTCGTAGGAGCGTTTTTTCATCCTCATTGTCTTTCTGTGGTCTTTTACCCATTCTGTACTCGTGTAAAGGGCAGTTTTTTACGGGGCAGTTTCTTACCTCCACAAACTGACCGCCGGAACAGTCCATACACTTTGCTCTAATCGCTTTCATTGGTGTTCTCTTTGCCATACTTTCTCCTTTTCGCACCATACAGGGCTGTATACCACGCTCTGCCTGACTACTCTCTTGCTCTTCATGCACACAAGCTGTTTCATGTTGTTTAGGTTAATAATCTGTTCGCAGTATTCGCACTCCTTACACTTATTCCTGGCGGCATAGACTACCTTCCATGATTCCCGCAAGCCATTGTTGCGGATGAATGTGTAAAGGGCCTGTTCACTGTAGCCGCCACCGAGCATCTTTATCATGTCCGGGACTGTCACCCCTAAACTGCACCACTTTTCAATCTGTTCCCTGTGCGGGTCAAATATTGATCTTCTTCTCCTGTGTCTCATTCTTTTACCTCTCCCTTCCCTTTGGATATTGGGATTCTGTACTCACTTTCGCCCCGTAGTAGATCACCAACATTGATGGAAACGGGGCACTGTTCTTACTGCTTCCAAACTTCAAACGCCCTTTTACGAAACGTATCTCGGCCCGGTTTAAGATATAATCGTGAAAATACTTTGTGTCTGTCCTGGAGGGGATCAGCATCACAACAAGCGTATTTTCTTTGCGGCCTTCCTCGTAGCATTTTGCAACCCACTCCGAAATGTTGGAATATGGCGGGTTTACAAACACTCTTCGCCCCCCCATGCCATATTTAAGCCGTTTTCAGCCTTTGTGTAATACTCTTCGCATTTATGGTTTTCGTCAGAAGCACAAGGATCAAGGTCAAAGTTAAACTCTTTGTTTAATTCTTCGTAAAAATCCTGTGGCGTAGCCCATTCATCCGTATTACTGCTAAACATTACCTCCGTGTTCACCCCTCGATCTCCTTTACATCACGTTTTGTAATTGCGTTGCTAAGGTCTGCGGATATCTTGGAGTTAAACTCACGTCTTGCAAGCACCGCCTTGTATGATCTCTGAAAGTTTGACATGATAACCGTGTTCACCGTGTCGGAGTCTGTCATAGCCCACTCGTGAATCATAGCCGGGTTTCCTACTGCCCTTTGTACGGTCTCAGGTAAAGCATCATACATTTCCTGTGAGTCGTATGCCCCTTTCCTTATCGCATCTTTAACCAAGGCCCACGCCTCACCCTCTGACAGCTCGTTATTCTCTCTCGGGGCATATATAGCCCCTATAAGCTGTGATACAGAAGGTGCAAAGCCTGTATTATTAGTCTTGGCGTATATCTTTAATGCCGCTCCCACTGCATCAGCCGGGTATTCCTCTAACATCATGTGCCATGCGTTTATGGTTCCTGTCAGTTCCTCCGGCTTAAGATTAAAGTTCGGGTATAAGGCTCTTATCATTACTAAAAGTTCTTTAACTTCTTCTCTTGTCATATCTCTCCTTTCTATGCGTTCATAATCGCATCAAAAATACTTTCGGGTTTATTAGGTTTATTAGGTTTATCCCTCTTGATCGCATCAAAAACCCATTTCCTCATACACAAGTAATGGTTCTTGGCTTTATAGCCTTTCATTTCTATATACTCGTCAAGGTATTTGATGGCCTCCATGGTTTCCTCTTCTCCGTAGTCATTAAAAAGCCTGTCCCTTTCCGAGTCGCTGATCCTGACGTGTCCGTACTCGCCATATATATGTTTTTCTTCTTTTACTTCTTTTACTTCTTCTACTTCTTTTTTTTCTTTATATTCTTTTATATCTATATATTCTTTATCTGCTGTCATTTGCCTGTCATTTGCCTGTCGTTTGCCTGTCATTTGCCTGTCACTATCCTGTCGTTTGCCTGTCATTTGCCTGTCATCTTGCCTGTCACTTGACTGATACTCACTCCAAGAATTTACAGTAATAATGCGGTATTTACTCTGACATTTGCTTGTCACTTCGCCTGTCATATTCAGGTGGTCTAACGCTACCCTGACCTGACGCACAGATAACTGAGTCTCTTCCGCAAGTGTCGGTAAGCTCGTAACAAACTGTCCGGGTTCGAGTTCAACTCCATGCCACCTTGTAGGTTTCCAATTCGCTTTGAGTAGGCAGTGCAAAAACAGAACCTTAGTGTTGATATCGTCGTACCATTCCCAAGCAAGCATTTTTTTATACAGCTTTACAAACGCCTCTGCCATGAATCCTCCTTTCTCCCCCGCCCCGTAGGACAGGGGATATTCAAATGGCTTACAATTTTTCGTGATATATTTGCCATTAGAGGTACAGTTTCTTTTGTTCCGTAGAACAGGTGTTACAACCCTTATTTGTGCCTGTAAGCGTTATATAGCTTTATCCAATCATCAAGAGGCATGGTAACGAGCCATTCTTTCCTGTTCTTTTTGTGGAACACGCAAGGAAGTTCGTTTTCTCTTGCGTCCCGTTTGGACTGATCGACAGCATCATAGATATTCAGCCGTTCAACAACTTTAACCTCGCAGTGAATACCGGGAACGCCCACAACATCAGCGTCACCGTTTGCTCCTGAATACTGCTGTCCTCTTCGTGTCTCAAGACCTAAAAGGTCATTGATCTTATGGGAAAAGGCCCGTTCGCCCCTGGCTCCCTTCTGTCTGCTGTTAATCATTCTTTATCCTCCAGGTATTTAAAGTGATATCCTTTAATCACTTCCCCGCCTCCTTAATAAGCCGATACATTGATACCTTGCACATATCCCCGAAACGGTTTTCAACCTCCACGGGGTCGCTAAAGATGATGTTTCCCTGTGTCCGTAAATCCTTGATCCTTGCTGATAACCGGGTAACTCCAAGTTTTTCATAAGCCTGTAGACTCGTGATCCCGTCATGCTCCTTCATGTATTCCAATACTCTTTCATTCTGTGATTTCATTTCGTTCTCCCTTCATAAGTAGCTTTTAATAAAAGCCTTGATAAAATCCTCTCTTGTGCCGTAATGTTCCTCGAAATACTTCTGTGCCATCTGCTTAAGTTCTAAATCCCATCCCTGGTTAGGCTTGGCATGAACCGCATTGTGATGCAACCGGCAGAGATAGACCGTAAGATCGTATTTATCCGATATCTTTCTTCTTCCTGTGCCCTCAAAGCAGTGATGAACCTCGACAAACGGGCTCCCGCAGAGTACGCAGTGTTTTTCATCAGTCACTAACAAGATCTACACCCCACCTTTCATTCATAGCCTTAATCTGTTCCGGCGGCAGAGTCTCTATTCCAAGTTCCTTTGCCTCTGATACCGTCCCGTCAATAAGTTTGCTCATTTCTTCCGTGTTCAGGGTATGCGACCCTCTTATGACGTAGTAGACCTGATATTCATACTTCCCTAACTGCTTTTTCTGCCCCTCTATGGGCCTTAAATGAAGATCGTCAAGTTTTAGGTAGTTGATATCCGCTCGGAGTATAATCGTCCTGATATCCTCGTCTACGAAGCCATAATCACGAAGCATCAGGTTCTTTGCTTCTGTTGGTGTTATACCCATCTTCTCGGCTATCTTCCCTACAAGCAGATGAAAATAGCTGTTAGCGTTAAGGGATCGCTTTTCCCTGTGCTTTTTAATGTCGATATCAAGGTTTTTTATCTCCCTGACCGCCTGTAGGGCCTCTAAACAAGCCTTGGTTGTGGCTATCTGTATAAATACCTGGTCGAGGGTAATGTCAGGGTATACGCTTACTATCTCTCCTTGGAACGTCATATAACTTCCTCTCTGTGTCCATTCATGCAGTCGATGCAGATGTTGTGTCCGTAGATGTCATAGAAAAACTCATCTGTTATAATCTCGCCACACTCATCGCATATAGGATTGTTCTTAATCTGATCGTAGAACCTGTCCTCGTTAGCCCTAAAGCGGTCATAGTTGTCAATCTGTCTTGCCATTATTCCACCTCTCATAGTTCTCGCATAACCACTGATACGGGATATCAGATATCGGGATTTCCCTAAAATGCCGGAAATTTTTCCCCCCGTATGACCGCACAT
>Ga0310696_10002967_pt1 | contig 21725 bp, 19 predicted proteins | sample AusTroGonzalo_MG_4_FD_203885 | JGI IMG/M metagenome (GOLD analysis project Ga0310696, IMG submission 203885) | Bovine rumen microbial communities from tropical cattle in Woodstock, Queensland, Australia - Gonzalo_02 (v2) (version 2) | ecosystem: Host-associated > Mammals > Digestive system >...
TTTACGGGCCGCCGGTAAGGAGAAATCGCAAGTGGCAGATTGACCGACGCGACGTGACGCGTTGCTAGTATCCTAGGGCAGGGCCCGCATATGAAGAACCACCGGCTTTGCCGGTGGGTTCCTTTTTTATTCCGCCAAACTTTTTTCAAAAAAATCAAAAAAATTTCACTTTTTTCGCCCTACACCCTTGACAGTGTGATTTAATCTTTTTATATTTGGGTCGTTCGGTTGAAAGACCTGAACAAAAGAAAACAAACCACTGGGGTGGTAGCTCAATTTTGGTTAGAGCACCGGCCTGTCACGCCGGAGGTTGCGAGTTCAAGCCTCGTCTATCCCGCGAAAAAGCGCTTCTCAAACGAGAAGCGCTTTTCGTTTATTCCAGCTTGTCATCCCCGCCCTGCGTCGTCATTCTGAGCGCAGCGAAGAATCCAGTCACAGTTCCATTAATTGTCTCCCCGGCCCTGTGCCGGGGCCACCTTACACGGTTCTAATCACATACACGGTACAAACACACTTTGTTCCAAATGGTCCAAACGAGCCCTCAAAAAAAATTCAATTTTTTTATAAAAAAAGCCCATTTTCGGTTGACAAGAATATGAATATTTGTATATTTGGCTCGTTAACCTGAGGTTGTAGAAAATGTTAAATAAAAAGAATCTTATTCTTATTGGCATTGGCATTTTTCTGCTCTTTATCGGTTTTCTTTGCTTGGCCACAGGTCCTGCAGATAATCCGGTAAGCCTTTCGGTTGCACCAATTATCTTGACGATTGCTTACGTTGTAATCATTCCTCTTGGAATCCTCTACAGCGGCAAGGATGAAGACAAGTAATAATTCGGACGATTAGCTCAGCTGGTTCAGAGCGTCTGCCTTACAAGCAGAATGTCAGCGGTTCGAATCCGTTATCGTCCACTACCGAAGAATCGGAAACGATTTGGGGTGGTAGCTCAATTTTGGTTAGAGCACCGGCCTGTCACGCCGGAGGTTGCGAGTTCAAGCCTCGTCTATCCCGCGATAAAGCGCTTCTCGAAAGAGAAGCGCTTTTCGTTTATTCCTACTGTCATCCCGGACCCCGTTCCGGGATCACCTTACGCGGCACACCCCAGCGTCGTCACCCCGCACTTGTTGCGCAAGCGCAACACCCTTCGGCTCAACCATGCCAAAATGCAAGCATTTTGTCGCGGCACTCGCCTCGTATGTTTTTGCGGGGCCACCTTACACAGTACGCCCCTCAGAATGACGAATAAAAAAACTTATATCTGGAATCCCAAAGCGACGTTCACGTCGATTACGACGCCCTTATCTAGCTCAAACCAAGAGCCCTTGCGGCTAGCATCAAAATCGCTCACCCAAGCGTAACCTGCTCCCACATCCAATGAAAGCGCAAATCGTCCTAAAAAGCCCTGGCCATCATTCACAATCAGCTTGACACCCGCATTGAACATCAAGCCGAACAGCCAGCCATCAAAATCGCCAGCATCTTCAGTATCCACGTGCAAATGGCTCAGCACCATTCCCGCCTGGAAGAACCTCCAGCGCTCTCCGCCAACGCCGTACAAACGGAAACTTTCCTGCAAACCGATATCGCTGATCTTGTAACCGTCACCCGAACGATCGACTCGCACATAGTGCGGCATCGACATGAGCGAAATCTTTTCCATCATTTTCCATTCGAACGAAAGATTGAACGCGGGATAATCCGTCAGTCCGTCCGGGACGCACACGCCCGCCCAGAAATGCGAATACGGCGCAATAAAGTTCATCGGATGAATGTACAGCGTAAAAGTCGAATCCGTGTATGTCGATTCATTTTTTACTGTATCCTGCACGTCCTCGGCAGCGGATTCTTCAGCCACAGGCTGCACTTCTTCCGCAACTTTAGAAGGTTCCGTTTTTTTGGGCGACTTAGCCGGTGTCGATGTTTTGGCAAAAACAAAAGCGGATGCGACAAGCATTAAAAGGACGGCTTTTTTCATACAATCTAAATCTAGTTAATTTTTCGACTTTCATTTTTCAGCCACCTTGAAACATGGACGCCATTCCACCCTAAAGAATTGTGCTGGAACCCCCGAGCATAAGCGGCACCCCAATGCCCTCGCCTAAACGAGAGCTGCACCGCCACAGCAAAATCTGGGAAACGGTAAGACGTACACACGTCAAAATATTTCCAATGGAATTCCGCCCCCACGTAGAGATAGTCAAAATCGCATTCCGCAAACGCACGGACAGACTCATCCGAAATCCAGTGAACGCCCACCATAGGCGAAACACCTTCATCCGTAAAGCCGCTCAACATTCCCGCAAAATGCACTTGTCGCCAGCCGTAATCGACCCCCGCCTTTAAACGGTGCCGCGCCCACAGCGATTCACCCGGAATCCATTCCATATCGAGCCCGTAGCCAACGCCCACGGCCAAGTGCGTCCACGTTCTGGCAAACGCAAACTCCCAATAGGTATTGCGGTAAAGCGAGTCCATCGAAGCGTAAGAGGCAAACGCACCCACACGATAAACGTCATTCCCGAATTCCAGCGAGAGATTCCACGAGAACTCATCCACAACATCCATCCAGTAAAACGACGTGCCGTACGACGGGTCTGCAAAACGCGCCGGGGTTGAGTTAAAGCCCCCGAGCCCCATCGGCGAAAGCCCGCCCGCCAAGAGCGACGCAAAATACGCACGCCCATCAAAAGCGAGTCCCTGCGCCACAAGCAGCATAAGCAACACGACCAGCAAAATCCACTTACGGGCGAACAAGAATACCGACCACATCCTCGTACTCCCCCACAGACAAAGCCACATACGCAACGCCAATCCCAAGATTCTCTTGCACCGGCACCTTTACCCACTCGAACGACGAAGCCGAAACCATAGTCTTCCAAACGCAACGTCCCGCTGAATCCAAAAGCGAGAGCGTCACGTCGTATTCCGATTCTACACGAACGCGGATCGGCGCCCCCTTCCTCGAGACGACTCGGGAAGAAAGTTTGTACGCAACCGGCGCAGTCCCCATTGCAGGCACGGCACCCACAACAGGCGCAGTTCCCGCCGCCAGCGTCAAACTATTTTTCTGCTGATACCCGGGCGTAAAATCTCGCCGCCCCGACAACGGATTGAACCCCGACGGACAGGCTACCGTCGACTTGTTCCAAGAAACGCTATCGACAACCTCGTTGCGGTAACACAGCCTCAGCGCCCCTTCCGTATTGTTCAAATAGCCGAGCGCCACCTGAACCACGCGAATGTCAGGGATTCCGATAGCGGCCCGTAGCGCAGCCGTATCCTTACTCAAGAGCAACGTCTGGTACGGCAAGATAGAATCCCCCGCCTTCCCCAAATTTCCGCCCCTGTCGCAAAAGCGGAACATCTCCAGCGGGAGCGATTCAGCCCCGGCGTTGTAGATTTCCACCCACTCGGGCATCGGTTCTTCCGGGCAATGGTGGACCTCCGTCACCATCAACGAATGCCCCTGCTTGACACGTTCGTCCAAAGCCAAGAGCAGCGAATCTTCCGCAACGCCAAGCTCGTATTCCGCATCGCCGTAGCCCATCGTCCCGTCGACGTACACCCACTCGTCCGTGAGCCCCACGCGTTGCACAGCCTTGCCTGGCTTCGGACGCTCCACCGCCACAGAATCGACGCACGAGCCCGCCCAGAGCTTCCAGACGGACTCCCTAGAATTCGGGAGCGTCACCTTCCCTAGCGAACGGCATTCGACACCCGCACGCTGCGGACACATCAACGTATCGTGCAGCAACAGCAGGCGCTCCGCCTCCGGCCACTCAAAGGCCATGATTTCCTTAGATTCAAACCGCACAAAAAGCGATTCCGCGCGGTACTCGTCCAATCGAATTTCAACGTATTCCCCTTCGTCATCCGAAACAGTTTTCGGATCCGGGAAAAATTCCACAAACATCGGGCATGAATACGTTACCGAAAAAAGTGCCATACCGCAAAAAGCGGCAGTCGGCACAAGACAGCCATAATTTCTCATAACACCCTCCCGGGTGCCCCCGTCATGCGTCAATAGCGCACACGAGCATTAGTCGACTTCGTAGTCGTTGGGGAGAATATAAGAAAGAGGGTTTACCGGATTGCCGTTCACCCACACCTCGTAATGAAGGTGCGGACCGACGGAACGTCCAGTGTTGCCCATATAGCCAAGGATTTGATAACGATGTATAAACTGTCCCGGAGTCACGGCAGACATCTGCATGTGCCCATAGCGGGTCTTGATGCCGTTACCATGATTGAGGACGACAAAATTCCCAAAAGAGGAACTCAGCTGGGAAATTTCAACGACGCCATCTGCCGGAGCGTAAATCGGAGTCCAGCGGTCATTCGCGATATCGATGCCCTGATGCATCTTGCCAATTTCACCGGTCACCGGATGGATACGCGGGCCAAAAGCGGAGGCGTAACGACCGTGGGTCGGCGAAATGGACGGAATGTAGCGTAAAACGGAGCGGCTCTGATCGATGTACTTGGTCAGAGCGTCAAAAGACTTTTCGTTGTTCTGGATTCTACCAAAAATGCGCCAGACATCTTCGTGCATCTTGGCAGTGCGTTCAAACACCGGGGAACTCTTGCGCAAAAGCTGAACGTCCGGTTCAATGTGGCCACCCGTCGACAAATTGCGGGTATCGTCATCCGGCAGCGGAAGGCCAAGCTTTGCATGGAGCATCTTTTCGGCCTTGAAGAAATCCTTGGACGTGTTGGAAATGTAGTCCACCGTATTCTGAATTTGCGACAGTTCCTTATTGAGTTTCTGGCGGCTAGAGAAGGCGTGTCTCAGGACTCCGTCATAGACCGATGTCGAGAGCATCTGCACCAAGAAAAGCACAACGCCGACAATCATGACGATTCGGAACACAAGCGAACCGCGCAATAAAAAAGAAGGCACCTTCACGGTTAACATCCGTGACGACTTCTGAAAATGTATTGATGCCTTAACGAAATTCATTAAAGAACAATGTAAATAAAGAGGACGGAATTTTCAAAGGATTTATTCCTACTTTTTTATTACAATCCATCTATATAATACTTTTAAACCGGATTTCTGAACTTTTGTACCTTATTTTCAACAAGATTTTACATAATCCGCTAACAGGAATGCAGAATTTGGCCACATTCCTTATAGCAAACTAGACATCAAAAAAATTAAATCGGGTTATCGAAATCGTAGAACTTGCACGGGATGCTAAGCTCTCTCTGGATTTTGTCGGCAAGCGCGCACACGCCAAAGACTTCGGTTCTGTGGTGCCCGCACGAGACGAGGTTCACGCCGTTTTCCTGGCAGAATATAGGCACGTCTTCCTTGATGCATCCCGTGAGGAACGCATCGCAGTTGAACTCCATCGCCTCGGGAATGCCCGAAGCGCCGCTACCGCTGCAGATGGCCACGCGCTTGATCTTTTCCGGGCCGTAGAAGAACGAGTTCTGCACGCCGTGTTCAAAGCAACTGTCCAGGCAGTCCAGAAATTCCTCCCTCGTCGCAGGAGTGTTCCATTCAGCAATGACACCGATGGCCCTCTGGCCCTCGTACATAAATTCATGAACCGGATTCAAACCGAGATTCCTGGCGATAACGGCATTGTTCCCGATTTCACGGTGACCGTCGAGCGGCAGATGGAAGCCGAACACAGAAATGCCGTTACACATAAGCTTGCGGAGACGTTCCGCGAACTTCCCCACCGGGAGCTGGCTATCCCCCTGCCAAAAGCCGTTCGGGTGATGCACGATAATGCAGTCCGCTTTTTCCTGAATGGCAGCATCGATCAACTGGTCGCGCAGGCTCACGCCCGTCACGATCCTAGTCACCTTGTCGTTCGCTTCCACACAGAGACCGTTCACGCAGTAATCCTTGAAGGATTTCGGATCCAACAGGTCGTCTAACCATGCAGTAATAAAAGGCAAGTCCATAGAATCTCCTTGTCCGTCGAAACATTCCGACACCATGCCGGAATTCCTTCTCCACCTCAAACTCGTTATAAGTAGCTATAGAAAATATAGATACTTTAATTTTATTTACAAGCAAAAGTTGATTTTTTGAGCCCAAAAGGACCTATCGGATTGAAATTGCGTTGCCACAATCTATGCATTTAACTAAATTTACGCATAGAAAGAAATTAAATATATAGGAGCCCAATTTAATGGCACATTATCTTTTTACTTCCGAATCCGTTTCCAAGGGCCACCCGGACAAGGTCGCCGACCAGATTTCCGACGCCATCCTCGACGCCTGCCTTATGCAGGACCCGCACAGCCGTGTCGCTTGCGAAACTCTCGTGAACACAGGTCTCGTTGTTATTTCTGGTGAAATTTCCACCAAGGCTGTTATCGACTTCCAGCAGATTGCACGCAAGACGATCAAGAGCATCGGCTATGAAAATCCGGAACTCGCCTTTGACTACAAGGGCTGCTCCGTCCTCGTCGCTATGGACAAGCAGTCTCCGGACATTGCCCAGGGCGTTGACGCCAAGGCTGCCGAAGGTAAGGAAGGTGCCGAACAGGGTGCTGGCGACCAGGGTATGATGTTCGGTTACGCTTGCGACGAAACCAAGGAATTGATGCCGCTCCCGATCAGCCTCGCCCACAAGCTCATGGCCAAGATCCAGGAACTCCGCGAAAAGGGCAAGATCAAGTGGCTCCGTCCGGACGCCAAGTCCCAGGTCACCGTCGAATACGACGAAAAGAATCGCCCGATCCGCGTCCACACGGTCGTCATCTCTACGCAGCATGACGAATTCGTGAACGGCAAGGTTCTCAAGCACTCCGTCATCGAAAAGGAAATCATCGAAAAGCTCATCAAGAAGGTCATCCCGGCCAAGCTCCTCGACAAGAAGACCGTTTACCTCGTGAACCCGACCGGCAAGTTCGTTGTCGGTGGTCCGCACGGCGACTGCGGCCTCACTGGCCGTAAGATCATCGTCGACACCTACGGCGGCATGGGCCGTCACGGTGGTGGCGCATTCAGCGGTAAGGACCCGTCCAAAGTCGACCGCAGTGCTGCATATGCTGCACGTTACGTGGCAAAGAACATCGTCGCTGCTGGCCTCGCCAAGCGTTGCGAAGTGCAGCTCGCCTACGCTATCGGTTACCCGAAGCCGGTGTCTGTTCTCGTGAACACCTTCGGTACGAGCACGATCAGCGACCGCAAGATCGAAGAAATTGTTGCCGCTAACTTCGACCTCTCTCCGGCCGGTATCGAAAAGATGCTCGACCTCAGAAAGCCGGGCTACATCGAAACCGCCGCCCTCGGTCACTTCGGCCGTACCGGCGCCCGCTTCACGTGGGAAAAGACGGACAAGGCCGCCGAACTCAAGAAGGCCGCCGAACAGCTCTAATCTTAGCGGTCCTCACTGCAACTTGTCACCCCGGCCTCCGTGCCGGGGTCACCTTTCACAAGAGCGTCCCTTTTACTGCAACCTGCATTTGCAGGTTGTTTTTTCGTTTTTCGCAAAAAAAAATATTTTATTGAAGAGTTTTTGCATGTTCGTGCAAAAACGGAGGGCGAGCTTATGAAATTCACGGAGTGTATCTTTGCGATAGTTTTATTCTGCATGGCGCTTACGGCAAACGCAAGTGAAACCGTATTCACACCAAGTACCCCCACCCCCTTTGCACGCCCGTCCATCAATGGAAAACTCCACGTCGAAGGAAACGTCCTCCGCGACTCCCGTGGCAACCTCGCCATCCTCAAGGGCACAAGCACTCACGGCATCATCTGGTATCCGCAGTTCGTGAACAAGAGCTTGTTCAAGCAGCTGAGCCGCGAATGGAACACGAACCTCATCCGCCTAGCCATGTACTCGTACGACTACATCCACGGCGACCGTCAAAAGACTCTCAAGATTCTGCGCGAAGGCATCGAATACGCCATCGCAAACGACATGTACGTCATCGTCGACTGGCACATTCTCAAGGATAACAATCCGAACCAGCACCTTGCCGAAGCCGTCGAATTCTTCAACATGATGGCAAAAGAATACGCGAACGTCCCGAATGTCATCTTTGAAATCTGTAACGAACCGAACGGCGACTGCACATGGGACGACATCAAGGAATACGCAAGCATTATCATTCCAATTATCCGCAGGCATAATCCCGAAGCCATCATTCTCGTAGGCACGCCCAATTACTCCCGCGAAATCCAGTTTGCCTCGCACGATCCGTTGTCGTTCGACAACATCATGTACACGTTCCACTTTTACGCGGCATCGCATCTCGATGAATTCAGGAACAAACTAAGAACCGTCGTTGGAGAAGGCACACCGATATTCATTTCGGAATCCGGACTCTGCGAAGAAAGCGGAGACGGCCCCATCGATATCGAAAGCGTCCGCAAGTGGAACAGTCTTGTCGACTCGTTGAACTTGAGCTACGCCGTCTGGAGTCTTTCGAACAAAGATGAAGGAACAGCTATCATCAAGGCGAACTCGAGAGCGATTGAATACTTAAACGACGAAGACTTGAGTCCTTCGGGCAAGTTCGTACGAGCCATTATGCGAGGAGAAAGCATCGACAGCATCCCGCTCGTTTACGACGTTTCCGACAAGTTCAAGTTGATGGCCAGAAAAACACCTTACCTCGTCTGGGTCTTATTCGCCATCCCGACCCTATTGCTGTTGTTCATCGCATTGGCCGTCATCAAAATCAGCAAGCACCTCAAACGCAAAAAGAACCGCACCTACGATGACTTGCTCAAGTACAGCAAAGACCCCGAAATGCAAAAGTTTTACGCCAAACCAGGGAAAGCCCTTCTCGGCGAAATATTCTTGATGGCAGGCACCTTCTGCACGATCATTTACCTGTGCTGGCGTGCCACATGTTCCATTCCGTTTGCCTACGGCAACATTGCGGTTATCGGAAGCATAGTCTTGCTCGCCGTCGAAATATTAGGCTTTATCGAAACGCTCATTCATTACAGCAACATGCTCGGGTACAGGGAACACCCGCTACCGAAAATCGCGGATAAAGATTTTCCTGACGTCGACGTGTTCATTTCGACGTACAACGAACCGCCCGAACTCCTGCGCAAGACGATTATCGGCTGCAAGCATATGGAATACCCCGACAAGAGCAAGATCCACATTTACCTTTGCGACGACAACCGCCGAAGCGAAATGCGCAAACTCGCCGAAGAACTTGGCATCGAATACTTCGACCGCCCCGACAACAAGGGCGCAAAAGCAGGTAACCTGAACGCCGCCCGCAAGCGCACCAAATCGCCTTACATCGTCACGTTCGACGCCGACATGATTCCGCGCCGAGAATTCTTGCTGAAGACGATCCCGTACTTTATCGAAGCCGAACGCATCAACCAGAGCCTCCCCAAAAGCAAACGATTGCCGCTCGGCTTTGTGCAGACGCCCCAAAGTTTCTACACGCCCGACGTTTTCCAACACAACCTCTATGGCGAAAGGCATATCCCGAACGAACAGGACTTCTTTTACCAGATCATCGAAGCCGCCAAGACGTCTTCGAACAGCGTCATCTATGGCGGATCCAACACAGTCCTCTCGCGAAAGGCCCTCAAGGACATTGGCGGTTTCTACACCAAGTCCATTACCGAGGACTTTGCAACAGGCATGCTGATTGAATCTGCCGGTTACGCAAGCCTTGGGCTCTCCGAACCGCTAGCCTCCGGAATTGCGCCCTCGTCGTTCCAAGAACACATCCAGCAACGAACCCGTTGGGGACGCGGAGTCATCGCCACCGCCAAGCAGCTCAAGATTATCCGTCGCCGCAAACTGAGCATCACGCAAAAGCTGAGCTACCTCAGTTCCGTCCTTTACTGGTTCTCCCCCGTCAAGAACTTAATTTATCTAACATCGCCACTCTTTTTTGCGGTGTTCTGCATTCCCATTTTCAAATGCACGCTTGTTGATCTCCTTATCTTTTGGCTCCCCATGCACCTATTGCAGATAACATCATTACGAGTACAGAGCCACAACAAGGTTTCGTCACGCATGAGCGGCATCTACGAAACATCCGTCATGCCGTTCTTGCTCATTCCCGTCATCCAGGAAGCGTTGGGAATCACGTTAACCACATTCAAGGTAACCAAGAAAGAATCGCCCAGCTACAAAACTGAAATCGACAAGAAATACTTGCTCCCGTTCGGCATTCTGCTTGCACTATCTGTCTTCGGGATCATCCAGACCATCTACCTGATGATTACCCTAGAAGCCATCGGGATTCTCGCCGTTCTGTTCTGGCTTTGCCGTAACATGTTCTACCTGATCATGTGCATATTCATCGGGCTCGGCCGCGACGCCGATGGCGAAAACGTGAGAGTCTACGCCGCAGAAAGCATCGAGATTTTAAAAGGCGATGGTCAAAAGATTTACGGCATTACCACCCAGTTATTGGAACACGGCCTAGACATCTTTGCCGATGAAATCGACGTCCTCAAACTGGGCGAAGCCATCGAACTCGGTATCGACTACAACGGCACGACACTCAACATCAAAGGCACGGTCGTTGCGCTACGGCATTCCCGCCACCCGAAAGTTCCTAGCGTCTACACCATCGAAATACTGGACTTTGGCGGCAAAAAGGACGAATACATCCAAATGCTCTACGACAGAATTCCAACGCTCCCGCAGCACATGAAGTTCCACGACAGCCGAATAGGCAGCCTATGGAGTAACATCGCGCACAGGATTACAACGAGATAACTAATTGTGGTTCTTGCGTGGAGAAATCACAATGAACACGAGCACGCTAATGAGCAGCAAGAACGGATAGAACATATAAGGAATCAAGTCGAAAGCGCTCACACTCGCCTGCGGCAAAGCCGAAGAAATCGCGGCAAGCGCCACCAACATCTGCGCACCGTACGGCAAAATGCCCTGCACCACGCAGCTGAAAATATCCAAGAGCGAAGCCGTCTTCTTGGGAGAAATGCGGTACTCGTCGCCCATCTGCTTTGCAATCGGGCCCGCCATCACGATAGCGACCGTATTGTTTGCCGTTGCGATATCGAGTGCGCTCACCAAAAGACCGACACCCACCTGACCGCTGCGATGGCCCTTGAACACCTTGTGGATAAAGTCAAGCAACGCCGCAAAACCGCCGTGAATGCGGATGAGCCCGCACAAAGCACTTACCAACACCGCCACAAGAATCGTCTCGTACATCCCCGAAATACCGTTCCCGATATTCTGCAAAAGGCCAATCATGTCGAGCGGGCCAAAAGCCACCATGATCACCGAAGCCGCAACAATGCCCACAAGCAAAACCGTGAAAACGTTAATGCCTGTAAGCGCAAGCGCCAACACTAAAACGTACGGGATCAGCTGCACCAAGTTGTATGAATTCTCGGTCACCGCATGAGCCTCCGTCGCAAACGAAATCGCCGTGATAATAGCCACCGCCAAGAGCGCCGCCGGTAAAGCAATAATAAAGTTCACATGGAACTTGTCCTTCATCTTGCAGCCCTGCGTAGAAGTCGCCGCAATCGTCGTGTCCGAAATAAAGCTCAAGTTATCGCCGAACATTGCGCCCCCAATCACCGTCGCCACGCAGAAAGGCACGCCAAAACCCGCCACCTGCGCCACCTCGACCGCAATCGGAGAAACCACAGCAATCGTCCCGACCGACGTTCCCATCGCCGTAGAAACGAACGCCGCCACCACGAACAGCACCACCACAGCGAACTGCGCCGGGATAAAGTCCAGCAGCAAGTATGCCGCCGCCGAAGCGCTAGAACGCCCAAGGATGCCTGCGAAAATACCCGCGCAAAGGAAGATGAGAATCATCAGGAAAATGTTGCGGTCGCCAAGCGCGCCGGCCATGATGTTCATCTTCTTGTCGAAATTCAGCTTGCGGTTCTGCAGGCAAGCGACGAAAATCGCCACCAGGAACGCCGCCACGATGGGAATGTTGTAGAAGCCCATCGGAATCTTGAGAACGTATTCAAACGTAATACCGAGACCCAGATAAAGGACCAGGAATACGGCAACCGGCAAAAGGGCAATCGGGTTACCCTTGATTTTTTCTTCGTGATTATCGTTTTGCATGCAAGGAAAGATAGAAAAACGTTCCTCGACAAGTCCCCAAATAAAAAAAGACGACCCCGGAATAAATCCGAGGTTACGCCATTGTGCGGGGCAAAGCCCCATTCTCTCGTCTCTAGTCTATAGCGAGCTTGCGAGCGTTCTATCCACTAGCTCACGAGCATCATCGAGAACACCATGACAAACAGCGCGACGGTTTCGCCCACGCCGAGCACCATAAGGTAGTTCACGAGACCCTTGCCCGTTTCGCCAAGAGCGTTGCAAGCATCGGCAGCGGACTTGCCCACATACCATGCAGAAGCAAGCATGCCAAGGCCACCAAAGATGCCTACGCCAAGGTAAGCAGCCCAGTTGTCCGGATTTGCCTGAGACTTGTTCAAGATATACATCATCAAGAGCATGCCGTAAATCGTCTGAGCGATCGGCGCACCCACGAAGATGAGCAACGTGAACAGAGCGTTCTTTCCTTTAAGGTACGCCTTTTTCCAGGCGCCGATGGCCGCCATGCCGGCAGACCCGCAGCCCAGCGCAGAACCCACCGCGGCAAGGCCCAAGGCCGCCACCGCACCGAGTTTTGCGAGCGTTAAAAGCTGTGCATTATCCATAAGTGTAACCTCGCTGGATTAGAGCACCATCATGGAGAACACGAGCACGAACAAAGCGACGGTTTCGACGATACCGAGCACCATGAGGTAGTTCACCATGCCCTTGCCGGTTTCACCGAGAGCATCGCAAGCCACTGCAGAAGACTTGCCCTGATACCAGGCAGAAGCCATCATGCCAAGCCCACCGAAGATACCGGCACCGAGGCAGCCGCCCCAGTTGGTAAAGCCCTGTTCAGCAGCCTTGCTCAAGATGAAGTTCATCAAAAGCATGCCGTAAATCGTCTGGGAAATCGGGGCACCGACGAACACGAGGAGTGTAAAGAGAGCAGACTTGCCCTGAGCATAAGCCTTCTTCCACATCGTGATCGCAGACATACCAGCCGTTCCGCAACCAAGGGCAGAGCCCATAGCCGCAATGCCAAGCGCAGCTGCAGCACCCATTTTAGCGAGAGTCACCATTGTATTCGGTTCCATTATATTATCCTCATTAAGTAGCGGGATTTATCCCTTGGTTTAATTTTTCTGCTTGGCGAAGGGGCTGAACGCAAATCCGCTCCATTCAAGGCCAAGTCCATTTGAAAATTCGAGAGTGTTAAGACGTACGGCATGCACTGCGACACCCATGACGGCAAGCGCAATGTTCAAGCCATGTACGAACAGCAATATGATGGCAGCACCTGCAATGCCCACGGCAGAGCCAAAGAGCGGCGATAGCATGCCATTGAACGCTTCGGCGATGGCGGCACCGGACATACCCACTGCAAAGAGACGGATATAGCTGATGACGTCGGTGAAGCTGTTCACAATATCGAGCACGAGCATCGGAAGGCTGATGAAGTCCTGCTTGAGTCGGCTAGGCGGCACGGTAAAGAGCACGAGGAGGATCACTTCGACGATGAACATCGGGATCACGAATCCAGGCATATCGATACCAAGCACCATGTTGCATGCAAGGAAGAACATCACCCAGGCGCCAATGAGCCAGCCCACCTGAGCCATGAAGGTCGAGGACTTGCGCTTGAAACGCACGACAATGTTCCATGCATGAGCAATACTCAAGTGAACCACGGCGATGCAGAAGCAGAACAACTGGATGTGCTGCATCTGGGAAGCACCAGCCGCCTTCGGCACAAAGTTAGCCGGCAAGAACGTGAACGTCTCGCAGAACTGCTTGTAGGCCTCGAAGCGGGTCGGATCCGTCGGGGCGCTGCTGCGAATCCAGTAGAGCGCGTTACGGACACCTTCCGGGATAAAGTTGTAGTTTGCAATATCGAGGTAGTAGCTCCACCCTGCAAGTTCCGGAGTAAGCCCGAGGAAGCTTGCATTGATGACGCCCCACACGATAGTCGCTGCACTCATCAAGTACACAAAGTGGAATCCGGCACTACTTGCCTTCGGCATCTTGGATCTTGCAAAGAGGGCAATTCCCAGGAACAACAGGCCATAAGCCGTGTCGCCCACGATCATTGCAAAGAAGATGCTAAAGAAGCAGAGGAACACGGAGCTCACGTCAACTTCGTTGTAGCCCGGCGAAATACCGATAATATCGTACAGGCACTTCATCGGGCGCGAAAGCTTGTTGTAACCAAGGAGCGTCGGAATGTTGTCGTCTTCGGACGGGTCTTCGACGCGGATACCCCAGCCGTTCGCCTTGGCGGCCGCATTGATTTCGGCAATGCGAGGTTCGGGGCAGAATCCCTGGAGGGCAGCAATTTCCTTGTTCTGGAGCATGCTAGCCGAAGCTTCCACAAGGTTGTAGCGGTCCGTCACTTCGAGGAGGCGATCTTCGAGTTCGTCCTTCACGGAAGCGAGCTGCGCAAAGCGTTCCTCGACAACGGTAATCGTCGTCTTCGATTCCTCGGCAATCATTCGATATTCTTCGAGCGACTTGCGGGGCATCGTGATTTCGGTAAACGAACCCGTCACCTTGGCAGGGGCTTCGCCCTTGTTGATGACAGCGACGTAAGAACCGTTTTCGTCCTTGGTAAACACATGCTTGTAGGCACTCTTGTCTTCGACTTCGAAAGGATCCTTCGAGGTATCGACAAGATAAAGGCGCACAAAAATGCCCTTTGCGGCAAGTTCCTTGACCGTTCTCGGGTCGAGGTTGCCAAAGGCGCCGAGCTTGTCGAGCTCTTCCTGAGCCTGATCCAGCTTGACTTCGGCATTCTTCTTGTCCGTCAAAAGCGTCTGGATTTCTTCGACGAGCGTCACCGGATTTTCGACTTTTTCTGCAGGGGTAATACCCTTGCGGAGCTTGTCCGGGACAACTTCCATCGCCTTCTGCACACGGGCAACGGCACCCTTCGCACCATTGACAGAAGCGCCAACGGCAGCCTGCAACGGCGTCAAATGGATAATTTCCATTTCACGGAGAGCCTTCAAAGTTTCTTCCTTGTGGCTTGCAAGCGTAAGAATGGTTACCTTCTTCATAGGAGTAATCATGCGGCAACCTCCTTACTCTGGGCATCGAGCGCAAGAGCCTTAGCCGTAGCCTTGCCCTTGGCAAGCTTACTACGGGCCACGCCGCTTGTCTGCTGGTCACCCAAGAAGATATTGATTTTGCGGATGTTATCCTTAGATTCGGGAATCTTGACCTTTTCGAACAGGTTCACGCGCTGACTCGTGGTGCGCAGTTCCTGAGACAAGAGCTCGTACTGCCTTTCGAGCACGCGACGTTCCAAACGCAGCGAAATAAGGCCCTGCAAGCTGCGGATACCGTCATCCAGCCACACCGGAGTCGTAAAGAAATCCGGAATAAAGACGTTGAATTCAACGCCGCTGAATGTCGGGATACGGACACCTGCAATGTTGCCTTCGCCCTGTTCGACACTCTTTACAGAGAGATACTTTTTCCACTCAATGGGTTCGGCAAAGAGCGAAATCCACGAAGCCATGCTCTTGCGGAGCTTGTCCTCTTCGTCGCGTTTCGCCATCACCTTCTCCTGGAGCGTACGCATTTCCATCTGCAACTGCTGCTTCTTTAAAAGCAACGTCGGCAGATAGCGCTGGAAGCGCTTCAATGCGTCACGTTCCGCCTTGAGGGCGTTTTTTGTTAACTTGACCTTAGCCATACTACCACTTCTTCGGCCAGTACTGGTTGATCATCTTGGTCGGGATACCGGTTTCTTCAGGAGTGAAGCAGTCGGCGAGAATTTCCCAGCCAAGGTCCAAAGCCTTTTCAAGAGGAATGTTCACAGAGAGGTCCATCATTTCCTTTTCGAAGCGGATACCATACTTCAAGAGCTTCTGGTCCCAGTTGCTCATGTTGAAGCCCATGGACTGCTTTTCCAAGGTTTCCTTGTAGCTTGCGTACAACTGAATCATGGTGTTCATGATGGTACGGTGGTCGCTACGGGTCTTGCCGTTCACCTGCTGCTTCAAGCGGGAGAGAGAACCGAACGGTTCGATACGGCCCTTGCGCAAGTAGAACTGACCTTCGGTAATGTAACCAGTGTTGTCCGGAACCGGGTGCGTCACGTCGTCGCCCGGCATGGTCGTCACAGCCAAAATCGTAATGGAGCCGGAACCTTCGAAGTCCACAGCCTTTTCGTAACGGCTGGCGAGCTGAGAGTAAAGGTCGCCAGGATAACCGCGGTTCGACGGGATCTGTTCCATCGTAATGGCGATTTCCTTCATGGCGTCGGCAAAGTTCGTCATGTCGGTGAGGAGCACGAGCACGTTCTTACCTTCGGTGGCAAACTTTTCGGCAACAGCCAAGGAGGCATCAGGAACGAGCAAGCATTCCACGATCGGGTCAGATGCGGTGTGCATGAACATCACCGTACGGGAAAGAGCACCGTTCTTTTCGAGGTAATCCTTGAGGTAGAGGTAGTCATCGTGCTTGAGGCCCATACCGCCGAGGATAATCACGTCGACTTCGGCCTGCAAAGCAATACGGGCCAGGAGTTCGTTGTACGGTTCACCAGCGATAGAGAAAATCGGGAGCTTCTGCGAAACGACGAGCGTATTGAACACGTCGATCATCGGGATACCCGTACGCACCATCGTCTTCGGGATGATACGTCTTGCGGGGTTCACGGACGGGCCGCCGATCGTAATGCGTTCGCCATCGACTTCCGGGCCATTGTCACGGGGCATGCCAGCACCGTTAAACACGCGACCGAGGAGAGCGTCACTGTAAGGAACCTTCATCGGTTCGCCAAGGAATCGCACTTCGGAATCGGTCGAAATACCGCGAGCGCCGGCAAACACCTGCAAGTCCACGAGGTCACCGTCAATGCGGATCACGCGGGCAAGAGATGTACCGAAAGAACTCGTCACCTGAGCCAGTTCCTGGTTGGCAACGCCTTCGGCTCTCAAAGTAATCACAGAACCGGCAATGCGTTCAATACGATGGTAAGCAACATTATGCATTAGCAGAAACCTCCTTCACGGAAGCAAAGATACTGGACTCAAGGTCCTTAAATTCCTGAGAATCGAATGCCACGCGGTTCCAGTCCTTGGTAGCCTGCGTAAGCTTGAGGAAGAACGTACGGGCGACATCCTTTTCGGTAAAGGTCATCGGCGTCGTCAGGATGGTGTAAACCTTGTCGAACACGTACTTCTGGCGTTCGGCAGAGCAGGCGGCATCAATTTCGTGATAGGCGTCCTGTTGCAGATAAACGGCATCCAGATATTCGGACTTGAGGTAAACGATAAAGTCTTCGATCGAAGTACCTTCTTCGCCCACCACCTTCATCATGTTGTTCACATCCACGCCGTTAGCGAGAATGCTGCGAGCTTCGGCAACCTTCCTGGTATCGATAATGCCTTCGTACTTGGACCAGGAATCGAGCGGATGGATAGCCGGGAAACGGCGCTGGTCGGAACGTTCACGAGAAAGGCCAAGGAATGCGCCCACCACCTTAAGGGTAGCCTGGGTCACCGGTTCTTCGAAGTTACCACCTGCCGGAGAAACGGAACCGCAAATCGTCACGGAACCCGTCGAACCGTCCTTGAGGCGGACAACGCCACCGCGTTCGTAGAACGAAGCGATCACAGATTCGAGGTAAGCCGGGAATGCTTCTTCACCCGGAATTTCTTCCAAGCGGCCGCTCATTTCACGGAGAGCCTGAGCCCAACGGGAAGTGGAGTCAGCGAGCAAGAGCACGTTGAGGCCCATCTGGCGGTAGTATTCAGCGAGCGTCACGCCGGTATAAACGGAAGCTTCACGAGCAGCCACCGGCATGGAAGACGTGTTACAAATGATAAGCGTACGTTCCATCAAGGACTTGCCCGTACGCGGGTCAATCAATTCCGGGAATTCGCGAAGGGTTTCCACCACTTCACCAGCACGTTCACCGCAAGCGGCCAAGATCACGATATCGACGTCGGCGTAGCGGCTCATGAGCTGCTGGAGCACAGTCTTACCGGCACCGAACGGGCCCGGCGTACAGAACGTACCGCCCTGCATCACAGGGAAGAACGTATCGATAATGCGCTGCTGCATCGTAAGCGGCTTGGACGGACGGAGGCGTTCTTCGTAAGCCTTGATCGGCATCTTGACCGGCCAGGTCTGCACCATCGTCACGTCGTAGCTTTCGCCCTTGTCGTTCTTGAGCTTTGCAACAACATCTTCGACGACGCGGTCGCCTGCCGTAGTGATGTAATCGACAGTCCACTTGCCAAGGAGCTTGAACGGCACCATGATGCGGTGCGTGAACACGCCTTCGGGAACCGTACCGATGGTATCGCCAGCGACAACGACATCACCCTTCTTTGCAACCGGAGTGAATGCCCACTTGGTATCACGCGGGAGAGCCTTCAGGTACTTACCGCGCTGCAAGAAGAAGCCGCATTCGTCAGCAAGCTTCGGGAGCGGGTTCTGGAGACCGTCAAAAACTTGAGTGAGGAGGCCGGGGCCAAGTTCAACAGACAAAAGTTCACCGGTAAATTCGACTTCGTCACCTGCCTTGAGGCCAGTCGTATCTTCGAATACCTGGAGTTCGGCATAATCACCACGGATACGAATCACTTCGCTCTTGAGGGGAATGATTTCAGCCTTACCTTCTTTGTTCTTCGAAACAAGCTTTGCATAAGCCACTTCGTTCTGGGAAACGGCGTTTTCGAACTTTACACGGATCAGGTTTCCGTTAACGCCGGTTATTTTTCCGATACTAGCCATTGAAAATGGACCTCCAATCATTCCTGCCTATACGCAGGATCGTTAGCATTAATAACATTGATGACGGCTTTGTCACCCGCGATTTCGTTTATGCCAGCCCAGCGCTCGCAAATCTTGAGCTTGATGGCGTAAGCATAGACGTGCTTGATCGTACCCTCGCCTACACCGGCGAGATTGTCGACAAGCCAGAATCGGGCGCGGTCGATATCCTGTTCCTTTTCCAGCGGATTCGACTTGGAAAACGCGTCCTGAATCATCTTGGCGAAGGTGACGTCATAACCCGAGAAAGAACGTTCCGCAAAACGCACTTCAGGGCCCCACGCCTGGGCGCGGAGCCTTCCGGAAACGTTTCTCATCTGAGTTTCACGGGATTGGTATTCCCTAACAAATTCATCATCGCTCTCTTCACCCGCCAAAAGGGCGTCGAGCGCTTCGAGTTCGGGGGCGTCCAGCACACCTTCGCAACGGCCACGGAACTCGGCCATGCTAAGGGGCGGAACGTCGCCCAGTTCTAGCATCGGAAGCGATGCCATCAAATATGCCGGACTGCTCATCGAATTGCCTTACTTGCCCTGGGCAGCCTTGTTAACGATTTTAGCAAGCTGCGGTCTGAGCAAGGCAGAAAGCGATTCCGCCATAGCCTGTTCAGTAAATTCGTGGCTGACCTTGCCACCGTCGAGCTTGACGCGGAAGCCGAACTTGACACCCTTGTCGCTTTCGACCTTGACACCGGCCTTGAGCTGCTTGGCAAATTCGCCCATGACAAAGCTCGAAAGGATCTTGGCGTCGGCTTCGGAGAAATCGATTTCGATGTCGGAGCTGTAGCTCTTTGCAATCGTGAGGAGCATGTTCTTCACGGTCGATTCGTCAAGAGATTTTTCGATCTGGAGGCTGAGAAGATCAAGAATCATTTTTTCGAGATTCTTGCCCACGGAAAGGAGCAAATCACGTGCGGCCTGTTCCAAGGTGCGTCCGCTGCGTTCCGTGAATGCTTCTGCGTCCTTGTCGGCCTGTTCAAGTTTTGCCTTGGCTTCGTCTTCGGCGGCCTTCACAATCGCGGCAGCCTTTTCCTTTGCCTTTGAAATAATTGCGTTCGCTTCGAGTTCTGCTTTATCGACAGCATCCTTCTGGATGCGTTCCATAAGGGCTTGCAAATCTTCTGCCATTTACATCTCCAAAAATTGAGCAAAAACACCCCATGAAGGGCATTTTCATTAAACACAGAAAAGAATATACTAGCAAAAAAACGAAAAAGACAAGATTTTCGAGAAAAAAAATCAAAAATAATGTTTACTTGCGAAAATAAGAGATAAAAAGACAAGAAGAGGCGACAAAAGGGACAAAAAAGATTGTAAAGCCTTTACATCCCTTGAAACTTGCATTACAAATACTGAAAAGGTTGTCTTTTTTTCACAAAAAATACCCCAAAAGTACCAAAAACACTCCTTTTAGACGCATTTCGATTTACTTTAAGACAAAATATTTGTTATAATATGAATAAATTATGAACAAGTTGACATGAAATTCAACCGGAAATGAGTCAAAACGAGAAAACCAAAAGGAATGAGGTCATCGATATCCTCAAAGGTATCGGTATTTTTTGCGTTGTCGCCGGACACTGCTCCCTACGGCACGACACCTCCCCCGTGATCCAGTTTATTTACCTGTTTCACGTCGCGGTTTTCTTTATCGCTTCGGGGTATTGCTACAACCCCTCCAAAACGGACTCCACCGACACCTTCAAATGCGGAATTTCGCGGACGTTCAAGAAACTCTGGACTCCGTACGTCTTCTGGACCATATTGTTCCTCGCGCTGCACAATCTCTTTGTCAACCTGAATATTTACACGGACAACCCGGCCATTTCGCAGTTCATTTCGGGCGAGTTCATCCATACCACGAACTATCTGGACACGACCATCATCATTTCAAGAATGCTCAAGGCTTTGGTGTTCCTGAGCGGCACCCAGCTCACGGGCCCGCTATGGTTCCTTGCGACCTTGCTGGAACTCGTCGTTCTGTACCAGACCATCGACTTCGTCCTGAAAAAGGTTTTCTCCAAGGAAAAAGCGTTTTTTATCCAGTCGGTCCTCTCGTTCGTATTCCTTGCCGTCGGCTACGTATTGTCCCTGAAAGGGATTTTTCTCGAAGGTTACGCAAGAGTCCCCTCCTTCTATATCTTGCTTCACGGCGGGCATTTCCTCAAGAAATATTCCATCTCGGAAAAGAAAAGGTCCCCGATTGTCCACCTTGACATTTGGGCCATTTCGTTTGCAATTCTGTTTGTATCGAACTGCATCGGTTCCATAGAGCTTTCCAAGAACGAATTCGTCAACCCGGTGTTCCTTGTGATTTCTTCTTTTGCAGGCTGGCAGTTCCTTTACGAGACATCCTATTTCATCAAGAGGTTCAATCTCGTACAGCGCGCCATCACCTACATCGGTAAGAATTCCATCCCGATTTTGGCGCTCCAGTTTTTATGTTTCAAGCTCGTGACCGTGACGGCCATAAAGGTCAACGGGCACCCGGGATTTGAGCTTGCGGCATTCCCGGTTCTCTACGACAACAGCTTTTGGTGGCTCCCCTACACCATCGCCGGAATAGCAATTCCCCTCTTCGTCAATTCCGCATGGAATTCAATAAAAAAACGTCTTGTAGGATAAAAATATTTCCGTCGCAACGCTCGCCTTTTGACGCCTTCGGCGCCCGTGGCTGCGGCTCGGATATGCAAAAACAAGTTTTTGCGCATCTCTCACCTTGCGCACTTTTTCTATATTTTAGCGCGAAAAATTCTTAAAGGACGATAACCATGAAACGTACTCATAACTGCGGCCAGCTTCGCAAGGAAGATGTTGGCCAGACCGTAACACTCGCCGGTTGGGTGGATCGCCGCCGCGACCATGGTGGTGTGATTTTCGTTGACCTCCGCGACAAGTATGGCAAGACCCAGATCGTTTTCAATCCGGACTACA
>Ga0310696_10002968_pt1 | contig 21725 bp, 19 predicted proteins | sample AusTroGonzalo_MG_4_FD_203885 | JGI IMG/M metagenome (GOLD analysis project Ga0310696, IMG submission 203885) | Bovine rumen microbial communities from tropical cattle in Woodstock, Queensland, Australia - Gonzalo_02 (v2) (version 2) | ecosystem: Host-associated > Mammals > Digestive system >...
TGAAGCGGTGGATCTCGTCGATGAAAAGCAGCGTCCCCGTGCCCTGCAGCCGCATCCTGGTCGCCTCGTCGAAAGCCTTGCGCAAGTCAGCGACCCCGGAAAACACCGCCGACAGCGCCACGAAGCGCAAGTTGGTGGTGTTGGCCAATATCCTCGCCAGCGTGGTCTTGCCGCACCCCGGCGGCCCCCAGAGAATGAAGCTCGACAATTTGCCCGAATCGAGCATCCGCCGCAACGGAGCCCCTTCGCCGAGCAGGTGCTCCTGACCGACCACACCGTCGAGGGAGTCGGGGCGCATCCGGTCGGCCAGCGGGCGCGTCACCTGCGAACTGAACAAACTGTCATCCATAAGGTTCAAGGTTTAAAGTTTAAAGTTTAAAGTTTAAGGTTTAAGGTTTAAGGTTTAAGGCGCGGAAAAGCGCGACCGATTCAATTACCGTGTATCCCGCGTACGTTGCGGTTTTTGTTGTCGGTTATCAGTTTAAGGTTTAAGGCGCGGACCAGCGCGACCGGTCAAATTACCGTGTGTCCCGCGAACCATACGTTTTTTTCTTGGGAGCCGTGGGAGCTTTGAGGACTTTTGGGTTTCCCCCCACCGCTCACGTTGTCATCCCAACACTCTCAAGGCTCCCAATGCTCCCGGAACTCCCACAAAAACCGCTTGTGTTTCTATCGGCGCTCCGCAAACGCGACAGCGTAACCGCTGCTCCCGCGGGACGGGCGCTTAGTATTGCCGCCGCCCGCTTTTTCGCGACCTTTGAACCTTTGAACTTTCAGCAGCGCAAGCGGCGGAACCTTAAACCAAAAATAATTCGCCGGAGGCGTTTTTGCAAGCGCTTCCGGCGGATATCATGCCATGTGCGGCGGGATCATTTGTACGGGGTAAGCACTTGACCGGTCGAGACATCCGACGAAACGTAGTAGAACAGTCCCTGCAGAAGGTGCTTGTCCTTGCCGGCGATGTAGGTCTGATAGTACTCCTTCATGCTGTCGGAATCGGTCGAAGCGACGTGTCCGTCCCAGGTGGCAATGTTGCCGCGCCCGCCGTGCGTCGTATTGAACCGCGAGTAATAATCGGTCGCGCCGCTGGCCAAGTAGTACGAGTAAAGCAGTCCGTACTGGGTGCCGTACTTGGGGGATTTGCCGTCGGCGAACCACACCCGGTTGCTCGGGGGCACGACTTCGTCGGCGACGACGTTGCTGTCGCGGAAATACCCTTTGCCGAATTTGGTGTCGTTGAAAAAGAGCCCCCACGAAGGCTCCTTGGCATCCGAAGTGCTTCCGGTGTTGTTGTTGTAGATCGCCGCGTAGATCTGCACGTTGGTCCCGCTGTAGTCGTTGTCTCCGGACTCGCCGGTCTTTTTCATCGGAACGGACGGGCAGCTGACCCATCCCGGCCGCGCGGCGCCCGAAATCCCCAACGATTTGGCGTTTTCGGGGAAAGATCCGGAAATGTATTTGGCAAAGCACAAACGGGTCGCCCAGCCGCCGTGGGCGTATTTGTAGTTCTCGTTGAAGTAGGCGGAGTTGGGCGCCGGCCAGAAGCTCCGGTTGTCGTTGAGGTACATCATGCCGACGTTGGCCATCTGCTTCAGATTGTTGACGCACGCCGAACTCTGCGCCCGTTCGCGCGCCGACTGGAGCGCCGGCAGCAATATCGCCGCCAGGATCGCGATGATCGCGATGACGACCAGCAACTCGATCAAAGTGAAATGTTTCTTCATTACCTTCCCCTGTTTCGTTTTTATGCCGAAATATATGAGACGATGATATATTATGACATGTATTTTCCGGTTTGTCAACACCGCCCGAGCGGATTTTGCGCCGAAAATTTGCGATTTCCGCAATAATTCGCCGGAGACGTTTTTGCAAGCGTCTCCGGCGGGTTTTGCCTTTTATGCACTACGAAGCGGACGGATCAGTTGTACGGCGTCATGTGCCCCGGGCCGCCGTTGTCGACGCACTCGAAATCCGGCGAGGCGTAGTAGTACAGCGACACGCTGCGGTGCTTGCCTCCGCTGATCAGGATCTGATAGTACTCCTTCATGCTCTCGGCGGGGGTCGAAGTGACGTGACCGTCGATGGTGGCCAGATTTCCGCGGCCGCTGTGCGCGGTATGGAAACGCGCGTAGGTCGTACCGCCCTGGCTGAAGTCGCTGGCGCCGGACGAAGAATACAGATGACAGTACTGCGTGCCGGCCTGATAGCTCTTGCCGTCGGCGAACCACACCCGGCTGCTCACCGACAGGTTCTCCTCGGCCGGCTTGGAGTCGTTGATCTTGAAATAACCTTTGGTGTAGCCGGGGTCGCCGAAGTAGACTCCGGGGCGTTTGTCCGCGGTATCGGTGGTGCTGCCGGTGTTGTTGTTGTAGATCGACGCGTAGGTCTGCAGATTGGTGCTGTTGTAATCGCTGCTGTTGACCTTTTTCAGCGGCAGCGAGGGGCAGCCCAGCCAATCCGGACGCGGGCCCTTGTTGACGCCGACGTACAGCGCCGCGCAGTTCTCGGGATAGCTGCCGGAGATGTATTTGCCTTTGCACAGGTGGTGGACCCAGGTGCCTTGGGCGTTTTTGTTGGTGGCGGAGAACGACGTGTTGTTCGCCGCCGGCCAGAAATTCCGGTGGTCGTCGATATACATCGTGCCGACGTTGCCGAGCTGCTTCAGGTTGTTGACGCAACTGGTGCCCTGCGCCCGCTCACGCGCCGACTGGAGCGCCGGCAGCAAAATCGCCGCCAGGATCGCGATGATCGCGATGACGACCAGAAGCTCGATCAGCGTAAAATGTTTCTTCATACCTTTCCCCCATTCCGTTTTTATGATCAGGCATGCCTGACGCATTGCTTTTCCCGCCCCGAGATCTCCGGTCGACCGGAGAACATTCTGATATATTATGACACATCCCGGCGCGTTTGTCAAGAGATCGCGGACGATTTTTTCATTGAAAAACGCCGGTTGCGGCGATTTTTCCGGATGCGATAATCAAAAAATGCAAAATAAAATCATTTTGAGCATTTGCATATATGCCCGACGAGATTATATTTTTCCACGGTATTCACGCGACAGAAGGTCATAGATCATGAAATGGTTCGACACATTCGTTTCCGACACGCTGGGGGGGACGGGTAACCAGCTCTTCCACCGCTTCGGCGACGGCCGGGCGCGGCGGGGGCGGGTGTACTGCAAGGTCTTCTGCGGCGGGGAACACGATTACTCGCTGCTGTTCTCGAATATCATCGACAGCACCTACAAGGTCGAGTACGGCAGCATCCGCAACTATGTCTGCGACGAGTGGGAGATCCTCAACGCCGCCGTCGGCGTATGCGGAACGACCGGGGCGGAGACGGCGGGGGAAGTCGACGAGTTCGTTCCGCTCTCCTTCGGCGGTTCGCGGCATAAACACGTCGCCCCCGGCGAGTTCTTCACCACCGACCCGGTGCGGCTCGCCCCCCGGAAGGGCGATTTTCTCTGCGTCGAGATCGAATTCCGGGGCGAAATGATCCCGTATCACCTCGAATCCATCGTGCCGACCTTCGCGTACGAGGGGGGCGAATGGGTCCCCGACAAGCGCGTCCCAGTTCCCGGCATGGTCGGCTGCGACCGCAAAGTCGCCGCCCGGATCGGCTACTTCGGCGACTCGATCACCCAGGGGATCGGCACGCCGCCCAACGCCTACACCCACTGGTGCGCCCTCGTCGCCGAGGCGCTGGGCGAAAACTATTCGCACTGGAACCTCGGCATCGGCTACGGCCGGTGTCAGGACGCCGCCTCCGACGGGGCGTGGCTGTTCAAGGCGAAGCACGTGGACGCGGCGGTCGTCACCTTCGGCAGCAACGACGTCGGGCGCGGGCGGAGCGTGGACGAGATGAAAGCCGACTTCGCGTCGCTCGTCGACCAACTCCACGCCGCGGGCGTCAAGGTCTTCCTGCAGACGCTCCCCCCCTTCGACTGGAAAGACGAGTACTTCGACCGCTGGCTCGCGATCAACGATTTTCTCAAAAACGAACTCGCCGCCAAAACCGAGGGATTTTTCGACGTCGCGCCGCTCCTAACCGACGAAACGCGCGGCCCCGGCATGTCCAAGTACGGCAAGCACCCGGACGAGACCGGCTGCCGCCTCTGGGCCGAAGCGCTGACGCCGAAATTGAAAGAATTTCTGAACCAACTTTGAATCTTCAAAATCTTACAGAGAGGGAAAAATGAAGATCATCGAATTCGACAAGGTCGTATCGACCGCCGAGGAGCTCTGCGGGCGCGCCGCCTGCGATCTGCCGCCGGACGTCTTGAAAAGGATCGCCGAGTGCGCCGAAAAGGAGACGACTCCGCACGGCCGGGAGTTCTTCCGCCAGTATCTCGAAAACGCCGCCATCGCCGCGCGAGAAAGGCTGCCGCTCTGTCAGGATACCGGCTTCGCGGTGTGGTTCGTCGAGTACGGAACAAATATCGCCTTCGACAAGGGCGACATCTACGAAGCCCTCGCCGAGGGCACGCGGAGAGGCTACAAGCGCTTCTACTTGCGTAAATCGATACTGAAAGACCCCGTCTTCGACCGCTCCAACACCTTCGACAACACGCCGCCCGTCGTGCACCTGCGGCTCGTCCCCGGCGACAAGCTGAAGCTCGTGCTCGCCCCCAAGGGCGGCGGCTCCGAAAACATGAGCGGCCTCAAGATGCTCCGCCCCGCCGACGGTAAGGAGGGAGTGGTGAAATTCATCGTCGACACGGTCAGAAACGCGGGCGGCAACCCCTGCCCGCCGACGGTGGTCGGGGTCGGCCTCGGCGGCACGATGGAGTACTGCGCGTACCTCGCCAAAAAAGCGCTGCTCCGCCCGCTCGGGGTCAGAAACGCCGACCCGCGCTACGCCGCCTTCGAAGAGGAACTCCTCGAGTTGCTCAACTCGACCGGAGTCGGTCCGCAGGGACTCGGCGGCAGCGTGAGCTGTCTCGACGTCCACATCGAGGCGCACCCTTGCCATCTGGCGAGTCTGCCCGTCGCCGTGAACTTGAACTGCCACGCCGCCCGCCACGCCGAAGCGGTGCTTTAAGGAGGGAACAATCCATGAAGAAACTCGTCACTCCGCTCACCGAAAGCGCCGTGCGCGACCTCAAGGCCGGCGACGCCGTCGCCATTTCGGGGGTCATCTACACCGGGCGCGACGCCGCGCACAAGAAACTCCTCGCCATGCTCGCAAACGGCGAAAAGCTCCCCGCCGATCTCAAGGACCAGATCATCTACTTCGTGGGGCCGTGCCCCGCGCCTCCGGGCCGCCCCATCGGCAGCGCCGGCCCCACCACCAGCTACCGCATGGACCCCTATTCGCCCGAGCTGATAGCGAAAACCGGTCTGCGCGGCATGATCGGCAAGGGAAATAGGTCGAAAGAGGTCGTCGAAGCGATGAAGAAGTACGGCGTCGTCTACTTCGCCGCCACCGGCGGGGCGGGCGCGCTGATCGCCCAGCGCATCCGCAAGTGCGATTTGATCGCCTTCCCGGAACTCGGCCCCGAAGCGGTCTACCGCCTCGAAGTCGAGGATTTCCCCGCCGTCGTCGCCATCGACAGTGACGGCGGGTCGCTGTACGACAGAAAGTAAGCCTTACTTCTTCAACGCGGGTAAAGTCGAGCCCGAGTAGGGCATGACGATGACTTTCGCGTTCGGCCCCGCGTTCTCCAGCGCTTCGTCGAGGGCCTTCTGGACATCGTGGATCGGGCGGAGGAACGCCCCCTCGACCACCTCGTCCGCGAGGTCGGAGTAGAGCCAGATCTGCGCCTTGGCGAGGGTCTTGGCGATGGCGGCCGCCTTGTGGCCGCCGAGCTGGAAGTCGGCCTTGATGCGTTTGATGAGGTCGCCGCTCGTCTGCGCCTCCTTGAACCACGCCTCGAAGGTCTTTTCGCCGAAGCCCTCGCGGCAGCTGGCGGTGAGGATGATGACCCCGCCCGGCTTGACCGCGTGGAACGCGTTGTCGATCGCTTTCTGCGACTGGTACAGATCGAGATCCTTGGGGCTGCCGCCCATCGAGGCGAGCACCACGTCGGCCTCGGCTTCGATCGGGCAGAGGTAGGCGTTGCGCAGAAATTCGCACCCGACGCGGTGGGCCTTTATCATATCCCCGGCGACCGCGTATTTTATCACCTTGTGGGCGTCGAGAACGACGTTCAAAATGAACTGCGGGCGGCGCATGTTGACCGCCTCCTCCAGATCGAGGCGCACCGGATTGTCGGCGATGTTCCCGGCGAAGGAGCGCGGATCCATCATCAGCGAGTGGTTCGATTTGATCGTCCGCCGCGCGGCGCACCCGGGCACGATCGCCTTGGCGCCGCCCGAGAATCCGGCGAAGTAGTGGAATTCGATGTTGCCGAGGCAGATGCGGAAGTCCGCCTCCGCGACGAGGCGCATGATCTCGACCTCGGTGCCGCGCGAAGTACGCCCGAGATACGCCACGTCCTCGTTGTCCGAACCGATGCACTTGATCCGCGAATAGGCAAGGTCGCCCGCGAGCTTGCGGCACTCCTCGGCGGGGGGCTTGCGGTGGACCCCCGTCGCGAAGACCAGCGTCACGTCGGCGTCGCGCACGCCCGCCCGGTCGAGCTCTTCGAGCACATAGGGCATAACTCTGGCGGTCGGCATTGGGCGCGTGATGTCCGAAGTCACGATCACCACCTTCTGCCCCGGCTTGACCATCTCGCTCAAACGCGGCGTGCCGATCGGCTCCGCCAGCGCCTTGCGCACGATCTCGGCCTCGCTCAAGTCGCTCTCGATCGCCGAGGGCTGCAGCACGGCCTGTAAATTTTCGTCCGGTATCTCCACCGGCACCGTAATGTCACGAAATCCCAATTCTATCTTCATCATTCCATCCTGTCGGGTTGTTTGAATGCTCTAATGCCAGGTGTGCACGGAGGCGATCGACTTGGTCACCACCTGCATCCCGGAGTTGCGCAGCTCCGCCGCCGCCGCCTGATCCAGACCGGTGTCGGTCACCAACAGATCGATCTGATACGGCGCCGCGAAGGTGAACTCCTCCTCCGTCCCGGAGCGGTAGAACTTGCCGCTTTCGGTGATGACCGCCGCGTGGCCGGCGCACCCCAGCAGCCGCTGTTTGACGCGCGCCAGATTGATGTCCCAGGTGCGGAATCCGGTCTTGGGCGAGGCGCTGTCGCAGCCGACGACCATCCAGTCCATGTCGAAGTCGGACAAGTTCCGCTCGGTCAGGGGACCGACGAGCTCGAGCGAATTGCTCCGCAGCTCGCCGCCGAGCAGTATCACCTTGTGGTTGGCGCGAAAGAGCGAGGCCGCCGCCGAAAGCGAATTGGTGATGACGGTCAGCCGCCCGCTGCGCCGCTGCGCCAACAGTTTGGCGAAGGCGAGAGCGGTGAATCCCGAACCGATGAAGAGCTTTTCGGCGGGCATGATCTCGTCGTAGAGCGCCTCCGCCAGCGCGAACTTTTCCGGGGTGAGCATCATCGGACTCTTTTCCGGTTCGTAGCGCGCGGGGTGCATGATCGCGCCGCCCTTGACCATCATGACGAGCTTCTGCTCCTCGAGCTCCCTCAGATCGCGGCGGAGCGTCATTTCGGAAACGCCGAGCTCCGCCGCCGCGCTGGGGATGTACAGCCGGTCGGTCTGGAGCATTTCGAGTATCTTGCGGTGTCTGGCGTGCATGAAGTCGCAACTCCGGTTCAGGGTTTGGCGGATCTATTTTTCTGCGGGGGCACCGAGAAGCGCACCACCATTGCGGCGGCCCCGCCCCGCTTGTAGGAGCCGATTTTGATGAGTTCGCCGACGAGCACTTTGCCGCCGGGCAGTATGACCGCTCCGATGGCCGCGCCCGGACGCAGCCGCCGCGTGACGCGGAATTCTTCGTCCGTCTCGACGGTGAATCCGCCGGTGCCGTAACAGCCGAAATACCACCTGCCGGAGGCGTAATTGGCCGTCTGGATGCCCTTGAGCGAATCGAACTCCGCCTCGTGGCGGCCGATCGGTTTGAAGTCGGCGTCGTACTCGTATATGGTGTTTCCGGGGATGCCGTCGGGGCGTCCGCCGACGACGAAGAAGCGGCCGTCTTTAACGGCGATCCCGCCCGCGCCGTACTCCAGCTCGGGGATGTGGTATTTTTTCAGCGGTTTCAGATCAGCATCGAAGACGAAGACGTAATTTTCCGACACCGCGCCCGGTTTGAGCTTGCGGTTGAAGCCGCTGCCGCAGACCGGGACGTACAGCCGACCCTCGTGCCAGCACGGGTCGCCGCCGTGGTGCGGCAATTTGGCCTTCGCCGCGACCTTGCCGTCGAGATCGGTCTTGACGATGTCGCGCGAAAATACCCAGTAGATCGACTTGCCGTCGGTGGCGATACCCTGCAGATGGCCCCGATACTCGCCGGGGCAGACGATCCGGCTGCCGTATTCGAGTGACGCGACACCCGTTTCCGCGCCGCAAAGTTCCGCCGCCGCGAAGATCAGCGCCGCCGCAAAGGAACGCGCCAAGACGCGCATGCCGAATTTATCCCGTGCCATATATACAAAAATCCCGTTCGGGGGTTTAACGTACACCCCGAACCGGATTTTTGCAAGACGTCAGGGTTTGACCGCCGGTGCGGTCGGAGCGTTTTTGACCGGAACCAAGCGCACCGCCCGGAGCACTCCGCGGCCGGTCTTGTCGGGAGTCACCCATTCCACGTCGCCTTTCAACACCAGACCGTCAGCCGCTTCGATCATGCCGACCGCCAGCAGCGGACGCACCCGCCCCGAGACCCGGAAGTCGTCGTCCGTCACAATGGTCATGCCGCCGGTGCCGTAACAGCCGAAATACCATCTGCCCCCGAGGTGCTTGATCGTCTGGATGCCGACCACCGAATCGAACCCGAGTTCGTGCTTGCGCCGAAATTTGAACTTCACCGAATACTCGTAGACGGTGTTGCCCTTCTTCCCCTGCGGGCGGCCGCCGGAGATGAAGAAACGCCCCTTGTGCGCCGCGATACACCCCACACCGTAACCGACTTGGGGGACGTGGTGTATCTTGACGAGCTTCAGCTCCGGGGTGAACTCGTAGATGTAGTTCTTCGACGCTTCGCCCTTTTTCAGCTCGCGGTTGAAGCTCCCCTGCGCCACCGGGACGTAGAGGCGTCCGTTGTACCAGCAGGGGTCGCCGGCGTGCCCCTTCACGGCGCGTTTGGCGAGGACTTTGCCGCCCGTCCCCGTTCGCACGACGCACTTGGTGAACACCCAGTAGATCGAACTGCCGTCGGTATCGACACCCTGAAGATGACCCGCATACACGCCGCCGCAGACGATCTTGTCGCCGGGTTTGAGACCGGAGAAGGCGTTATCCGCCCCGGATGCGACCGCCGCCAGAAAAAACAAAAGCGCTCCCGCCGCCGCGAAACGCAGGCGGGAACGCGCATTGTCCCACATTCCCGATATCGTCATTGCGATCCTTTTCGGAATAACTACCCCGAAAACGCTTTTTTTCGCAAGGCTACAGCCCGAGTTCTTTCTTCGCCGTCTTGAACGCCGCGACCGCGCGGTCGATGTCCTCGAAGCTGTGCGCCGCCGACAGCTGGACGCGGATCCGCGCCTTGCCCTTCGGCACCACGGGGTAGAAGAAACCGATCGCGTAAACGCCCTCGCGGAGCAATATTTCCGCCATCTTCTGCGCCACGACCGCGTCGCCGAGCATCACCGGGATGATCGGATGGCAGCCGGGGTTGAGCGTGAAGCCCGCCTCCTCCATCTGCGAACGGAAACGCGCCGCGTTGGCGGCTAGCTTGTCGCGCAGTTCGTTGGAGCCGGAGGCCAGCTCGAGCGCCTTCAGCGACGCCCCCACCACCGGCGGCGGCACGCTGTTGCTGAAAAGGTACGGGCGCGCATGCTGACGCAGTATCTCGACGATCTCCTTACGCCCCGAAACGTAGCCGCCCGAGGCCCCGCCCAACGCCTTGCCGAGCGTGCCGGTGATGATGTCCACCCGACCCTCGACGCCGCAGTATTCGACGCTGCCGCGCCCGCCGGGGCCGATCACGCCGACCGCGTGCGAATCGTCGACCATCACGAGCGCGTCGTACTTTTCGGCGAGGTCGCAGACCCCCTTCAGATTGGCGATGTAGCCGTCCATCGAGAAGACGCCGTCGGTGGCGATCAGCCGGAAACGCGCGTCCTTCGCCGCGACGAGCTGGCGCTCCAGATCTTCCATATCGTTGTTCTTGTAGCGGAAGCGCTGCGCCTTGCAGAGTCGCACGCCGTCGATGATGCTCGCGTGGTTGAGTTCGTCGCTGATGATCGCGTCCTCGGCGGTGAGCAGCGCTTCGAAGACGCCGCCGTTGGCGTCGAAGCACGACCCGAAGAGGATCGTGTCGTCCGTGCGCAGGAACTCCGAGAGCTTTTTCTCCAATTCGCCGTGGATGTCCTGCTTGCCGCAGATGAAGCGAACGGAGGAAAGCCCGTAGCCGCGCCGGTCGATCATCGCCTTCGCCGCCGCCTCGACCGCGGGATGGTGCGCGAGCCCGAGGTAGTTGTTGGCGCACATGTTGATGACCTCTCTGCCGCCGACGTCGATCCGCGCCCCCTGCGGTCCCGAGATCACGCGCTCCGACTTGTAAAGCCCCGCCTCGCGGATGCCCGCGAGCTTTTCGCTGAGATACTGCTGAAATTTACCGTACATGATATGTTTCTCCCGGTTGGTGAGTTACTGCCAGTTCAAGATCACCTTGCCCGACTTGCCGCTGATCATCGCCTGGAAGCCCTTGTCGAACTCGGTGTAATGATAGTGGTGGGTGATGATGGGCGTGATGTCCAGCCCCGATTCGATCATCGTCGTCATCTTGTACCACGTCTCGAACATCTTGCGCCCGTAAATGCCGCGCAGCGTGAGCCCGTTGAAGATCACCTTGCTCCATTCCACGGGCGCGTTGTCGGGCAGTATACCCAGCAGCGCGATCTTGCCGCCGTGGCTCATCAGGTCGATCATGCCGCCCAGCGCCTTGGGACTGCCGGACATTTCGAGCCCCACGTCGAAGCCCTCCTTCATGCCCAGCTCGGCCATCACGGAGCGCAGATCCTCCCGCGCGGTGTTCACGGCGCGGGTGATCGGCATGCGCTTCGCCAGCTCGAGCCGGTCGTCGCTTATATCCGTTATCACCACGTAGCGCGCCCCGGCGTGGCGGGCGATCGCCGCCGCCATGATGCCGATGGGGCCGGCCCCGGTGATGAGCACGTCCTCGCCCAGAAGATCGAACGACAGTGCGGTGTGCGTCGCGTTGCCCAGCGGATCGAAGCACGCCAGCACGTCGGTCGGGATATTTTCGTTGCAGTGCCAGACGTTGGTGACCGGGATCGCGATGTACTCGGCGAAGGCGCCCTGGCGGTTGACCCCGACGCCGCTCGTCGCGTTGCAGAGGTGACGCCGCCCGGCGAGGCAGTTGCGGCAGCGCCCGCAGACGATGTGCCCCTCGCCGCTGACTAGTTCGCCCACTTCGACGTCGTGGACGTTGCTGCCGAAAGCCGCGACCCGTCCGACGAATTCGTGACCTATCACCATCGGCGTCTTCACCGTCGCCTGCGACCACGGATCGTCCTTGTAGATGTGGACGTCGGTGCCGCAGATCGCGGTCTTTTCGACCTTGATCAGCACGTCGTTGACGCCGCACTCCGGGACGGGAACATCCACCAGTTTCAACCCGATCCCGCGCTCGCTTTTGCTTATCGCCTTCATGAGATGCCTCCGTTCTCCGCACCGCGGTTTGAAAAAATGAACTTTGGTTCAATATACCGTACAAAAAGCCGTAATTCAAGGCGGGCGGGGGGATTTTTGCCGAAATAAAACGCCGCCGGGATGCCGAACGTTTAAATTTCATTTAAAATCACCGGATTTTTCTCGTTTCCGCTGTTGAATTTGTCAAACACCGTTTTTATATTATAACCGAACCGGAAAGGAGGGCGTACGGCGTCCCCGGTCCATCATCAACGGCATCAATCCCTTTGGCTTAAAATACAGGAGAAGGTGGAAGTGAAAAAGAGCATCTGGTTGGCGATCGTCGGCGCAGCGGCTCTGACCGGCTGTCAGAGCGAAGTAATGCAGCAGCGGGAGTACGTCCCGGCACCCCGCGAGGATGTCGAACCGGCCAAGCCGGTCGTCGACAACCGCGCGGTCGAACGTCAGGAGATCGAACCGGCCCGGCAGCAGCAGCAGCCCCCTCCGCCCGCCGTCCATGAGCTCCCCGCCATGAAGGAGACTTTCCGCAACGAGGGCGTCAACGAGAACGATCCCGTCGGCGGCAAATCCGGCAAAAAGGACGCCAAGGGCGCCAAAAAAGGCGCTAAGAAGGGCGCCGGCAAGGCAGTCGCCGGCCCCGGCGAGTACGTCGTCAGATCCGGAGACACCCCCGAAAAGATCGCCCGCAAACACCATGTGCGCCTCTCCGACCTCATGGAAGTCAACAACCTCACCGAGGAAAGCGCCAAGAAACTGCGCATCGGCCAGAAGCTCGTGATCCCCGCCCGCCGCGCCGGCAAGAAGGGCGCCGCGGCCGCCAAGGGCGGCAAGCGTAAGCAGGCCGGGCCCGCCGCCGAAGCCAATGCCGCTTCCCAGGCTCCCGCCGCCAATCCGGGCGAGTACGTCGTCAGATCCGGCGACACCCCCGAAAAGATCGCCAAAAGGCACCACGTGCGTCTTTCCGACCTCATGGACGCCAATAACCTCACCCCCGAGGACGCCAGGAAACTGCGCATCGGCCAGAAGCTCGTGATCCCCGCCGGCGGCGCGGCGCCCCGCAAGGCGGTTCAGGCCGGCGGCGAGAAAAACAGCGGCAGCGCTCCGCAGGGGCGTGATCTGGATGACGATTCCGGCAACGCTCCCGCCGCCCCCGTCCGCAAGGGTGCCGTCAAGCTGAACCGCACCGAAGTCGAAAACGGTTATCTCGTCGAAGTGCCCTACGATATGACGGTCGCGGAATTCGCCAAGCTCGCCGGAGTCTCCGAAGAAGAGCTGCGCCGCCTCAACCCGGATATGCCCGACGAAACGCTCAAGAAGGACAACGTCTTCATCACCCCGAAGACGCAGAAGTGAGGCGGTGACCGCCCGAAAAAAACCGGACTTCGCCGGGACTCCCCGGCGAAGTTTTTTTTGCCCAGCCGCCCGGTGAAAATCCGCCGGGGCGGCGCCGCCGACGTTGGCATTTGCCCGAAAAACGGATTATATTTATTAATATGAATTTGGTAAAGACGCGCGGAAACGCTCCGCGCCGGAAACTGGAGCCGTTTGCACGATGAAAGAACTTCTGGGATCGTTGTTGCCTTATCTGCGCCACACCGCCGCCATCGACGGCGCCGCCCCGACGGGGATCTACCCGAGATCGATACACTTCGTCTCGGGGGCGGTCGTCGCCATGGGCCGGGACGACCGGGAACGCCGTCTGCTGATCCTCGCCGACGGAGAAAAGAAACTCCCCGCCGGATTCGAGGGCGAACCGGTGCGGCTGGAAAGCTGCGAATGCGGATTGATCGCCCCGCTGTCGGAAACCAACGCCGCCGTGCTGCGGCGCCACTTCCCGTGGTGCGCCCCCCGCAGTCTCCGCAACGAGCGCACCAGCATCGGCTGCGGCGACCGGCTGGGGCTGGCGACCGCCGGACAACTGCGCGCGGCGAGGAAATACCGTTTATCCCCCGTGCTCGCCCAGCAGTCGATGCGCGAACTCACGATGACGGGGCGCACTTTCCGTGAGGTGGTCGACGACGCTACCTTCATGGTCTTCGCCGAGGACTACCGCGACGGCTGGGGCGCCGACGGCGACCACCTCAAGACCATCGCCGACATCGACGTCGCCCTCGACGCCGGGATGCCGATGATCACGCTCGACCTTTCCGAGGTCATGAACGCCGCGGCCGGGAACTGGAGCGACGGGGAGATCATGAAGGCCTTCGACGCGCTCCCGGAAGACGAACGCAAAAACGCGCTCGCCGGATACGCCGACCAGAATTACGTGATCGAAAGCATGACGGTCGGCATTTCCGCCGCCGAGGCCCGCCGCTGCGCCGTGATGTACGACCGGGCGCTCGACTTCGCCGTGGAGGTGCACCGCCACCTCAAGGAACGGCGGGGCGAGGAGTTCGATCTGGAAATATCCATCGACGAGACCACCACGCCCACCTTGCCGGCGCACCATCTGTACATCGCCCGCGAACTCATGCTCCGCGGCGTCACGGTCGCGTCGATCGCGCCGCGCTTCGTCGGCGAATTCCAGAAGGCGGTCGACTACATCGGCGACGTCGAAGAGTTCGCGCGGCAGTTCCGCGTGCACGCGGCCATCGCCAGAGCCTTCGGCAACTACAAGATTTCGGTGCACTCGGGCAGCGACAAATTCGCCGTCTACCCGACCGTCGGCGAGGAAACCCACGGCTTTCTGCACCTCAAGACCGCCGGGACGAGCTGGCTCGTCGCCGTCGAGGTCATCGCCGAGCATGACCCCGCGCTCTACCGCGACATGCACCGCTTCGCGCTCAAGCACTTCGACGAGATGCTCAAACTCTACCACATCACCGCCGATCTGAACCGCATCCCGCCCCTCGACACGCTGCGGGACGACCAGCTGCCCGAGCTGATCCGCTCGCATCCCGACGCCCGCCAGCTCCTCCACATCACCTACGGGCCGATACTGACGTGGGAGCTCCGCGACGACTTCTTCGCGGCGATGCACAAGTACGAAGACGCCTACGCCGAAGCACTCGAAAAACACTTCGACAAGCACTTCTCGCTGTTGGGAATACCGCGCAAGGACTGACCCGGCAAGGGTCGACAAGGGAGAATGCGGGGGCGAGAAGCCCACCGGACATTTGCGCTCGCTGCATACAACTGCATGCCGCGCGCTTCTTACCGCGACAACTGTTTTTCGATTTTTTCGAGGTCGGCGGGGGTGGTGAGTTTGGTGTTCGGTTCGCTTGAGGGGACGACCGCGACTTGGCCGCCGATGCGGCGGACAACTTCGGCGTCGTCGAGGCAATCCGCAACCTCGGGCGAGGCATAGGCGCGAAGCAGCAGTTCCGCCTGAAAGACCTGCGGGGTGCCGACGTTCCAGACGTTTTTTCTCGGCAGGTCGTCGAGGATCAAACCGTTTTCGTCCGTGCGCTTCTGGGCGTCCGCCTGGGGGAAGCCGGGGACGGCGCCGCCGACTTCGCGCGCCTTGCGGCAGAGTTTTTGCAACAATTCGGGAGTGGCGAGCGGACGCGCCGCGTCGTGGACGGCGGAGACTTCGCCGGGTCGGAGCTCCGCCGCCGCGACGCCTTTTCCGACCGAAGCGGTGCGGTTGGCGCCGCCCGAGACGATCTTCAACGACAGCTTCGGCAGGAATTTCCCGACCGCACCTTCAAACTCTTTTTCTCTCCCGGCGGGGACGACGAGTACCAGCCGCTTCGCCGCGGACGAGAGGCGTTCGAGGGTGTGGACGAAGACCGGCTTGCCGCAGACGTTCACCATGAGTTTGTCGCCGCCGAAGCGCTTGCCGGAGCCGCCCGCGACCACGATCAGGACCGCTTTTTCATCCGCGTTTTCCATCATTCACCTGGTTTCGCCGTTGAGGATCGCCGCCGCTTCGCGGTCGCCGGCCTTCGCCGCCGCTTCGAGGAGCCGCCGTCCCTCGGCGGGGTCCGCCGGGACGCCGCGTCCGAAGAGGAACGCTGCGCCGAGTTCGCGCACCGCGTCGCGGTTGCCGCCGGTGCCCGCGCACTTGTACCAGAAGACCGCCGCCGCCGGATCGGGAGCCGCGCCCTTGCCCTCGGCCAGACACTTGCCCAGGCGGTACTGCGAATTTGCGTCGCCGAGTTTGGCGCCCCGTTCGTAAAGTTTGACCGCGCCCGCCGGGTCCGCCGCAACGCCCCATCCGAAAGCCAGGCAGTCCCCGGCTTTGGCGAACGCGGGGGCGTAATTCTGCTCAGCCGCCCGGGCGTACCATTCGCGCGCGTTTGCGGTGTCGCCGTCGGCGAGCAGCCGGTCGCCCAGAAACACCATTCCGGAGGGGTCGCCCAGCTCCGCCGACTTGCGGTACAGCGCGAGCGCCCGCGCCGGATCGGGAGCGGTGCCCATGCCGAATTCCAGCATCCGCCCGAACGACGCCATTCCTGAGGGGTCGCCCAGTTCCGCCGCCTCGCGGTACAGCTCAAGCGCCCGCGCCGGATCGGGGATGACGCCGATGCCGTAACGCAGACACCGGGCGTAGAAAAGTTTCGCCGCGACCGCGGCGTTGGGGGCTTCGGCGGCCTCCCGCGCCAGCCGGCCGATCTCCTCCGCGTGTTCCCGACGCAGCGCCGGGTCGTCGCAGAGCAGCATCGCCAGCTCCAGTTTGGCGTTGACGAACCCGGCGGCGCACACCTTGCGCAGTTCGCGGAGCCCCGCTTCGCGGTCGGGGGGCCGCGCTTCGAAGTGCCGGATGCCCAGATCTTCGGCGGGGATGCCGGAATAGATGAGATGCGCGCGCCGGGATGCCGCCGCCGAGAGTCCACGCTCCGCCGCGCGCGAATAGAGTTCGAGCGCCCGATGGCGGCATTTGGCAACCCCCCAGCCGTACTCGTAACAGCAGCCGAGGTTGTACTCGCCCTCCGCCGAACCCTGTTCCGCGGCCTGACGGTACCAGTAGGCCGCCAGCACCTGATTGCCGGGGCGGTTCTGGCCGAGGAGGTATTCTTCCGCCAGCTGAAGCTGCGCGGCGACGTCGCCGGAGCGCGCCTTTTCGCGCAGTTCGTCCGCCGCCGGAGCACCCGGAGCGGCCGACGACGCCGACGCGAAGAACAGCGCGGCGAGCGTCAGCACCGACAGCCGGAGGCGGTGACGGAGCATCTTCACTTGCCGGAGGCTTTCAACGCCTCCAGCTCCTTCGTCAGCGCGTCGACCTTCGCCGACAGCTTTTCGAAGCGCGACGGCAGCATGTAGCGCTTCATGTACTCGCGCTGGGTCTCGGCGGGGGTGCCCATGGCGATCTGCCCCGCCGGAATGCTCTTGACGACTCCGCTCGTGCCCGCGACCTGAACTCCGTCGCCCAGCGTGATGTGCCCGTTGACGCCCGCCTTGGCGGCGAGGACCACGCCCCGCCCCAGCCGCGCGCTGCCGGCGATGCCGCACTGCGCCACGAGGATCGAACTTTCGCCGATCTCGACGTTGTGGGCGATCATCACCTGATTGTCGATCTTGACGTTGCTTTTGATCCGGGTGCACCCGAAACGCGCGCGGTCGATGGTGGTGTTGGCGCCGATCTCCACGTCGTCGCCGATCGACACGATGCCCGTCTGCGGGACCTTCTTGAGTCCCTTGGGGGTCGGGATGAAGCCGAAGCCGTCGCCGCCGATCACCACGCCCGGATGGATGACCGCCAGATTGCCGATCTCGCAGCGGTACATCACCGTGACGTTGGGGTAGAGTATGCACCGGGCGCCGATCTTCACGTCGTGGCCGATGTAGCATCCGGCGCCGATCACGGTGCCGTCGCCGATCACGGCCCCGGCTTCGATCACGGCGTTGGCGTTGATCGAAACGCCTTCGCCCAGCTTGGCGTCGGGAGAAACGACCGCGCTCGGATGCACGCCGATCTGCCACTTGGGGGGCTCCTCGGCGAAGCGTTCCAGCACCAGCCCGAAGGCGTAATCGACGTTTTCGCAGACGATCAGCGTCCGCGCGTCGCAGGAGGCGTTGGCGAGGTCGGGGCAGACCAGCACGATGCCGGCCCGGGTGGTGTCGAGCTGTTTCTCGTAGCGCTTATGGCCGACGAAACTCAGCTGCTCCGGGGACGCATCCATCACCGCGGCGACGGAGTCGATGATCCGTTCCGGATCACCCTTGATCTCGCCGCCGGTTATTTCCGCGATCTCGCGCGCACTGAGGGATATCTTCTTCATGGTCGATGGTTCCTTTCTTTGACCTTCGTTTGCCTTGAAATCATTTTTTGGGGGCCGGAGCGGAGACCGGAGCGGCGGCCGGATGCGGTTTGACCGCGGTACGGTTCAAGTCCTCGATCACGAGTTTGGTGAGGTCGCAGGACTGGGGGAAGACCAGCAGCGCCGGCTGTTCGTTCATCGTCTTGCCGGAGGAGTCGAATACGTAGAGATACCCCTCCGCCGCCGCGCGTTTGGCGACGCATTTTTTGATGTCGGCGACGATCTCGGCGCGTTTGCGCTGTTCGAGTTCGCGGATCGACTTGACCATGTTTTCCTGATAGATGGCGATCTCGGATTCGAGCTCCTTGAGCGACGCCTCCAGCTTCGCCGCCGTCTGTCTGGCCTTGCGCATCTCCTCGGGGTCGAGGGCGACGTTCTGCGAATTGTGGATCGCGACCCGCACCTCGGCGCGGAGCTTTTCGCGCCGCTCGTTCATCTGCACGAGATAGCCGCGGTAGGTCTCTCCCTGGGCGCGGATCGTTTCCTCGGCGATCCGGCTCTTGTAGTATTCGCGAAAGACCTTGTCCAGATCGATGACCGCGATCTTTTCCGCCCCGACGGCGGATGCGGAAACGCACAGCGCGGCGGCGGCCGCCGCCAAAAACTTGCCGATATTCATAAATTATTCCTCCGGAGAAGTGATCATTCCCATTCTATGGTGCCCGGCGGCTTGCTCGTCACGTCGTAGACGACGCGGTTCACGCCCCGCACTTCGTTGATGATGCGCGACGAGATGCGCTGCAAGAGTTCGTGCGGCAGATTCACCCAGTCGGCGGTCATGCCGTCCATGCTCTCGACCGCGCGGAGGGCTATCACGTATTCGTAGGTCCGCAGATCCCCCATCACGCCGACCGTGCGGACGGGGAGGAAGATCGCGAACGCCTGCCACATCTTGTAGTAAAGACCCGCCTTTCTGATCTCGTCGACCATCACGGCGTCGGCCTCGCGGAGGATGTCGAGCGTCTCCTTCTTCACCGGACCGAGATGGCGGACGCCCAGTCCCGGCCCCGGGAACGGCTGGCGCATCACCACGCTCTCGGGGAGCCCCAGCTGACGACCGACCTCGCGCACCTCGTCCTTGAAGAGCTTCGAGAGCGGTTCGAGGAGCTTGAATTTCAGATCCGGCGGCAGGCCGCCGACGTTGTGATGGCTCTTGATCACCGCCGAGGGGTTGCCGTTGATCGGCACGCTTTCGATCACGTCGGGATAGGTCGTGCCCTGAGCGAGGAACTCGGCGTTTTCGATCTTCCGCGCGGCATCGGCGAAGACGGCGACGAATTCCCGGCCGATGATCTTCCGCTTGCGTTCCGGTTCGGCGATGCCGTCGAGCTCCTCCAGAAAGCGCTCGGAGGCGTCGATGGTGACGAGGTTCATGTTGAAGTTGTCGCCGAAGAGCTTCTGCACCCCCGCGGCCTCGTTTTTGCGCAGAAGCCCGTTGTCGACGAAGATGCAGTGCAGCTGGTTCCCGATCGCGCGGTGGATCAGCGCCGCCGCCACCGACGAATCGACCCCGCCGGAAAGTCCGAGGATGACCTGCGCGCCGCCGACCGTCTCGCGGATCTGCCGGATGCTGCTTTCGATGAAGCTTTCCATCGTCCACGCCCCCGAGCATTTGCAGATGCCGAGGCAGAAGTTGCGGATGATCGTCGAACCGTACTGCGTGTGCACCACTTCGGGGTGGAACTGGATGCCGTATATCCGCTTGCCCTCGATCACGACGGCGGCGTTTTCGGTATTGGCGGTGCGGCCGAGCACCCGCGTGCCGGCGGGATATTCGACCACCTTGTCGCCGTGGCTCATCCACACCGGGAATTCGCGCGGGACCCCGGCGAAGAGCGGATCGTTTTCGTCCAGCACCGTCATGTCGGCGCGGCCGAATTCGCGCGCCGGTCCGGGGGCGACCCGGCCGCCCAGCGAGTGGATCAGCATCTGCATGCCGTAGCAGATGCCGAGCACCGGGATCCCCAGCTCGAAGACCCCGGGATCGACCTGCGGCGCGCCCTCGGCGTAGACGCTGGCGGGGCCGCCGGAAAGGATGATCCCGGCCGGTTCCTCGGCTGCGAGCTTTTCCGCCGTGGTGCAGAAGGGCACCACCTTGCTGTAGACGTTGCATTCGCGGATGCGGCGGGCGATGAGCTGGCTGTACTGCGATCCGAAGTCGAGCACCAGTATCTTTTGCTGTTCGTGCTTTTCCATGGCGGAAGATCCTGTTGTAATGTTCCGGCGCCGGTGGGGAGATCGATCCTCCCGCGCCCGCGCTTGTCACGCATGAAAAATAACACCGCGCGCGCACGATTGCAAATAAAAGCGTCGACTGTACCGCATAAATCCTTTGACAATGCGCCGGAACGAAGTTATATTCTTCTGCGAACGGTGCGGATCCACTGAAACTTTGCAAGGGGGGCGAAAATGAATTTTCTCAAGAATTGCTGCAAGTTGACGCTGTTTCTGTCGATGTTCGCGGCGGTCGCGCTCCACGCCGCCGAGACCGACCCGGTCGAAGCGGCGCGGCGGATGATCGCCGAAGGCAAGGCAGAGTGCGTGGTGATCCGCAACGGCCGGAGTTTCCGCGAAAGCGGGCGCGGCGTGTCGCCGCTGTTGGAGTTCCACGACCACCGCGAAGCCGGTTTCCTGCGCGGAGCGACGGTCGTCGACAAGGTGATCGGCCGCGCGGCGGCGATGATCGCCCTCGCCGGCGGAGCGACCCGCGTCCACGGCGAAACGATGAGCGAAGACGCCAAGGCGCTTCTGGAATCCCGCGGCGTCACCGTCTCATACGGGCTCCTCGTCCCGCGCATCCTCAACGCGGACCGCAGCGACCTCTGCCCGCTGGAAAAGTCGGTCGAGGGCCTGGACGATCCGGAGCAGGCGCTGGCGGCGCTCCGCAAACGGATCGAAGAGCTCAAAAACGGCAGATGAAATCCCGAACGGCAAAGATATCGCGGGGGACCGGAAGATGATGCGCGGATCATGGCGGATCGCGGCGGCGGCGCTGATGCTGACGGCGTTCGCCTTTCTCGACGCACGGGGCGAAAGCGGCGACGTCAGGTTCAACGGCGTGCTGCGTTACCGGTGGAGAGAGGCGGAGCTCACGCCCGTGCGCCGCGCCTCGGACGCGTCGTTTCTGCGGCGGGCCCGGCTGAAACTCACGGGGCGGCTGCCCTCCGCGGCTGAGACCCGCGCGTTTCTGCGCGACAAGTCGCCGGACAAGCGCGCCAAGCTCGTCGACCGGCTGATCGCCTCGCCCGAATTCGCCGACATGATGGCGATGCGCTACTGCCAGATGTTCCGGGTCAAGTCGGAGTTCCCGATCAACATGTGGCCCAACGCGGTGCAGCTCTTCCACGCATACTTGCGCGACGCGGCGGCGCGCGACGTGCCCTACGACCGGATGGTGCGCGAACTCCTCACCACCGACGGCAGCAACTTCCGCAGACCGCAGGTCAACTTTCTGCGCGGTCACGCCGACCGCACTCCGGAGGGGGTCGCCAAGGGCGTGATGCTCTCGCTCGCGGGCGTCCGGCTGGAAAAACTCCCCGAGCCCCATCGCCAGGGCGTCGCCGCCTTCTTCAGCCGCTTCGGATGCAAGTCCACCGACGAGTGGAAGGAGGAGATCGTCTTCACGATCCCCGAACCGGCGGAGCTCCGGGTGCGGACGCCGGACGATTTCGCCTACGACATCAAGGCGCCGTCCCGCGAGCCGCGCCGCATCTTCGCCTGGTGGCTGACCCGGCCTGGCAACCCGTACTTCGCGCGCGCCTTCGCCAACCGGATGTGGTACTGGTTCATGGGGCGGGGCTTCGTCGAACCCGCCGACGACCTC
>Ga0310696_10002969_pt1 | contig 21724 bp, 15 predicted proteins | sample AusTroGonzalo_MG_4_FD_203885 | JGI IMG/M metagenome (GOLD analysis project Ga0310696, IMG submission 203885) | Bovine rumen microbial communities from tropical cattle in Woodstock, Queensland, Australia - Gonzalo_02 (v2) (version 2) | ecosystem: Host-associated > Mammals > Digestive system >...
GGTGTTCTTGGGGTTGGTGATAGCCTGACGCTTGGCGGGATCGCCAATCTTGCGCTCGCCACCCTCAACGAAACCTACTACTGAAGGCGTGGTACGCTTGCCTTCGCTGTTTGCAATCACAACAGGCTCATTACCTTCGAATACGGCAACACAGCTGTTGGTTGTACCTAAGTCAATTCCAATAATCTTTCCCATAGTTGTATTTATCTTTTTTGTTATTATTCAAAATATGTCACTGACAATGTAGCAAAGTGTGTGCCAAAAATAAAAAAAATCCCAAGAATCGATTTTTTGTCACGTCATTTTGGCATAAGTCAGAAAAAAATTATATCTTTGCACTCGTTATCAATCTACAGGATGTTATGAAAAGACTATTTGTGGTTGCTGTTATGGCCGTTGCTGTTATTGCTGCTTCGGCTCAGGAGAATAAGTATATCGTGAAAACGAAGGGAGCCAAGAAGACCGTTGTTGCTTCTGAAGGGGATTCTCTGGCTGTACAAGAAAAAGAGGAACCTCAAGATACGCTGAGTCGCTTCTTCCGCTATGTCAGTATGTGTGACTGGGGTGTGGGTATGCGCTTTATGGTGATTCCTGATAAGAAAGATATGGTGATCAAGACCTTTGCCGATGCTGAAACAGGGCAGATGGTGAGTAGCTTGAAACTCCGTCATAAGATTATGGTGTATCAGGGACATGAGAATACCGGTGGACTGCACGAACGCGTGAACTTTACGTGCGAAGATGACGGTAAGGCGTATTATTATGAGGTGCCGACAGCATCATTTGATGACTATTGCTTTGGAAAAATGGGTGTGCCAACGTTGGCATATCTGGGTGATGTGGATGCGGCTATCGAGTTTTTCAAGGATAAGACGTTGTTTACGTTAGCTCCTGAGTATTATGTTGATACCGAACTGGATGGCGATGGCTATAAGACGATAACCGATGTGAAAGAAGGTACGGAGGTGAAGGTCGTGGCTGTAGGTGTAGGCACGCGTAACTTCCCCGTCAAGATTATCGTAGCCGACGAATCAGGACGTGAGTTCTATCAGAATGTGGCTATCAGTAAGACCAACAGTGGTATGCGTGACGAGGAGTTTGAAATCAGCAACATGAAGTTTCATACCTTCCGTGGCGCCTTTGAACTGCCTGCTGACAATATGGCAGCAAGTTCGGCATATAAGAAATATATAGGTAAAGAGGTCTATACCTTGTATGCTTCCGTCTTTACTGATCAGAATGGCAAGCCCACAAAGGCCGCACGTCTTTCTACGTTCAAAATCGTTGATGTACGTGCCCAGCGTGGTAGCCGTTATGTCAAGATGACACTGCGTGGACTCGGCTCAGGCAAGAGATATACAAAGGAGGTTACTTTCGTGAGTGAGGATGTGTCTGGTGATATCGCCGGTACGCGTGAAGATCTTTACGATAACTTGTTTGCCGAGGGTAACCCGTTGGATATTCCTGGCGTTAAGAAAGAGCATCTGGCAGATATCCAGAAAGGTGTCGCCCGTCCAGGCTTCACAGAGGCTGAGGTCTTGTTGGCCCTTGGCGAACCAAGCAGTAGGAGGGAGGTTGATGACAAGACATATACGATGGAGTATAAGAGCGTGAACCAACGCTATGCTTGTGTCTTCATGGACAGGAAAACCAATAAGGTTAGGAGCGTCAAGCATTAAAATAAAAAAGGGCAATCGAAATTGCCCTTTTTATTTTGATTTCTACTCTTGTTTACTGCTCGTGTAGTTTCTCCATAATCTTTGCCTCCAGTTCCTCACAAAGCTCGGGGTTATCCTTCAGCAGATTCTTCACGGCATCACGTCCCTGAGCCAGTTTGGATTCCTCGTATGAGAACCAGGAGCCGCTCTTCTTGATGATACCCAGTTCTACACCCAGGTCTACAATCTCGCCAATCTTTGAGATACCCTCGCCGAAGGTGATCTCAAACTCAGCCTTGCGGAAAGGAGGAGCCACCTTGTTCTTTACTACCTTCACGCGAACCTGGTTACCAATGATGTTGTCGCCATCCTTGATAGAGGTCACCTTACGGATATCCAGACGTACGGAAGCGTAGAACTTCAGGGCGTTACCACCAGTCGTTGTCTCAGGATTGCCAAACATCACACCGATCTTCTCACGTAACTGGTTGATGAAGATACAGGTGGTGTTGGTCTTGGCGATGGTAGAGGTGACCTTGCGCAGCGCCTGGCTCATCAGACGTGCGTGCAGACCAACTGCTGAATCACCCATGTCGCCCTCAATCTCCTTCTTAGGTGTCAGGGCAGCCACAGAGTCAATCACAATGATGTCGATAGCAGCTGAGCGAATCAGCTGGTCGGCAATCTCAAGAGCCTGTTCACCATTGTCGGGCTGTGAGATATACAGGTTATCAATATCGACACCCAACTTCTGTGCATAGAAACGGTCGAAGGCATGCTCTGCGTCGATAAAGGCTGCAATACCACCATTCTTCTGGCATTCTGCGATGGCATGGATAGCCAGAGTGGTCTTACCTGATGACTCAGGACCGTAGATTTCAATGATACGTCCTTTGGGATAGCCACCTACGCCCAGGGCGGCATTCAGTGATATGGAGCCGGTAGGGATTACCTCTACGTTTTCCACGCTTTCCTCGCCCATGCGCATGATACTACCCTTACCGAAGTCTTTCTCAATCTTCGCCATGGCAGCCTGCAAGGCCTTCATTTTCTCCTGTTGAGGAGTTAACTGTTCTGTTTCTTCTTTCTTTGCCATATGGTAATTTTCTTTTTTTTCGTTATGACGTTATTGTTATCACGTTATCACGACATTAGAGCTCCAGGTCTCCGTCGTGAATCTCGTGCCAGGGCAGACCCTGTTTGTTGAGCTGTTCCATGAATGGATCGGGATCAAACTCCTCTACGTTGTGCACGCCGGGCGTATTCCAAAGACCCTTGCAGAACATCATCGCACCAATCATGGCAGGTACACCTGTGGTATAGCTGACACCCTGCATACCGGTCTCCTCGTAGGCGGCACGGTGGCTGCAGTTGTTGTATACATAATAGGTATGCTCCTTACCATCGTTGCCGATACCACGGATGCGACAGCCGATAGAAGTCTGACCCTCGTAGTTCTCGCCCAGATCCTGTGGGTTGGGCAGCACGGCCTTGAGGAACTGCAGAGGCACAATCTTGACCTTGGCAGTGCCGGTACCGTCAGCCAATGGAGCCTCGTACTCCACCTCGTCGATGCGGCTCATGCCAATGTTCTGAATCACCTCCAGGTGCTTCAGGTACTGCTGACCAAATGTCATCCAGAAGCGGGCACGCTTGATGGTGGGGTAGTTGATAACCAGTGACTCAATCTCCTCGTGGTGCAGCAGGTAGCTGTCGCGAGGACCAATCTCGGGGTAGGTCAGGTCCTTGTGGATCTCCAGGGGCTCGGTCTCAACCCACTTGCCATCTTCCCAGTAGAGTCCCTTCTGGGTAATCTCACGGATATTGATCTCCGGGTTGAAGTTGGTGGCGAAAGCCTTGTGGTGGTCGCCAGCGTTACAGTCAACGATATCCAGATACTGAATCTCCTTGAAGTGGTGCTTGGCAGCATAGGCGGTGTAGATAGAGGTTACACCCGGGTCGAAGCCACAACCAAGGATGGCTGTCAGACCTGCCTTCTCGAAACGCTCGCGATAAGCCCACTGCCATGAGTACTCAAAGTGAGCCTCGTCCTTGGGTTCGTAGTTGGCGGTATCCAAGTAGTTGCATCCGCATGCCAAGCAGGCATCCATGATGGTCAGGTCCTGATAGGGCAGGGCCAGGTTGATAACCAACTCGGGCTTGAAGTCATTAAATAGTGCTTTCAACTGCTCTACATCGTCGGCATCCACCTGGGCGGTCTTGATGTCCAGTTTGTATCCAGCCTTGTGAATATCCTCTACGATCTTGTCGCACTTAGCCTTTCTGCGACTGGCAATCATGAATTCTGTAAATACGTCAGCATTCTGTGCAATCTTGAATGCTGCTACTGTAGCGACGCCACCGGCGCCAATCATTAATACTCTTGACATATTTTATTTATTTGTTGTTCAGTATGTTAACATCTACACGGTTGAATGGGAACATGAAGCCACGCTCCTTCAGCATCTGGTAAACGGTCTCATTCAGGTTGAAATAGACGGCCCAGTAGTCGGCACCCTTACACCAAGAGCGGGTGACAACCGTTACGCCGCTCTCGCCCAGGTTCAGCAGACCAATCCAGGGCTCTGCCACGATGGGAGAATCCTCTACGGGCCCCTGAATGACCTGTGGGTGACGCTTCAGGATATCCATGATGGCTGCCTTTACCTCATTATAGTCGGCACCATATTCAAACTGGAATTCCAGATCCACACGGCGATAGAGTTCCTTGGAGGAATTCTTCATGGTGCCACTGCTCAGCGTACCGTTTGGAATCAGGATGATCTGGGCATCACCAGTACGGATAATGGTATTGAAAATCTGGATCTCCTTCACGATGCCTGCATAGCCCTGCGCCTCGATGAAGTCGCCCACCTTAAACGGACGGAACAGCAGAATCATCACGCCACCGGCGAAATTCTGCAGCGTGCCGCTCAGTGCCATACCGATGGCCACACCTGCTGATGCAAACAGGGCAATGAATGAAGAGGTCTCGATGCCCAGGATGCCTACGATGATGATGATAAGCACAAACCAGCATACCACGTTGATGATGCTGTTGAGGAAGGTATAGAGCGTAGCGTCCACCTTGCTCTTCTCCAGCATCTTGGTAAACAGCTTGATAATCAGTTTAATCAGATAGCGGCCAATGAAATACACAATGGCGGCAACTACCAGGTTCTTACAAAAGGTGAGTCCCCACTGCCATAACTGCTCGTAGGGTACTGCTGCCAAAATCTTGTCTAAGACTGTAGTGTTCATATGCTTTTGTTTTGATGTTTACTGTTTATTTGCCAGCTCGTCGCCTCTGATACCCAGCGCGGCCATCAGCGAGTAGCCCAGTATCTCCTGACAGAACCCACCGCCCGTCATGGGCTGCATGGCAAACACGGTGACACGCTTCAGGTCATCTTCTGCCTTGCGTACAATATCGCGTACATTATTATATAGCGATTCCTCAGGTATCACCATCACGCGTTTCACCTCTTTCTGCTGCATCACGGTCTGGAGCGTGTCCAGGAATAGCGAGCCCTTGTCAACGAATCCTTCGCCATTGGGTGTGCTGAAGCAAAACTCGCCCAGGTTACCCTTGAAGGCCTTTCCGTCCAGTTCCTCTGAAAACTGGCCTGGCACGAAGTTTTTCATCGCTGTCATTTCCTTGTCGTGCGTCAGGATGACGGTCGTCTGATGCTCACCGTTCCTGAGTCCGCCGTCCAGTGCGATACACTCCACCCATTTGGCCATGTCAGCCTGCGGAATCCGTCTTTCCAGCATTCGTTCAAAATTCACTATCAAGTCGAATGCCACTCTGTCTACAAGGGCTGCATCCGCTATGATAACATTCTCGCTCCACTGTATATTATTCATAAGTGCAAAGGTACAAAATGACGGGTAATTTACCAAATCTTTCGCCATATTTTAATTTAATTTCATGTGATTGACATAAATCAAACCGTAAATCATAATTCAGGGGTTAAAAATCAAATTATTGTGCCGGGTACTTAAAAATAGGTATACCTTTGCAAATGCAAAGAAAACTATAGATTATGAAGAGTATCTTAGACGGACGTCCTGCCTTGAAGGCAGAGATTGAGAAAATCGCTGAGGTGGCCGGCTATCTGTGGCAAAACGGATGGGCTGAGCGCAATGGCGGAAATATCACAGTGAATATTACAGAGTATGTTGACGACGAGATTCGCAGCATGGCTCCTATCAGTGACGTGAAGCAGATTGGTGTGACATTGCCTGCACTGAAGGGCTGTTACTTCTATTGCAAGGGTACAGGCAAGCGTATGCGCGACCTGGCTCGCTGGCCTATGGACAACGGATCAGTGATTCGTATCCTTGACGACTGCGCTTCGTATGTGATTATCGCTGACAATGCAGTGATGCCTACCAGTGAACTGCCCAGTCACCTCACCGTTCATGCCCGTCAGATTGAGACCAATTCCGGCTATAAGGCAACGGTTCATACACACCCCATCGAACTGGTGGCTATGAGTCATAACCGTGCATTTCTGGGTAAGGATGTGCTGACGAAGATTCTGTGGAGTATGATTCCCGAGACCAAGGCTTTCTGTCCGCTGGGTCTGGGTATCGTGCCTTACACCCTGCCTGGTTCAAATGCGCTGGCTGATGCTACGCTGAAGGAACTGGAGGACTATGACGTAGTGATGTGGGAGAAGCATGGCGTCTTTGCCAAGGGTACTGATGTGATGGATGCTTTCGACCAGATTGACGTGCTCTCAAAGAGTGCCAAGATCTACATCAACTCAAAATGCATGGGTTTCGAGCCCGAGGGCATGAGTGATGAGCAGATGAAGGAGATGACAAAGGCCTTCAACCTGCCCAGGTAAGAAAACAACTACTGACTACATATTATATTATTACTTATTAACGGGTAATTAAAAAGCCCCAGCGTTGAGAAATGCTGGGGCTTTGATTTGTTCTATGTTGACAGGGTAGGGGTTACTCTTCGCCAAAGGCAATCACTGCACGGTTGTCGTCATTATTGGCAAATGGCTGTTCGGTATCGCCCTTCACCTCAACCTTCAGACGGTTTTCTGCAATACCTTTCTCTACGAGTGCCTTCTTCACGGCGTTGGCACGCTGCTTGGCGATACGCTTGTTGACACCGGCATTACCAGTCTCTTTGTCGGCATAGCCGGTGAGCACGATGTTAGCCTTTGGATGCTCGTTGGCCCATTCCATGATCTTGTCGATCTTGCCAGCCTGCTCATCCTTGATATCGGCCTTTGCCAGATCAAAGAAGATATTCTCTGTAATCTTCACGGGCTTCTTCACCACAGGTGCGGGGTCTGGCTTTGGTTCGGGCTTGGGCTCTGGTTTGGGCTCAGGCTTCACCTCGGCAGGCTCCTCTACATAGACATACTCTTTTTCCTCGATAACAGCAGGTTCTTCTGCCTTTGCCTTCTTGTGGCCGAACTTGAACGTCAGACCAGCCATGGCATAGGGCCACCACTTGTTGTTGTCAACATATACCTCGTTGTTCTGACGGATATAGTTGGTACCAGCCTCGATGTTGAATCCCCAGTGCTTTGACAGGTTGAAGTCAATCATACCGCCCACCTTCCATGCGGTGTTCCAACGGTCACTGCCATAAGCGGTGGCACGTGCGTTGTTGTCGACCCATGCGTGGGGCACAGCCAGTTCAAAGGGTACGCCTGCAATGGCAATCAAGTTCACGGTGTTCTTCTGATGGGGGAAGAATACATTAGAGAGGTTGAACATCATATCGAGATCGATATTGCCAATCTTGCTCTTGTATTCAGAACCATCGGCCAGTGTTGCCTTCCATGCGCTTCCATTAGCCTGCAGACGCATTCCAAACACGCTGGTGAAGTTGTATCCCAGGGAAACAGCGCCCATGGGATTCCATTTGCGATCGATTCCCTGACCATTGTAGGCTCTCATCACACCGCCTTGTACGCCAATAAAAGCATGAGGATAGTCTTTTGTTTCCTGCGCAGAAACATTGATAGCAAACAGCATTGCCACCATTGAAAGAAAGATTCTGTACTTCATGTGATAATATTTGTATTGTTTAAGTTTCGTTAACTAGCCGCAAAGATAATGCGTTTTTTCGAGAAAAGCAAATGTTTTGCTCGAAAAAACGCATTTCCTTTATGAAAAGCCCCTGTTACTTGCTCAGACTATCGATGATAGTTGGCAGGAAAGTAGAGATAATCAATACGACGATACCTGCCACCAGTACGCTGATGGTCTTGCCGGAGCAGCCTTTCCACTCTTTGAGTATGATACCCCATACATTCGAGAATACCACGTTGAGGGCCATGAGGATACAGAATGACAGGACAAACATGGTACCGCCCTTCTCAAAGAAGCTCTGACCGAGTGAGAGTCCGAAGAACTGTGAGTACCAGAGTGCGCCAGCCAGCAGACAGAACACCAAATTGTTGCCCCATACATTACCTTTCTTATAGTCGCCCCATGTCTTGTTTTTCTGGTTCTGATAGAAACAGTAGATGGCATTGGTGACAAAACCACCCAGGGTAACAAGGAAGGTTGCGGGCAGAGCGGCAAACATCTCCTGTGTCTCAGCAAACTTGATGTCGGCACCAAAGGTGAGACCTACATTGAAACAGCCACTCATGAAACCTGCGAGCAGAGCGATGGTCAGTCCCTTGGGGAAGTTAAAGTCCTTGACGGCAGCTTTCTTCTCTTCTTCTGAGAGACCAGCCGACTTCATAGAACCTGCCACACCAATGATGGCGATACCTACGAGGGTGACTACCACACCAAGAATTACAGAGAAGGTGAGCTTTGACAGGGGATCCTGCTCAGGGAAGAAAATGTTGAGCAGCACAGGTCCCATGATGGTACCCAGACCAGCGCAGGTGCCCAAAGCGATGCTCTGACCAAGGGCAACGCCCAGATAGCGCATAGAAAGACCAAAGGTCAGACCGCCAACGCCCCACAGTACGCCAAAGAGAATTGTCATCCAGATATTGAATGACTGTTCGGCGGTGAAAAGCTCAAACAGAGAATGGCCTGCGGGAACTGCCAACAGTGCACCCAGAAGGGGGAGTAGCAGCCAGGCGAAAACACCCTGCACAATCCAGTAAGACTCCCAAGACCAGTCTTTGATCTTGTTGATAGGTACGTAACATGATGACTGGCAGAAGGCACCAATCGCGATAATTAATAGTCCGAAAACAATTTCCATGATGTTTAGTAATGAATTAGTATTGTTTGTTTGTTAAAGAATTATTTCATGATTTTTTTGCCGTTATCACTGATGGTGATGCCGTGAGCCTTGCCTGCCTTGACTTTTCTGCCCTGCAGGTCGTAAGCCTGCAACGTTTTAGCAGGTGTTACTTTCTGTGTATCAATGCCAGTGGGCACAGCAGGTGTCACGTCAATATAGTCCATATCGGGCAACCAACCACTGGTATTCACCAAGCGGATGGTGTTCTCACCTTTCTCCAGTGTGATGTTGATGGTTTTCTTGGCAACCTTTTCCCAACCACCAGAGTTGCAGCTGAGGCTTGTCTTCTTTTTGCCGTTCACATAGACATTCATCGTGCGATTCTCACCACAGATATAGCCGATGACGAGTTTGTAGTCACCACCTTCTTTGCTATACACGTTGCTCCACTCCAAGTAGTTGTTACTGTTGTTGCCACCGATGTAGCCAGCCTTGTAGCCACCAGAGCAGTAGCTGGCCTCAGAGTATTGGCAGACATTCCATTCGATTTCTGAATATGCCTTGCTGTAGGCTGTCTCTGCCTCGTAGCGGATACGCTCCAGTCGGGTGTCGGCTTCGGCAACATAAATCTTTGTACCGTGGGCAGGAACTTTAACCTCGTAAGTCTCGAAGAATTTTCCGATGTCTTCCTTCGTAAAACAGTCGTGCAGTGCCACGCTGTCAGCCAGGTCTATATCCTTGAAGTTCAGTGTCACAGTCTTCTGTGCATCATTGGGATTATAGATGGCAAAGGCACGTTTGTTGCCATAGCGCTTCTCAATATCCTTCACCATGATATAGCAGTCGTTTGTCTTTGCTGCCAGATAGGCCTGCTGATAGAGCGTGTCCTGATTCAAGGCAATGAGTTCCTCGTTCTTCAGCAGGTTCAGGTTGGTGCTAGTCAGACTGTTAATGTTACAGCCAATGAGCAGTGGCGAGTTCATGATACACCACATGCCGAAGTGGGTCTTTGATTCCTCAGTGGTCAACTTGTTACCCCATTTCTCTACACCTACCTCCAGCATATCCATGTCGTTATAATGACCTTTACTACAATAGGCACTCATATAGAGGTTCTCTGCAAGAATACCCTTCACAGAGCCCCAGCTGGGGTTGATGTCGCCAGTGGTACGCCATGAGAATCCTGCGTTATCGGCCCATGTGCCTGGGTAAGCCCAACGGCAAATGTTCATGCGTACATCAGTACGTCCCGTGTTCTTGATAGCTTTGGCAATAGCGGTATAGCGTGCTTTCTCGTCAAGGTCAAGTCCATCTTTGTTGTGAATGGGATCGCCACCACAGAAGTCCACCTTGATAAAATCAAATCCTAAATCCTTGAAGAACATGTCGCAGTCTTGCTGGTCATGCTGATACAGACCAACGCCTTCGCCAGTCTTATCGCCACCGTGGTAACTACCACATGTGTTGTAACCACCATCGCTGTAGATGCCGGCTTTCAGACCCTTGGCGTGGATATAGTCAACCACGGGCTGTAACCCGTTGGGGAATCGGGTGGGGTGAATCTTCAGCTGTCCTGTTTCTGCATCACGTCCTCCGAAGTAGCCATCGTCAATGTTGATATGGTCATAGCCTACGGCTGCCAGTCCTTTAGAGACCATAGCATTGGCTTGTCCTTTAATGATAGACTCACTAATGTTCAAGTCAAATGTATTCCACGAACTCCAGCCCATTGTAGGACCATCCTGTGCTGTCGCTGTTGTGACAGATGCGGCTGCAAATAGCACAAAAGACATTATTTTCTTCTTCATCGTTTATGGTTTAGGTAATAATACTCAGTTTTGAACGGCTGCAAAATTACTAATTTTCCTACAATAAACGAGCTTTTTCTATACATTATTTATATAAAAGAATGAAAAAATGGACTCTCGATATGTATCGGGAGCCCATCATTATGTGTGAAACGCGGATTAGCGCTTGCTTGTCACGTTCTTCTCGTACTCCTGGATGGCAGCAATATACTCCTCGCCAACGGGTACGTTGTTCTTCAGGTTGAAGTAATCGAATACGGCACCGAATGGCATTGACTTAGCCTCCTCCATCAGAGCCAGACGCTCGAAGTACTGACCATTGTTCTCGTACTCACGCAGCTTTGCCTTTGGTTCGAGCAGAGCCTGCAGGATGCACTTCTGTGTAGCACGTGTACCGATGATGTAAGCACCGATGCGGTTGATAGAAGCATCGAAGTAGTCGAGACCAACGTGTGCGCGGTCCAGAGCGTCGCAGCGTACCAGTTCCTTGAACAGATCCAGAGTCTGGTCGTTCATGATGGTTACGTGGTCAGAGTCCCAACGAACGGGGCGGCTAACGTGGAGCATCAGTTCTGGAACATACATCAGCAGCGTAGAAACGAAGTCGCTCACGTTCTCTGTCTGCTCGTAGTGACCAGTATCGAGTGTGTACATCTGTTTGCGGGTAGCGCAGTATGCTGTGTAGAAATCGTGTGAGCCAACAGTGTAGCTCTCCAGACCGATACCGAAGAGCTTAGCCTCGAAACAGTTCTTTACGCCGTCGAGCTTCTCTTCCATGATTTCGTCGAGAGAAGCAGCCAGGATCTCACGATATTTCTGACGCTGTACGGGCATGTCCTTGCTTCCGTCGTGTACCCAGATATTCATGATACATGGATCGTTCTGAGCCTTACCCATAGCATCAGCGATGCGGCGACAACGCTTGGTGTGCTCAATCCAAAAATCACGGATAGACTTGTCTGGGTTGCTCAGAGAGAGATCGCCACTCTTGGGGTGAGAGAACGAAGTAGAGTTGAAGTCGAGCTTCATATTGTTCTCCTTAGCCCACTGGATCCAACTCTGGAAGTGCTCTACGCCAACCTGATCGCGATCCACGAACTTGCCTCCGAAATCACCATAGATCTCGTGCAGGTTCAGACGATGGTTACCACCCAGCAAGGTCTTAACGAACTCAATATCCTGACGTACCTCGTCAATATTACGGGCACGACCGGGATAGTTACCTGTGGTCTGGATACCACCAGAGAGTGCCTCGTTGCGCTCGAAACCAACAACATCGTCTGTCTGCCAGCAGTGCAGTGAGATTTGCTGTTTCTGGAGCTGGTCAAGAACGGCGTCAGTATCAACACCGATAGCAGCATAGCGGTCTTTCGCTACGGCATACGCTTTTTCAATCAGTTCTGCTTTCATTTGTTTTGTTGTTTTTATTTGTTTATAATATTTAGATATTTCTGATAAGCTTCCTCCCATGCCTCCTTGTCCTGTGGCTCGTAGGTCACCATCTCAATGGAGTTGGCAATAATCTGACGCATCTCCCAGATATCTTTCACCAGATTGGCTGCCTTGGCCTGCAACATGATATTGCCGATAGCGGTGCACTCTTGTGGGCCAGCCAGAACGGTGGCGCCTGTAGAGTTGGCTGTAAACTGGTTCAGGTATTTGTTAAGTGAACCACCACCGATGATATGAAGTACATCCAGACGGAAGGGAGCAAACTCCTGCAACCAAGTGAACACCTGACGATAGCGCAGAGCCAGAGAGTCGAAAATACAGCGGCAAATCTCTGCTGGTGTCTCTGGTACGGGCTGGTTGGTGTCGCTGCAATATTTCTGAATAGCAGCAATCATACTTGTTGGAGCGGCAAAGGCAGCATCATCGGGGTTGATGATAGAACGGAAAGGTTCTACCGTCATTGCCTGACCCTGCAATTCGGGATGTGACAGTTGGCGTACCTCCTCTGGCCATTCCAGACGGCAACGCTCATAGAGCCACATACCACAGATATTCTTCAGGAAACGTGTGGTTCCTTCAATACCTCCCTCGTTGGTGAAGTTGCGCTCATACGAAAGATCGCTGATCACAGCATCCTTTGTCTCGATACCCATTAGACTCCAGGTACCACTGCTGAGGTAAGCGAATTTCTCGTCCTTAGCAGGCACGGCAGCCACAGCACTACCTGTGTCGTGACCAGCCACGGCGATGACAGGCACAGAACCCAGACCGGTGAGGCGCTGCACCTCGTCGGTCAGCACACCAATCATGGTGCCAGGGTTCACCATCTTGCCGAATTTGGCACGTGTCAGTCCCAGTGAGTTCAGCAGGCGCTCGTCGAGTTGCTTTGTGCGTGGGTCGAGGAGCTGAGATGTTGAGGCGATGGTATATTCGCAAACCTCGTTACCCGTGAGCATCCAGCTCAGTGCGTCGGGCACAAAGAGAATCTTCTGCGCGTTGCGGAAAGCCGAGTTGCCCTCGCGCTTCATGGCGTAAAGCTGGAAGATGGAGTTGAAGTTCATGAACTGGATACCAGTGATGTCGTACACCTCACGTTGCGAAACAACGTGGCGCAGGTAGTCGTCCATCGCATCGAAGGTGATGGGATCGCGGTATGCGCGTGGATTCCTTAATATAGCACCGTCGTCGCCGATACATACGAAATCCACACCCCAGGTGTCGATACCGATAGAGGTGATTTCCAGTCCGCGCTGGGCTACTTCTTTCAACCCCTTGATAATCTCGAAATAGAGGGCGTATATATCCCAGTAGTAGTGACCGCCCTGCTCAATGAGGTTGTTGGGGAAGCGGGTCACCTCTTCCAGTTCAAACTTTCCGTCTGCGATATTGCCAATGATGGTGCGTCCACTGGTGGCGCCCAGGTCCACGGCAAAGAAATATTTCTTATTTTCCATTTGATGTTTTAGTGTTTTAGCCTAATTGCCCACAAAAGTACAAAGTTTTACTCTTTCTTGACCTCATAATTTGATTTTTGGGCATAGTTTTTTGTTTGAATCACTTTTTTCTCGTACTTTTGCAGCCAATTTGAATATAGGACATTATTTATAATTAAAAAATATATCAGAAGACATGACATTTACGGTATTGATTATCACACTTTTTATTGTGGGTTATCTGTGTATTGCTTTAGAGAGCGTGTTGGAGATTAATAAGGCGGCTATAGCCTTGTTGATGTGTGTGGGATGCTGGACTTTGCTGATGGTTGGCGTGCAGGGATTTTTCCCTGAGATGCCCGATGGCGTGAGCTATGTCACGTCACGAATACAGCATCATCTGGGTGACGCAGGCGAGACCTTGTTCTTCCTGATGGGCGCTATGACCATTGTGGAGATAGTTGACTCCAATGGCGGTTTCAACTTCGTACGCGATGCCATCAAGACGCGCTCAAAGCGCAAACTGATGTGGCGCGTGGCCTTTATGACATTCTTCCTCTCTGCCATTCTTGACAACTTGACAACATCTATTGTAATGATCATGGTGCTGCGCAAATTGGTTCAGAGTCGTGAGGAGCGCTTGATCTATGCAGGTCTGATTATCATCTCGGCAAATTCCGGCGGCGCTTTCTCTCCAATCGGTGACGTGACCACCATCATGCTGTGGATCAAGGGCGTGATAACGACACAGGGCGTACTGACTGAAATCTTCGTTCCTTCGCTTGTGTCGATGATGATTCCTGCTGCAATCCTGAGTTTCCAACTGAAGGGCAAGTTTGATAAGGAGCAGAACCTGAAATGCGCAGAGATTACCACGTTTACCAAGCGTCAGCGTGACGTCATCTTCTGGTTGGGCGTAGGCGGACTGGTGTTCGTGCCTGTCTTTAAGACACTGACCCATCTGCCGCCGTTCATGGGTATCCTGCTGGTATTGGGCCTGCTGTGGACGGTGACGGAGATTTTCCATCGCATGCAGCGTACCTCCGAGGATGACACGATGGCGCAGCGCGTGTCAGACCTGCTGTCAAAGATAGACCTGTCGACCATCATGTTCTTCCTGGGCATCCTGATGGCAGTAGCCGTGCTACAGGAAATTGGCGTGCTGACAACGATGGGTGAGGGACTCAACGAGGCCTTTGCAGGCAATTACTACCTGATCAACGGTATCATCGGCGTGCTGTCGTCTATCGTGGACAACGTGCCTCTGGTGGCTGGTTGTATGGGTATGTACCCCGTTTCTGGCGTGGCTGGCGATGCCATGGCCGTTGATGGTATCTTCTGGCAGTTGCTGGCCTACTGTGCCGGCGTCGGTGGCTCCATGCTGATTATCGGCAGTGCCGCAGGTGTTGTGGTGATGGGCCTTGAGAAGATTTCTTTCGGCTGGTACCTGAAGAAAATGACGTGGATAGCCTTTGTAGGTTATCTGGCAGGTATCGGATGCTATTGGGTTGAAAAACTCTTCTTCTAAATACACATAATGGCGAGGATGATTCCTCGCCATTATTATTCTATTGATTTCTCAACTCACTGGGTTTCCTTCCCGTCTTGAGTTTGAACTTTGCTGAGAAATAGTCGGGTGACTCGAAATTGAGTTGGTAGGCTATCTCCTTAATACTCATATCTGTTGTAGAGAGCAGTTCCTTGGCACGCTGCAAACGCAGATCCTGCTGGTAGGTGGCAGGTGAGAGACCTGTATGCTCTTTAAAGAGTTTGCGGAAGTTGGAATAGCTGACGCCCAGTTCCTCAGCCACCTCCTGAATGGTGAGCGAACTCTCCAGTGACTCGCGGATGCGCAGACGTGCCTTGTTAATCATGTCCACGTGTGTCTGGTTCTTGCTCTTCAGTTCGATATTACGCTCCAGCGAATACATCATGCCGATGAGGTGGTTCACGATGCCTGCCATCAGTTGCTGTGAATAGGCCGCCTCTTCCTGTGCAGTCTTATAGGCCTGCTTGTAGAGGCTGACCACAGCGTCAGAGAATCCTACGTGATAGACAGGCTTTGTTGGTGACAAGAATCCTGCCCTGACGCGTGCATCCATGTTATCGCCTTTGAAACCAATCCAGTATTTCTTCCATCCTTTAGAACCTACGGGGTGATAGCTATGCCACTCTCCTGGGAATAGCAGGAAGAAATCGCCCTCTTTCAGGTGTATCTCCGGTACGGTGCGGCTGTGGAAGATGCCTTCTCCTTCTATGATATAAAGCAACTGGTATTCAGATAGCACACGCCCTTTCTCCAGCTCAAAGTAATAGCCGTCGGCATGCCCTCTGGTGGGGTAGGGGTCATTGGGTCCTATTTCTTCGTAGCCAATCGTTGTCGTGGTGAGTCCCCATAGGGCATCACGATCGCTGGCCAGCATATATTTACTTGTTTGCATTGTTGTAGAGGATGATATTTAGTTTTAATTGAGTTCACAGGGAATCCAGATCCAGAAGGTTGAGCCTTTGCCTTCACCTTCGCTGAACACGCCAATCTTTCCGTTGCATCGGTCGGCAATGGTCTTGCAGATACTGAGTCCCAGACCAGTGCCCTGCACGAAGTCGTTCAGTTTGACGAAACGCTCAAAGACGCTGGCTTGTTTATCCTTCGGGATGCCTGCACCAGTATCTTCGCAGTAGATATAGAGACCTTCGTCTTGTTTGCGATATCCCACCTTGATATGTCCCTCGTGCGTATATTTCACCGCATTGGTTACAAAGTTGGTTATCACCTGTTGTACACGTCCCTTGTCCAGTCGGGTGGGCAGTGTGGGGTAGGGGTTCTCTTTGAGGAACTTCACGCCAGGCTCCTGCACACGCTGTTCCAATGTCTGACAGATATCATCGAATACCTGTGAGAAATCCACGTCGGTGGGTGCGATGGACAGGGTCTGTCCCGTACCTGAAGCTTCCAGTATATCGTTGATGAGTCGGAGCAGCATGTCGCAGTTGTTGCGTATGATGCGTATGAACTCCTGACGGTCTGTCGGGTCATCGATGATTTGCAACAGGTCGCTGAAGCCTACGATGGCATTCAGCGGGGTGCGTATCTCGTGGGTCATATTGGCCAGGAACGCACTCTTCATCGTACCTGATGCCTCAGCCCTGGTACGCTCTTTCGTCAGTCGTTCCTGTGCATCCATCAAATCATTTACATTCCTCAATACACCGAAATAGCCCGTACACTGTCCGTTGTCACTTATCATGGGCGTGCCGCTGATAGCATACCATTGTGGCTGGTCGCTTTCCGGTGTTGTCTTGAAATGGTGCATGGTATTGAGGGGAGGATGCGTCTCCTTCAGTTTCTTGATTGTTTCAATGGCATTCTCCCTTTCGTCTTTGTACATGGATGCCAGGTATTCCTCAAAAGACTGCTTGAATTCATGGGAAGACAGAGATCTGGAGAAGACAATCTCCATCGTGTCGAAACTGATGGACCAAACATACATGTTGCCGTTTCTCAGCAGATAGTTCAACTCTTGTTCGTAGCGGTATGTTCTCTTGCTGATTTTCTGAATCTCTTTCTCACGTTTGCGTTGTTCCAGCACCATCTGCCTTTCTGCCGATATGTCTCGAGACGTAACTACATAATAGAGCAGGTTGTCTTGCTCGTCAAAAGCCGGACGGATTCTGAAATCCAAATACTTGTCGAGTCCAATCTCGGGATAATACATGCGCTGGCATACGTGGAAAGAATGCTTGCTGGTGCGGTCGAAGTCTGACTTTAGCATCGGGACGTCAAACATACATGTGCTTCTGAAGAAAGCCTCGCGCTGCTCATCAAATTCACAGAGCTCTTTCATGCTCTCATTGAGGTCGATGAGCATACCGTTGGCATCATAGAATGACATAGCGATGACGTTTGTATGGAAGATCTTCTGGTATCTGTTGCCCAACTCATTATTGGCCTGTTCTTCAGCCTCTTCCCTGGTAATATCCTTAACGATGTTGATGATATGGGTTAGTTGCCCATCTTCCATTTCCGCAATGGAGTTGCCCTTAAGCTTTATGCCGTTCCACAAAAGCTCTACGTTGTATGGCTTCTTGGGATTCTTCAACAGGTATCCGTAGGCCGAGCGTGTGTGTGGCCTGTCCTTTGCAGCTATTTTTCCTGTGAAATCTTCATAGTCTATGCCGTCTTCAGGCAGTAGGTTTCCATAGACATTACTCATCTGCCCTGTAATCAAGTCGTGTTCGAAGACATAGAATTTTCCCATACTGAGTGCCTGGGTCATCATGTTTCCAATGTCCTTGGTCTTTTCTGAAGTTTTCCTAATCTGTTTTCTTAGTAACTGGCTGAGTATCAGGAAGGCAAGGATAAGGAGCACCACCAGGGCGATGATGAAGAACACGTATCTTGGCGTGTTGTCGTGAATGCGTTCGGGATGAAACCATTTGTCACTGATTATTTCCAGTTCGCCAGCTTGCGTCATGTGGGTATATTCCTCGTCAATGGCATTGATGAGCTGTTGGTCGGTACCGGTGATATGCAACTCGCCCGTGGGTATGTCTATGTCGCAGGTCTCCACATTGTCGAGCGCCATTTCACGTATTTCCTGCTGCAGTGGCATTCCGCCCCAGAGGAAATATTTGATTTCTCCGTTAGACAGTGCCGTCAGCGCGTCATGCGGATTTGCGTACCTGATGTGATAGGGGCGAAACTCCTGCTGGTTCAGGTAGACGGCAGCGTAGTCGTTGTTCTTCACGACAATGGTATCGTTGACGGTGAGTTGCTTGAGAGAGCGCAGGGGCTTGGTGTCGTCACGATAGGCCACTTCTATCTTGTAGAAGTTCATGAAGGTCTTCGTCTGATAGTAGGGTGGCTGGTCGTACACGATATTCAACGCGTGGATCAGGTCCGCCTGTCCACTTTCAAAAGCGTCGATAGCCTTTGTCCAGTCTCTCATCTCGAAGCGGTGAGGTATCTGGAGTTTGTCGAGAATCGCGTCCATCACCTCTACGCAGTAGCCCGACGGCGTACCGTTCTTATTGACCTCGTATGGCATGAAACTCCAGTCACACACCATGATGAGCGGGTCGGCCTCTGTGTAAGGACGCCCGTGCCTGCCTTGTGGCGCAGCTATTGTCGCTGTCAGCGAAAATAGTGTCAGGAGTAGTGTGATGAAATGTTTCTTTGTCATACGCTACGCATTATTTTTTACGTTCTATATCTTTTGCCTTGCATGGTATAGAGAACCACACCGTAGTGCCTTTGCCTTCTGTCGACTTGATATTGATATTGCCGCCCAGCAGTCTGACGAGCTCTTTACAGATGCTCAGTCCCAGTCCGGTTCCGTTATTAGCTCCCGTTGAGAAGCGCTCGAAAATCTGTTCAGTCAGATGTTGCGGTATGCCGCATCCCGTATCCTCTACAGCCACGATGAGCTGGTCGCCCGTATAGTCGTAGCGTACACGGATGCTGCCCTTCTCTGTAAACTGTATAGCATTGATGATGATCTGCTCCAGGATATGTCCGATGTTCTGGACGTCGGTATCAAGCACCATGTGGCTATAGTGGTTCTCCACGATGAAGTCCACCTTGTCCTTTTTCAGGTTATTGCCCCAGAACGTATGACACATGCTGTCAAAGGCAAGTGCAAAGTCCACTGGCTGTATCTTGATATCTATCATTCCCGCATCTATTCTTGACAAGAACAGGATATTGTTGATCAGTTTCAGAAGTGAGGCGGCGTTGTTCTTGATCTCGTCCACGAAAACCTTCTCGTCTTCTGGCGTATGGGGCATCTGAAAGAACTCTGCAAAACCGACGATGGAGTTGAGCGGTGTGCGAATCTCGTAGTTCATGTTGTGCAGGAAGGCATTCTTGATGGTTTCTATCTCCTGTGCCCTTGCGGCCTCTTTCTCCAGTTGTTCCTCCGTGTTTTTCAGTTCACTGACGTCACGACAGATGCCGAAATACTCATTGCTCTTGCTGAATGAAGATGGAATCAACAGCAGTTGTATGTAGCGGGCGCGTCCGTCCTCTTGCCTCAGGATGGTGCGCAGTGTGACGTCGATATGTGTAGCCGTGTGGTTGTCCATGCTCATCAGTATCTTCAGAGCCTCTATCTTGGACTGTTCTTCCAGCAGGTTGATGGCGCGCGACTGGGTCAGTTCCTGTTGTACCTCCGTGATGGTGCTGTAGATAGACATGATGTGCGTTCCCGGGTGATAGATCACGAATCGCATTCCTCCCACTCTCAGGGCATAGTTGATGTTGTCAATATAGCGGCCCACCTCCTTGTTGGCTTTGTTCAATTGCTCCATGCCTTCCTGTCTCAGGTGGTAGAATGTTGAGAGCTCCGTGACTTCGCGTCCTGTGCCATACAATCCCAGCAGGCCATCCTCAATCCTGTCGTACAGCGGCTGTATCTTCAGTTCGTACCACGCTGTTTTCCTGCCCTGCTTGCCATCGGGCAAATCCATCTTGATAGTTGCGTAGAACGAGTCGAACTTGTTTTGGGGAATGTCGTCCTCTTTCAGCCCGTACAACTCCAGTATCGTGATGTCTTTGTTAAGGATTTCCTTTCGCTCAACGCCAAATGTGTGGCAGGCCTTATCGTTGAGGTCCACCAGATTACCTTTCGGGTCGAAGTAAATCATGTCAACCATCACGGAGTCGAAGATGGCCTGATAGCGTATCAGGGTGTCCTTCACTCTGTTCTGGCGTCTGCGGTCTTCACTGATATCGTTGTGTGTGCCGATGATGACGGTGGGTTTTCCGAATTTGTCGCGATGGAATACGGATAGCGAGATGACATAGTCGTGTATGTCGTCGCTGTTGGTCTCTGATGGTGCTTTGATGTACAATTCTGTATTCTCTATCTTCTCGCTGGCAAGTTGGTTCAGGGCATGCATCATCTTTTCAAGGTCCTGCGAGGTGTAGTTGCTGAAGAACTGCAACAGCGTGTATTCATACTTCTTGTTGCCGTTCTTGTCAAGCCAGGTGATGGTCTGCTGCTTAATGTCGTATGTCCATATCCTGACGCCACTGGCTTTCAGTGTCAGCGCCAACCGGGTGTTCTCCCTTCTGATGTTGCGTGTCATTCGTCTTGCACGCATGTTGTAGAAAACATAGTAGCCTAAGATGCAGAAGAGGAAGAGAATCAGGATATTGGCTACCGTCCAGATCCACGATGGGATGCCGGTGTCCTTGCGCTCAGGATAGAACCATTTGTTTTGCAGCTCCTGCAACCTGTCCTGTGCACGTAGCACGGCATAGGTGCTGTCCATCAAGGCAAGCAGCTGTGCATTGTTGGAAAAGAACCTGTATTCGCCGTGAGGCATTTCCAGGGGCTTTATCTCTAGGTTGTCAACGTGATACTGGTTGAGCAGCCATTTCAGCGACATCGTGTTCCATACAATGATGCCCTCGCCATCGGTGCTCACTTGCAGTACGGCCTCTTTCATGTCGTTAAACGGGATGGCATTCTTGCCCCAGCCCCTTTCCTGCATCAGGTGGTGGCTGAAACTCTTGTTGCGTACGATGACGCGGTTCTTTGCAAGGTCTTCAAGTTTTTTTATGGGGTGCGGATTGCCTTTGACATATACCACGCTGTGTGTAAACAGGTTCAGTGCGATGTTGCCGTATTGGCCATAGTTGTCGTGGAAGGGTGCTTTCATGCCCATCATCACGTCCGACTTGCCGTTTTGCAGGTCTTCCAGTGCTTTCTGGGAGTCTTTGAGCTTTATCTCGTAGGGTAGTTTCAGCTCCTCGAAAATCATTCTCACCAAATCCACGCTGTAGCCAGTGGGCTTTCCGTCTTCCAAAAAGGAATAGGGCCACAGGTCCCATGCGTCTTCAAAAACGACTGGATGATCCTCCGTGAAGTGCAGACTGTCTTTCGCATTCTCCTGTGCATAACCTTCGGTTAAGCCAAGCATGAGCAATGTCAGCAGGGATAATATTCCTTGCTTCCATGTGCGCCAGTCTCTTCCCATTGAGGGAATATGTAGTGGATTGATCATCTTAGGTTGTTTTGACTGTGCAAATTTAAATAAAATCTACGAATTACCAAAACTTTATCTTGTTTTTCCTGATTATTTCTTACCTTTGCACGCAAATTAGTTCAAAAATGTAATAAAATGAAGCAGAAAATGAAGCCGTCCACTCTTTGCGTGCAAGCTGGATGGGAACCTAAA
>Ga0310696_10002970_pt1 | contig 21724 bp, 50 predicted proteins | sample AusTroGonzalo_MG_4_FD_203885 | JGI IMG/M metagenome (GOLD analysis project Ga0310696, IMG submission 203885) | Bovine rumen microbial communities from tropical cattle in Woodstock, Queensland, Australia - Gonzalo_02 (v2) (version 2) | ecosystem: Host-associated > Mammals > Digestive system >...
CTTGCCAATCGCTTAACGAGAACTCCTCACCCAATTTCTCAAAGGTGATACCATCAATATACCTGCGTTTCATTATCTGTCTGTTACGTTCTGCGTGTAACATACTAGCGCCAACGATCCACTCGTCAATCAAATGCTCAATTTCAGAACGGGGCAATCCTTCAAACATATCTTCTCCGACCTACCCATTTTACATTATCATAGGGATTTTTCGCATACAAGGTGACAAAAGGTGTTATTTAGTGCTATTTAGTGTCATTTCGCAGATATTCATGCCCAAATTTCCGCTCAAACATCTTTATTGCCGTATTCATCTGATGCTTTTCATAGTCGGGAGAATAGTTCATCTTCTTTGCCACTTCCTTATGAGAGTGCTTATCATGATAATACAGCCAAAGGATGATACGCATATCCTTATCGTCCATCCCTTTTATCTGTTTTTCAATCACGTACTTTGTATACACAAGCGTTTCACGCTCTTTTTCAGCCTTCAAAGCGCAATCTGCTGCCTTTACCACCAGACTTTCCATCTTATCCGGCGCGGGAGACGTATCTACTCTTACATCTGAAGGCTCATGGTGTAATTTTAGCGCTAAATCACGCCAAGACTGCGCTTCACTCTCACTATTGGCAATCTCTAAGTCGATATTCCTTAATTGCATCAAATACGCCCTTGTGTTCATTCTTCACCCCTCTTTGCCCATTCTACCCAACCGCCGCAATAATCACACGCACCATACTTAGATGTTATCTCCGCACCGCAGTTCGGACACGTTATCCCTTTGGGAACTGCCGTATCATATATCTTTGTGTCTCCAAATGTTTGGAATGTTAATGTAGCTGTCCATACCGAACGTATATAACTGCTAGAGGTCATTTCTATTGTCGGATATCCCCTGGTTTCTATCGCCCTGTCTTTAGCCAAGAACTCAAAACGTATATCGTTCGGTTTTAACCATCCTATCATCTCATAGAGTTTCTGACTTCTTTCTGTAAGGATCATGTCAACAGAAAATGTCTCTTCTCTCTGTGAAGCCAGACTGTAGTACCGCCGCCCATCCATATCTATATCAACACTAGGTTCATGTATCTGCCTGCTGACGGTGATTATGTCGTCAAAATATACATAATCTTCCCCACAGTTAATAAGAACACGCACATCTCGTGATTTTCTCCCTATTCGTGCCATCTTGTTTAGGCAGTACCTACAGACTTTCTCATAAGGATTAGTTGCACCGCCGCACCACGGACAATGATACGCTGTTATCTTCATATTTCCTCCTATATCGGGCTTTTGATAATCTGTGCCTTACGCTTTGTACGTGTCTCAAACATCATCGCAAGCTGTGTTATCGAATCAGGGGCATCGTCAAAAACGTTCTTACCTTCCGCAGAAAACATCGTCATTTCATCTATGGCCTTCCTGTACTGTGCAGAAGCCACATATACAAAATTGCTATCATCCGTCCATTTTCTGATGGTTAAGAACTGGAAGTGCCTCTTCACAAAATCCGAATATCCGCTTATCTTATCTTCCTTGCTCATCTTCACAGGAGCATTTTCCAGTATGATATGACAATGCCGTATCTTCCGTGCATCCAGTTCCTTCTGAAGTTTTTCTGCCAGAAGATCACCGCCGCGATTCTTCTCTATCTTCAGTTCCGTAATGGTATGTTCTTCAATCTTGTCTGCCACCAGAGGGATTGTATACGCCACTGTACGCTTATCATGCACCCAGTCCACAATAAACTGCTCATCCCCAAAATCTTTACATATAGGCATAGATAAACTGTCCCCAGAACCAAACGCGGGGTCTAGGGCAGCCAGTGTCCGACAAGGAGTGTCCGGCACATTCCCGTCAAAGAAACGTAATTCTTCAATAGGGAAGGTTAATCCTTCACGAACAAACGGAGCCTGCTGATACTTCGCCATCCAGTCTGCCTTTTCCAGACGGTTTCTGTAGTTTATATAATATTCAGTAGAGAATCCTTTGAACTCATACTGAAAATTACTCTCATCATGCTCATTTAATGCGGGTATCTTTCTGAACCTTGCGCGGGGATTCCCTACGTTCTCATGCTCTTCGCGAACCAAAGGGTCAAGAACTGACCACAGAGTACCTACCAATATTTTCTTGGCCTTATCGTTCATACGGTCAAGCATCTTATTCTGGTATTCTTGATATGTATTCTCCATTCTGGAAGCCGATAATGAATGTTCACGGTCACGCACCAAGTCGTCCACGTACAGATATCCGTCCTCACTCACATCCAATGCACCTGTCCATGAACCATCCGCACTTCTACAGGAAAATGTAGCAAATTCATCCGATTTACCAAGGTTAATACTGAACTCCGCAGGATCACTGGACTTTTTTTCAACCACCTTCTTCATGTCTGGGTTCACATACTGGAATAACTCAGCATAGCAATAATCATCCTCACTTGTGAGATTGTCCAAACCCTTGAAAAATCGCTTCACAAGCTGTCCAGAATGACCACCCATGATATTATGGCTCATAGGCTTTTTAAGCCCTATCCAGGTCAAAAAGAAGATGCACAGACCCGATTTGCCAACACGAGAAGGCATCGAAAGCCCGTAGGTATCTAATAGATCATCTTCCATGTCCTGTAAGTCCTGTGCCGGAACACACAAGGTTTTTCTACGTGGTACATAGAACCGCTTCGCATACGGCCTCTTACGCTCCATATAGTACATATATGAAGTAAACAGAAACGGAGATTCAATCTTAAACAGTTCATACGCCTTATCTATCACGTTATGCGTCTGCTTATGATCCTGCATCCACTTTTCAAGCATCCAGAACGTGCCGTTCGTCTGTTCCTTTACCCATCGTTCGATGAGGTCATGAGAAAAACGGGATATCTCCCTACCGTACTCAATATCCTTCTCAGTGACGTAGGCAACATTCGCCGCTGCAACACAGGCATCTATGACCTTCTCATCTGCCTTGTCGCTCTTTCCCATGTAATTCTTATATGATTCAAACGCTCTTATCAGTTCCTTGCTTGCCATTCTCCCGTCCTGCTTCCCTAAATGCTTCTAAATAATTCTTGTGAATCTCTTTCCACAATTCCGTGAGAAAATCACGGGTGCTTGCCGAATCGCGTATACCTGCGATTGACACATAACCTAAAATCATAAATTGTGCTAATGCACTCGTGTTCTCGGCTATAAGGTCTGCAATCCACTTCTTATCTTCATCACTCATTTAGCGTCCTCCCAATGAACACAATTCATCCGTACCCATCCCAACATAGGCTTATAAGGGCAGTCTTGTTTCCCGCAGGTATCGCAGTTATACCGTATGCCCAAATCTATAGAAAGTTTGTATTTTTCCGCATCTTCATTCATAAGATTCTGAAAATACCTGTACACAGGACAGCCCTCATCCGGCTTAGACGTTCCACATACCGCTGTTTTGCACGGACACCACTCTTTCAGCCAACAAGGTTTATTTTTTTCCATTTTCCATCCTCTTATTGTAGAAGTGTTCTGCCTCTTTGCAGAATATCTGTACCAGGTTTTCCAGATCACTTTCCCAGTATTCCAAAAGCTCCATCGAAAACAGGCGGTTAAACTTCACAGGCACTACGGATTCTGACCACACTTTAGTCAAAATCATTCCTTCCTTGTCAAAACGGAAGTAAACCCCGTATTTCTCATGCAGTTCGCACATCGTTCTGATAGTTTCAAATTCTTCCATATTTCCTCCTGTTTCTCCGCTTGCGTGGCTTTAGAGCCTTCCTTAAAAGCGTTCCAATGCCTTTTCTGCCTCTCATGAGCGGCTTCCCGTGCATCTTACGTTCATTATTAGTCACTATCTTAAAAGACCCGCTGAAGCTCATCTGGCTAAACGTAGGTACATCAGTCACATATGATTCTGCTTCTGCCGACAACTCTATATTTGTCACCGAACCAAGTTCACCCAGTATCTCTCCATCCGGCGTGCCGAAATATACTCCCTTTATTTCCCCTTTAATCGGCATATGGCATCCTCCATCCCCTTTTCAAGCTCTAGCTCCTGTCCGCAGGCAAAACAGACATATTTCCCCTCTATCTTGCCTACCTCTTCATGACACTTCGGACAAACTGGACAATCATACATCCTCTTTTTGTGCCAGTCGTACTCCTGTCCCCAAATCGCCTTCATTCAGCCTCCTTATGTACTCACGCAGACTTCCATTTATGTACATTGTCACCCAGTCCCAATAATCACAGGGTCTTTCATAAAACTCCCATAGTCCATCCAGTGATCGCGGGTCTATATCAAAACTTTTCGGAAGATTCATCTTCATCGTCTAAGGGTTCCCCAAAGTAGGAAAGATATGCTGCACGGCACTCTCTGAGCGTTGCCCTCCTGCTTATATTCTCACCGCAGGCATCTATATTCTTATCTAACCACTCCAAATAGTTGTCAGCATATCGCGTGTAAAGCCCTACATCCACGTTGCTCATCACCACCGCAGGCACTCCCATGACCTCTATATCCATAGAAGGCATAGAATCGGCACTTTCCGTCAGCGTATAGCTGTATACACGCTCTATTTCCTGCCCGTCAACGAAAATATGTGTATGTTTTCCGTCATTCTTTATCTCAACCTTCGCCCTCATCCGCTACCTCCTTCTGAAGCACCTCAAACTCCTCTGGATGCTCAGCCCTGAAACAGATCAGCGCCCTCTTTATCAGTGCCTTCGATATCACCATACGCTCTATCTCACCGCTATCCTGCCAGTCCCCGTTTATCAAATACTGCTGTATCGTATCTAGCACCAGTCTGTTCTTCTCTTCCGTCATTCTATGAAGAATACGATACGTTATCTCTTCAGTGAACATATTTCCCCCTTATCGGTTAACCCAAGCCGCAATCACGAGAATTATCACTATGATTGCCAAAATTATCGCTGCCCCTATCCACAGCGGACTTAATACCCATATCCAGGGCCAGTCAATCACGCCTACCAGTTTGAGAACGATAAACGCTATCGTCAAAAGACCGCTGAACCCTACTCCTGCTGATGCACTTCTGCTCTTTCTCTCATTTTCCATCCTTTTACCCTCCTATAAGTCTGTACAGTTCCTCTCTTACTACCCCTATCTGCTCATCTATGTACCCCTTCAGGCGCTCTTTCCTGTTCCCATGGAACCATTTCTGTTTGAACTCTGCCAGACGTTCCCTGTATACACTCTCCCCGCTGTCTCCACTCTGCCACCACTCTAAATCATGCAGAACCTCTACCAAATCCTTAATCATGTCGTCCATTTCTGGATCATACATCCGGCCTTTACACTCATCCTCTAGCCTGTAACATATGTACTCATACGAACCACCACTCATCTTTGCCCCCTATCTATGATCGTTCTCATCCAACAGCGCTTCCATCGCCATGTCATACGCCGTTAAAACCTCTTCATCTGGCAAAACAAGGTCACAATACTCACAATTCCTATCGCACCCACGGATATTTCTCAAAACACACTTCTTTTCCGTCTCTAAAACGAAAATCGCACGCTTATTCGTCATACTCACCTCACGCTATGTCCCAAATTGTCATTTGTTCTGCCATATTCAACCTAATTTGCTCTTTTTTCTCCGCAGACAGGCGATTGTATGTCTTTTCGTTAGTAAAAATGTACTCATCCGCATATGTACCACCCTTTTCTACCGCTGAAAGAACTCTTTTTGACCTTTTCGCTACAGGAATAAACCCTTCTGGCATATCGTATTCTGAAATATATATATTTTCCTGTCTCTCAGCCCATTTATAGAACCTCTGATTGTCAAATCCCTCATATTTACCACAATTTGTGCCAGAATAAGGTATATCGCAGTAGATTAACGCCCCTTCGGGGACGCTTACATCCTCAAAATCGCCCTCTAAACTCTGTAAGCCCTCTAAACTCTGTAAGCGTTCAATCTCATGGTTTCGTTCAAGCATTTCACATCTGGCCTGTTGCCGGAGTTGCCTGTTAACCTCTAAATATCTTCCGTAAACACTCTCACTGTTTGCATTGACTTCATATCCAAAAGGTTTCAGTAAAGCCATATCCGCAGTATATACGGCTTCATGGATGGCCTTTTTTAGTGGTTCAAGTTCCTTGGCAAACAGGTAATCAACGCCATTATTCCCAAAAGACCATATCAGGGCTACATACGCATCCGTAGACTTCCTTTTTTCAAATTCCTCACGGCTTATCCACTCTCTTTGGTTCTCAACAGTGTATTTTCCGTGTATACAGTCCAGAAAGAACTGTGGAAGCCTACCATCTATATCGTTGATGATGAAATTCTTATATTTTCCACTCAAAAGCGCCCTATGTGTCACCGCACACCCCCCGCAAAACAAATCTACGAAGGTATCAGCCTTTGGTAATTCGTCTACCAACCATTCAGCTATCGAATTTTTACTCCCCTTGTATGGAACCCCGTACCTCATCTATCTCCTTTAGGCAAAACATCTCACACTTACCTTCATCATCACCCAAATACTGCACTACATCCTCATGCACCGTACACACATACCTGTCCCTCACCGTCCTTGCATGGTCAAAACACGGTACTGGCGGTACATACAGTCTCTTACAGTGTCTACACTCCCTACAAATCATTTCTTCAGCCCCTTTATCGCACTCTCCGCTGCTTTCTCTACTGGTATACATAGATCATGGCACGCTTCTTCAAATTTCTCTGCCCATTTCTCTTTCTCAGCTACCAGTTTCCCGTTCTCTACCATCAATTTCCCCTCATTCAGCATCTCACAGAACTCTGTTGTTAATTTTTCTAATGTTAGGCCGGAACATAACGCCATTTCCTCTATATCGGCGATAGCCGAGCGCGTTTCTGTGGAAATTTCATTCTGTGGTACAGAATTTTTAGGCATTTTCCCGTTTTTTAGGTTTTGTGGTACAGAAAAAACCGCATTTTTTAAAATTTTTCGGATCGTTTCTGACAAATTAGTGTCTTTTTTCACTAATTCATCGTATAAATCCTCGCTTATCCGCAGTTTTACCGTTTTATCCTTCTTTTCGTTTGTTGGTCTTGCCATGCTTCTCCTTCCATGCTCTATGTGCTGCAAACACCGCACCTTGAATATGCTTCCCTTCTGCTATTCCCCGTCTTAATGTACGCCTATCTAATGGCAGTCTTTCACATAAATCTTTCACAGAAACATACTCACCATTAAATTTGTATATCTTTGCCGTGCATGATGAACGCCTATTCCTGCTTTGCGTGGAATCATCAGCCCATCGGCAGTTCCCGGGTTCATAATTTCCATCATTATCTATCCTGTCTATAGATAAATCGTTCGCATATCCGTGTGATAACGACCACTCAACAAACTTTTCTGGATCACTAAGCCATTCAGAACATATAGATATCCCTCTAAGCCCATAATACTTGTATGCCTCGTTATTTTCGTTGTAGCACCGCCCTCTCATTCCATGAAAAATCGCTCTTATCCTGTCTTTTTCCGGCGTATGCTCAACCTTTAACCTCTCATAATAACAACCACACGATTTTACTTGTCCACTCTCCCAGAACGTAGGCTTTATTTCCGTTATATTTCCGCAATCACACTGGCAACGGAATCTTTTCCTACCAGTTTTTTTGTCCCACGTAATTCCTATAACCGTAAGATAGTTGTTTTTCATGCCTATATATGCCTCTGTAAATCGTTCTTTCGTCTGCCTATGCGTATGGCATACAAAATCTGTTCTTTGCGGCATCCCCTGTATGCCCCACATCTTTACCGCATCGCAGATCGTACATTGTGCCACATAATTATTCCCATCTATCCCGACTATCTTATATTCTCCATATATCTGTCCTACATTACTCTCTATAGCACACTGTTTTTCTTTCTGTGCCATACCTCTTGCGAGTATCTTCCTTTTCTGTGTAGTCTCTTTCTCAGCTTCTTTCCGGCACTCACATACACTCTGCATCCGTTTCCAACTTGTCCCACATAATGTGACCATCCGTTTATGTATTTCTGTGCCACAATGCCGGCAAATCAACAGTACATCCTTCTCTTTGCCCCCTATGTACGCTATGTCCTTTACTTCAAAATCCCCATGCTCCTCACCTATCCGCCTTTCCTCTGCCCACACTATATTCTCTGCGTTTCTCCTGTTAAGCCCCTTCTCTATTAACTCTGATACTGTATTCATCCTCCCTCCTTATGTGGGACAAAACCCAGATTGAAATTGTTGTTACGGACGTTACCCGCCGCCCTGGCCTCCCTCCGCTAGTGACCTACTACCCGCAATTGTGGATAAGTACAGGCCGGACGCCGCGAAAAGTAAACAAACATACAGAAAACGTCACTTTTTAGGGCGAGTTATCCACATTTTTCTCGGAATCCTCCAAACATAAGCCGTTATCACCGAAAACAGGAAGCGCCGCGGCCGTGTTATCATGAGCACTTGACACATGATTGACGTTTACCGTCTCCGAGTATCCGTGCCGGGCTTTTAGCAGGAAGATGCCGCCAATGACACCCGCACCACCACCCGCAACGCTTGACGACAGGCCGCCCGCCTCAATAGCACGGGCTTTTTGAAGGATGGCAACACTCGAGGAACTTAATCCCCGCCCAGTATAATCATAGAAGTACGATGAAGAGACGCCGGAAAAACTCACGAAATCAGACACAAGAGGCACTTGCTTAAACGTGCCGCAAAAGTACGCCCAGACTTGCAGCAGCTCCTCGAGCTTATCGCCGGAGTATATAACGCCCCCGCGGGCTTTTATTTTATCCTCGTCATACAGGACGCGCCCGGCCTTTATACGTTGTCCAATCATCATACAGGCGGCTCGCCACTGCTGAGCATGAATTTTAGACAGATTAACACCCTCGAACTCGGCCCAGGAATCAAACCAAGCGCGGACGGTATCGGCAAATCCCTCGGGCAGTTTGCTGCCGTTATCTACAACCTCGGCAGTATCATCTTTTATAATATCGCCCTTTGTAGTGGGTATATCTGACGATATAAGGCCAGCGCCATCATTAAACGGGAGTATAACCGCGGACGGATCACCCGCCCCGGCTTTGTTACCGTCTTTTATACTGGTATGTTTTACCCCTTTATTTTGACCCGTAACGGCTTTATGTTTTGAAGCGGGGATTTTATCGGATGCAGAACCAGAAGCCGCCACAGCGCCACCAGGAGCGCCCACAGAACCACCCGCGGCAGGCTTGCTATCTGTTATTGATCCCGTTATACCTAAATCAGACAGAACGCCGGGAACGCTTGACAGATCACCACCGATCACGGCTCGCAGATCATCGCCCCGCCCGGCAGCATTGAAAGCACCAACAGCCCGCGCCGCGTCTCCGCTGGATATACTGAAATAATCCGCTATAATATCACGCGCTTTTTTTAACTCTGCCATAGATACAGCCATTTTTACAACCTCCGAAAATAAAAAGAGGCGGCAACCCGTCAAAGGTTAACCGCCATCTTATAAAGATCACTTGACGCAGACCGCGCCCACATCATAATTATATTTTATATCAGATCACCCGCCCGCGGGCTTTTCTCTTCTTTCCAAATCTTCTTTTATCAATCTGTTTATATATCCGTTTACACTCTCATGTGTAACGGCTTTTATACGGGCTTTTGTGCCGTTTGGCATGGTTACAGTTTGACGCTCGTAGTTTTGAGCAGTCCACTCATTTTGTCTTTTATACTGCGCTTTTTGGCGCTCCAAAGCGGCAAGCGCTTTTTTCTCTGTCTCTTTATCCATATAAAACCACCTCATTTTTTATCATATTACACCATATTATTACATAATGCAAGCACTAATATTATTATGCATATTGCACTAATACTATTGTTTTACTTTGTTTACTATTACATATTGCACTAATATATTTTGTGTGTTAATATTAGTGCAAGATAAGAACAGCAAACAAAAAGTAAACAAAACTCAGGAGGTAAAGCCCATGTTATACAGCGAATTTTTAAACGGAACATGTGCAAACGATACCGAATACAACTATACAGTATATAAGAACCTTGAAGCGCTTTATATGGCAAATGATAAGCTCACAAAAGAGGATATATACAGAACAGGAAAGCAGCTTGTAAACAACGAGCCGAGCGAAGCAACAAAGGCAGCCATTGAAAAAGCCGAGAACGAGATCCAGGAAGCCGAGAAGAATATCCAATACTACAAAGAGAGAATCGAAGTATTAACAATGTATATCGAAATCAGCACCGCCGAAGAGATAAAAGAATACCGCGAAGATATAAAAAGATATAAAGCACAGATCAAAGAAGAAAAAAAGTGGATTGATAGACAAAAGTTTTTCTTGAGGATCGCATAAAAGGAGGGCGAAAACATGACAAATTATAAGTATTTGATAATCGGACATTTTACCAACGGCGAGCCGTGGGAAGAGACAGCAAAAAACAAAAGGGAGCTTGCTTTTGTTCTGAATAAGATTGACAGCAACCCCGCCGCAATACTGGACACAATCGAAGATAAAAACGGAAAGGAGAACAAACACCATGACAGTTGAAAAGATAGGCGCTACCAACTACGCAAATATTTACGGCATATACGACAGCACCGGGAAAGTGATCGGAACCGCGGAAATTGTACTTGCTGGACGCTATACGGGCCACTACTTTTACACCTTATCAGGAAAGCACACAAGAGCACAGATAAAAAAAATTTTTTACCAGCTTCACAAGTGAGCACCACCCTAACAACCAGCCCGAAAAGTAAACGGAGCCGGGCCCAGGAAGGCCGACAGGAACCGCCGAACACGGACGAACAAAAGCCACCGCGGGCGATAAAAGCGGAAACCATAAACCAATATAGGAGGGTTGAAAGATGAATAAATTATATAATTATCTGCTAAAAATCGGAGTAGAGGAAAGACCGAAACACGGACACCATGACGAAGCCCCCGCGATATTTTACCGCGAGACATACGGAGACGCGAGCTATTTTTACAACGCACCGAACCACACCCACCCCGGCGCAGTTGTAGCACTGGATTATAACGTAGACGCCCCCCAGGAATATTTTAAGAACTTGAGACGCATTGAAGAACAGCTCGAGCGTTATTGCGAGCGCTACAAATACGAATATACGCGCCGCGCGTGTTATGGCGTAGCATTTTACACCATAGAAAGCGCCGCAGACAGAGCCGCTGCAAATGATTATAATTATTTTAGGGATGCAGCCCGCAGAGAGTGCGAGCAATATTACCATATCGCAATAAACAACGGGACGCCCCAAAAGGAAATAGAAGCAACTTTACGCGGTATTATGGATAAATACGGCGCAAATTATAAAGAGTTTTTACAGGCTACACAGCCCGCGACAGCATGAAAGGAGGCGCGAACGATGGACAGTAGAATATATATAGAACCCGAAACCCTGAAAAGAGCAGCCGAAAACAGCCGCGAAGCGTTCCAGGAAGCCCGCGCAGCAGTCAAAAACGGAAGCCCCGAAGAAATCCGCGCCGCGATCCGTGCAGCCCTTGACAGGTCAAGCGACTATCGCGCATTGTTACGAGCAAATTATCACATATAAAACCATGAAAGGAGACCCGAAAAAATGAGAAACCGCTATAGATTAACCTTTACTTTTACAGATACAGAAGAAGAAGCCCGCGCCATATGTGACCGATACACCGCCACCGCGACACCATACGCTCGGAAGAAGCACCCCGCATTTTATAGGGCGTGGACATCTTCAGACGGGCGCGAGCATAAGTTTATAGCATGGACTTATACCAACTAATCCCGCGCGGAGAACGACCCGCAGAAAGCGCGACCCGATCACCACGGGCGCGGGGCTTTATTCCTTGACAAGATCACAACCGCTCGAGCCTTTCCTGAATAGCTTTTTTTATAAAACCATTTACAGACTCGCCGCAAGAATCCGCAGCCGCTTTTATTTTCTCATAATCCGATTTTTGCATATCCAACGGTACGCGCTTTATATTTACAGCATTATATTTTTTCTGTTTTTCAGGTATAGCCACTTGCACCACCTCCAAAACAGATTATATCACCGCATAAAGTATATGAACATATACAGATTGCATTAAAAAGTATACGTACATTTGTATATTATTACATCTTGTAAAGTATACGTACATATACTATACTAATCATAAGAACAGGGGCAAAGCCTCAGAAAGTAAACAAAATATTATAAAAGGAGGGTAAAACAATGTCAGATACTTATTATTCATACAGAGAGGTAAAAGTTAAGATTGCGCACCGCTTGCAGCAGATGGACGGGTGGACGGTTTACGGCTACCACGCCGACAACAGTGACCCCATGTCGGACTATTACGACCCGGCAAATTGGGACGGCATCGCAGAAAAAAACGGTTTTAGGCTCGTAATTGATAAGAGCAGCGAGCGCGAAGATCGCACCGAAACTCGCACCCGTTACGGCGTAAAGGGCATGAGCGCAGAAACTCGCGAAAAGATCAGCAAGCTCGAACAGATGACCCAGGAGCGCGGAGCAAGTGCAGCCGAAGAAGCAACCGCAAAAGCAAAGATTAAAATATTACAGGAAAAGGAAGCCGCACAAGATGAGACATACACTGTTTTTTATCCTGGACACAAGGCAAACCCGCCCCGCTGTAATTGGCATATAGAAAAAGACGGCATTATCATTGACAAGGGGACAGGCTTATTAAAATTTGCGCGAGTCGCTGATATAACCCGCGAGTGCGAGGTTAAAGAGTGGCAGAAGTTCAACACAAAAACGCCGGAAGAATGGAAAGCCGCCTTTATAGATCATCAAGTTTGTTATTGGGGCGAGCATGAGCGCGAAAGAGCCACAGAGAGCGCCGACAGACGTTATAAAGAATCAGTCGAGTATTATGCCTTATTAGATGCTTTTAATAACTTGATAGCACGTTTTAACAATATATGTGGCGGCATGGTAGGCAATAGCGGCGAGGGCGGCTATACCTACGAAAAGCGCACCGAGACGAAGTATAAAAAGGTGTATAAGTTCCAGGCAACCGAAAACGGCAGTTTTACCGCGGGGCAGTGTTTCAAGGTTCTCGGGCGTTTTACCTACGGATGCGGGGGCAATGTGTACAGGTTAACCGAAAGCAGCCGCGAGGGCGCTCTCGTAGCGTACCGCGTAAGCCTGAAAAGTAATAAAACCTTGACAGGTTCAGCAACGGCGGCTAATTGCTTCGGATATTATGCCGCAGATACTACCGAGGGCAACATCGGACGCGATAAAGAAAAGTTTTTGAACTGGATCGCTAAAGGCGCGATCACATGGGGCGAAGTTGTCGAAGTTCTCGAGCCTTATGAGGTGGAAAAGTTTGTAAAAGTAGACGCAGACGGGCGCGAAGTAAAGACACGCGCAACAAAGGCAGCCACCACCGCAACACAGGAAGCCACCGCCGAAAGCACCACCGCGCCGGATTACATCATCACCGCAGACACCGACACTCGCGACAATAGCCCGCTTTGGGTTGTTAAGTTCTCCGAGCGCGTAAGCCGGGAAACATACGAAGCAGAGCGCGAAAAGATGAAGAGCCTCGGCGGGTACTATAGCAAATTCAAAAAAGGCTTTATTTTCCGCGAAGATCCCACCGCGAAATTATACCCCGAAGAAGCACCCGCAGAGGACGCACAGGACGCAGAAACAACCGCAGCCGATGAAGTACCCACCACGGACGCAGAAACCGCCACAGAGGGCGAAAACGTGACCACAGAAAGCCCCGCAGAAGCCCCCACAAGCGCCGCAGAGACTACAGCCGAAGAAACCCCCGCAGCCACACCCGAAGAGCCGCAGAACGGCACACAGTGCCCCGAGTACGGCTATACAGGCGAGACAAGCGCACAGTTTGACGAGCGCGAGCTTGATTTACTGTATAAGGGCGCGCAGATCATCAAAGGCGAGGACTATTACAAACACGCATATTTTACAACGGCATATATTGACGGCGTGCGCCTGGTATATGCTCTCACAGTTTACAGAGAGGACAGCACACCCGCCCCCGGGCATGATGCAAAATACCGCGGTTTTATAACAGGCGGCAAATACTACGAAAGCACCACAGCCGCAGCCGCTAAACTCGCGGAAGATATAAACGCCGCTTTGCTGCAAATGATCCCCACAGAAGCAGACGCAGAAAAGAACGCCGGAACGCTTGAAACATGGGAAGCCGAACGAGTGCAGACACTCAAAGAGGCAGACTACACCAACAACGCCGAGCGGCTATTCGTAGACGGAAACGCGCCCGAGTTGAGCTTGTACAGTTCAAACGGCTATAGCATCGAAACAATAATTCAATACATACTGAACCCCGCCGAAGTTGTGACGGAGTACGCAACCGAAGCCGCAAAAAGTAAGGGCGCCGAAATATATTATAGTTATATAGAATACAACCGCACCCGCGCCGCCCTGGATGCAATAAAGGCAGATAAAAGCCACAGGGCGCACACCTTGAAGCGGATCGCAGAAGCCACAGCCGGAGACGAGGCCAAAAGCTACAAATTGACCCTCGCAAACGGGGCAACAGTCAAAGCAGACGCGGACGCCGTGCGGCGGGTTGCATATTGGGGTTATATAAATGCGTGGAATATAGCAAACGCAGACCGCGACAAACTGAACAAGGACGAGCGCGGACGGGCGCAAGACATAACCGCCGCAGATATAAAGCAGATAACACACGGGGCGCGGCTTGTATATAATGCCGCATAAGCCGCAGGAAGCACGGCAGCGGGGCAAGGCATACAAACCCACACCGGGACAGCCAAAGCCCCGCAGAGAGCCACAGAGCAAGCCAAAACAGGACACCCGCAGACAGTGACAGGAAGCAAGAACAGACACAGCAAACAACCAAAATACCACCATTTTTCAAAAAGGCAGAAAAAGCAAGAACACCACCACGAAAAAGCACTTTTACAACCCTGATATATGTTTTCTATCAGATTCCTGAACAGATAATTTGCAGGTTTTAAAAACACAATATTGCCGGGGGGATTCGAAATGAAACGCATTTGGGCCAAAAAAATTGAAGGGAGAAAATAAAAATGGCAACGATCATCACCATCATATATCTATTATCACGAAAGGAGGCTTGACTATCATGGGAAAATATGAAACTCGATCCTTATCAGAAGCAGAATTTGACAGACTGGTAAAAACCATCCGCATAGGGTACACATACAAGAACGTAGTACACCGCCCTAACGATCAGATAGCGACCATCCTGGTATTAGAGGGAAACCTCGGCTGCCGTATAGGGGATATAATAGCCCTGACTACCGATAGCATAATTGACGATGGCGGTATATATAAATTGAATATCATTGAAGAAAAGACAGGCAAAAAAAGATGTTTTATAGTGCCTAAACCCGTCAAAGCATTTATTGATTATTATTGCGAGTGCAATGGTATCAAATCCGGCAGATTGTTCGACATAGGATCACAGGCAGTATGGAAACAGTTACGCGCTGTCACTGGATATTTAGGATATAAGAATGTTAGCACACACTCAGCCCGCAAAATGATAGCTCAAAAGATATACGACCAAACCAACCATGATATAGAGGCCGTTGCCGAGTTTTTAAATCATAGTAGTATCAATACCACGCGGCATTATATAAAGCGTTCCGATGAACAATTAGAGAGTGCCATAACAGGAGCCGTATGTTTAGTGTGATAATATTTCATGCCAAGCACTTGACAATAGTAAATGTTGTAATTACGATAACAACAAAAGGAGGCATATCATGGACGAAGAAACACGCGAACAGCTCAAAGAAATATCAGCCAATCTATATATATGCAAGGTTGCGGCACGTTATGTAGAAAACAAAGACTTGCTTGACGATGCACTTTGCATGGTAATAAGAGCGCTGGATAATATACAAAACGATACAGAAAAGTAGGTAATCTTATGGATCATCATGAATTGCGGTGTAGCTTGCAGAAATTTAGACTCCTGCAATTCTACACCGTTTTTTTGTGTGATAATTTAATCGCTAATTTTCAGACCTATTTTTCATGCAATAGAGGGGGGATTTTCAAAATTACGCTTTTGGCGGAGCCGGGCTATTGCCTCGGATAAGGTCAATCCACTTTTTACCAACAGCTTAGTGTCTCTTCCAGAAATACCATACTTCCGCCCTACTGCTGAATAATTAACTGCCCCATTAGAAAAATATATATCACTTGTAAGGGTGTCTTTCAATTTGCGCTGTTTTTCTTTAATTTTCTTGCGTTCTTCTCTTTCAGCATCCCTCTTTTCTTTTTCAACCAACAATTCCTCTATTGCGGTTTCCAACCTTACACCAAGCTTCATCTTATTCCGCAACGCATCATATCCAACCCCAGCCATTCTGCTCGCTTCACTTAATGACACAAATTTTCCATCATACTCATACAAAACAACATTAGTCCTATTTTTAGGCTGTTCTGATAAAGGAATCCATCTGCAATTATCTGGGGAATACCCTCTGTTATTATCTATCCTATCAATAGACAATCCATCTTCCCATCCATTTTCCAGACTCCATATAATAAATTTTATAATTCCATATTTTCCTAACCATTCATTAGAGATTTTAATCCCACGTCCGCCATAATTTTGAAAATGCGATGCTCCTTCAACGTAACATCTCGCTTTCATTCCTGCATATATATTAGCGAGAGGATGGTTAGATAGTTTTGTCCCTAACACTGCAAAACACAACTCTCTTTTGGTTATTTCTGGCACCTTTTTGCATTGCAATGTATCTATATAACAGTTATCAGGCTCAAAGTCCTTTGTATTATCTATTCTTTTAATAGTTAAGCCTATCTTCCACCCATTTTGCTTACACCATTCATAGAATTTTTCCCGATCATGCCACTCTTCACATACCTTAATTCCTTTTCCACCGTATGAATGATAAGTAAAACTATTCTCCTTGTAGCAGCCTTCCATAATATTTCTGTATATATCATATAAGGTTTTCTTTGACATTGTTATCCTCCTATACGAATGTATGTTCTTAATTAAGATTATATCATATTATATCATTGACAGCAAGGGGAAATCAATATATTATTACAACATATTACATAGTATTATTTAAGAATATAGGGGTATAATATGGCAGATACACTAAAAAACAAAAAAAGAATATCAACTACAATATTTCCGGCTACAAATGAGCTATTAAAAGCATACTCTGCAAAAACGGGTATTCCTATCTCTATCATTATAGATCGCGCTCTCAACGAATATATAGAGCAGTATGAAGCAAATAAAGGTAAACCTCTTCCCAAAAAAGTAATTCCAGGAAGCTAATAAAGAGGCGGGTGTCTTACCCGCCTTTTTAAGTATGTGCCTGAAAATTATAAAGATCAAGATGTTATTATTTCTTCATCGCATCACCACCCTTCAGTCTTTCGACCTGTTTATCGAAGTCTGCCTGTATTTTAGCCATTGTTTCTTCATCCGGCTCGGCAGGAACTCCCGCTTTATTTTCTGAACAGGCACCGCAGATTGACCTATAACCGTTTGCCAGACCAATCTTGCCATCCTCTTTTTCGATATTAATCTTCCCACAGGTTGCGTAGTACTTACATTCGTTAGGTTCGTACATTATCTGTTATTTCCTCCTTTGCTACTTTTAGTCTTATAGATAACATTATTGTTTGCGTTTGACATTCTGGACACTTAACACCATATCCGTTAGTATCTTCATTTTTTTTTGCTACTATCAAATCTTCTATAGCCGTAGGCTTAAACCTGCATCCACACGTTCCGCAGTAATACGGCACTCCCAGAAGATGATGCAATCTTCCCTCTTTAATGATCTCTACCATTTTGCTCCTCCTTTAATTCATCCACAGCTTTAATCAGTATCTCATACTCTTTTTCTGTGATTTTTCCTTCGATGTGCAGTTTTTCGATTATGCTTTTTAGATATTCGTGCATTATCTTCCTTCAGTGTGATAATAAATCGTATCAATCCTGCCAGTACCAGAACCACAAACGCTATAACAGTGAAGTAAAACAAATCCATAGTCAGCAGGTATAACATACATTGTTCTACAAACGTCATTCTTGCCCTCTCTCTGCCCTTCTAACGCTTTCTAGTTATCTTCCTGTATAAATCTCTACCTATCTTTCCCAAAAGCCAAAATAAGCCAACTATGACCACAAAAGGCCACATTATCAAACACATCATCAGGAACCCTTCGTCAAAGTCCTCATTTATGACCAAAGGCGTTATCACTCCCGTTACAAACCCCAGAACCATGTACGCTATCAGCAGGACTATTGTTATTGTTACGCTCATTTATCTCCTCCATATTCCTTCCCAAAATCTCTGTTACATCATCCAGACGCACCCATTCTTCGCCATCCAGAGCCACTTTTTGTAGTTTCGACAGTTCCCCAGATACTTTCCAAATGTCAATCGTTATCATCGTCTCCCCCTACTAGCATCGCCGTTATTATGATTAAAACAGCAACAATAGCTATCACTATCTTATCTTTCATAGTTTTACTCCATGTACCTTGCATATCTTATCCATGCGTTCCCTTTCTGCTGCTTCGACCATTTCTGAAGTTATATGATTTAAGGCTCCACAAAATTTGCACCACTTATCTATGTCACGATGCCTTGCTATCCCTTTTGCCGTTCGATTCAGATACATAGGTTTTCCACATTTTACACATTTCATTTCTTAACCTCCATGAAACTGTCCATCCACTTGATTATCTCTTTGACTGACACCTGCTGTCCCTCATAGTACAGGCCGTGGAAATTGTCTATCTTTTCTATCTCTTTAAGTTTGTAGTACAGTTTCAACCAAGCTGCCTTATAACGTAACAGTTCCTTGAACCACTTAATCATCTTAACCCTCCAAGTCGTTTACTATCTTTAAAACTCCTTCTTGAAAGTCTTTTATCGTGTCCTGATACTGCTTTATGACCTCTTTATAGTTTTCCGATTGCTCAATTATTGCCTTTGCCAGTTCCCCTTCATTACGTTCAATCATCCGTATGTAGTCAATCAGTTCTTCTCGCGACCATGATTGTAACTGTTCATCAGAAGGTCTAGCTATGTACTTATATTCACTCATGCGCATCCTCCTGTTTCTTTAACCATTCTCCACTTCTCACTTCTTTTATCTGCTTATTTATCTCTTCACAAGCGCCTATAAATTCATCTATCAGAGTATTTTTCCGGCTATTCAGATACTCAATCTGTTTCCTCTCTTCATAGGTCATTGCTACTCTCCAATTCCTGCAAGTGCTTGTCTATAATCTCCAAAAACATCTTATAAGCATCATAATTTGGCATATAAAAGGCAGGTTTGCTGAATAGATCATTTATTTCCTGCTTTATCTCACCCCACGCTTCAAGGCTTGCGATTGCCATTTTCACAGCCTCTTTTATCTCTGGCATATCCTCTACGCCCATAGCAACAACAGGCATCCATTTATTTACTGCATCATTTATTGTCATTGTTCTGTACCTCCCCGATTTCCACTACTTCGCCTATATCATTCTGCAAGTAAATCTTGCCATCCTTGACGTAGGCTTTTAGCTGACCTCTTTTAACTGCCTGTTTTATATCCATTATGTCAATCATGCTGTGTACCTCCTAAACTTTAACTCATTTTTAATTCAGCTTTAATTCCGTTATATTCCAGAAACGAATTAAACTTTTGAGCGTTAAAAAGTTTAATTCATTCTGCACTTCCCTCACTTTCCTGTGGATCAAAACAATGGAATACTTCATCGTAATTCTCTCCGTCAAGACTATATCCATCGTAGGTGTATGTTTTTCCGTCATCTATCCACTCTGCACCCTTTGGTATCTTGTCACAGATATAATGGTCTGCTCTGCAAGGCATACGACCTAAAATGTTATACATCTTTTCAATGTATTCAAACTGTTCTTTATCTGTCCATAACCTTGCGTGTTTACAATTAACGCAATCTGTATTCATCCCTTATCCTCACTTTCTGCCTGTAGTGCTTTTAGGATATAAAATTTATAAAATTGATACATATCCTCTAAAAACATATCATGTTTAGCCATTCTGCTCACCTCCCATCTTTGCACCGCACTTTGGGCAAAACCTATCTGCTCCATACTTTTTAAGTTCTTCACCAAATGTTTGTGGGTCTAAATCAAAACCACACTCTGAACATCTAACTTGATAATAAATAGGGTCACTCATTCCATCATCCCATTGTGGGGGAATCCAATGTCCCGTCCTCTGCTTCGGTGTAACAGGCGGCATATCTTTAATCCAGTTGTATATTGCCTTTTCTGCTGTTAAAAGATACTTCTCATCTTTTACGCACAAATTCTTGAGGATTGTATTCAAAGTATCACTTTTACTTATGCAATCTCCGCACTCAACAGGCTTCGGTGTAACAGGCGGCAACTGCATGATTATGGCCTTAAAACATTCCATATCGTTGTTGCTCGAAAAACAGCTATAACGCACATCCTTGTAATCATCATCTATGGCATCAATTATCGCCTGTCTGCTCACACAATCCTCTGATTCTTCAAGGGGAGTGGCATCCTCTATCTGTTGCATAATGCCTTTTACAGTATCTCTAAATCGCATACCATTCTTAATGCTCTTGTATTCATCTTCTGATATTTCAATCAGTATCTTTTTCATTCTGCTTGCCCTCCTACCTCAGTTCGTCAAATTCGTGCATCCTGCCGCACCTATCGCACCTATAGATATAAGTCGTGTATGTTCTCACAGTGTCACTACTCTTGCTTATCTGCGTCACCGAATCGACATACACCCATTTTCCATCACATTCACAATAGCCGTTATTCCACAGTCTTTCATCTTCTTTATGACTAGCTATCGCAGTAAGCACAAAACATACAATGAGCAGCAAACTAGCCGTAGCAATTATTACTTCTGCCAGATTATCTTCAATCCATTCCTTCATCCTTTGCCCCCTTATATGGTTCAAATTCTTCAAGTAAATGGCTTTGACTTGTCCACCCACTTGAATTACGGCTCATTGTGCCATCCTTCTTCGCAGGATAAAAATTTACCCTCAAACTATAATCAACTTTAAGCCACCCTTTCTTTCCATCCTCTTTGCGCACTACCTTATACATAAGGCCATGTTCTTCCAGAAGTTTGTATACATCGTCTATGTATGCCTGCTTTGCATCTCGCACAGCTTTTTCATATTTTTTTCTCAACTCCTCAATTTCATTCATTCTTCTGCCTCCCGTATCTCAAACAACCCTAAAAACCACTCAAACGTCTCTTGGCTATTGAAACTTGCTACCTTCTGCTCTACATTCAGTTCTGCATCGTAGACAGACATAGTGGGCTTCTTCCGGCAATACTTAAAGTTGCTGTCTGAAAATATGATCTTCCGCTTATCGTCAATCTTTAGTGATACTGTCATTCTTCAGCCTCCTTCAGCAGTTCCTTCAAATCCTCTACAAATTCCTTCAAGCCCTCTAATTTACCTTTCTTAAAAAACCCACAAAATTCACTTCTTATATCTTCCTGCAACTCTTCTATCTCATGTGTGTACTTATCTATCAAGAATTGTATTTTCTCTCTCACTTCAGCCTCCTATACGATATTCCCCGTCTTATTGAAATACTCTACTTCGATCCCTGTCACTTCCTGCACGTTCTTTAACATATCCCATCCGTCTCTGTTACTTTCTCGCCACCGCTCCTGG
>Ga0310696_10002971_pt1 | contig 21724 bp, 17 predicted proteins | sample AusTroGonzalo_MG_4_FD_203885 | JGI IMG/M metagenome (GOLD analysis project Ga0310696, IMG submission 203885) | Bovine rumen microbial communities from tropical cattle in Woodstock, Queensland, Australia - Gonzalo_02 (v2) (version 2) | ecosystem: Host-associated > Mammals > Digestive system >...
GAGGCGGGCGGACAAGGTGATGTATATCAATAAGAGAAAGAAGAAGCAGGAAATGGCGTAAGAAAATGGGGCTTTCCGATCGCCCTGGACCTTCGGTCACTCCCGGGGAGAAGACTTCTTCCCGGGATTTTTGGTTACGTGGACGCCGCGGACGGCAAAGATGATCAGGATGACGGCGATGACCGCGGCGGCGATGGCGGGAATCGGGTATGCCAGGATAAAATCGCCGAAGCCGGGCTTTGAGGCATCCGCGGAGTAATAGGTCAGCGCCGCGTTCACGGTGGAATCCGGCACATTGCCGATGATCTTTGACAGAATGGAATAAAGGGTGGTGTTGCCTTCGCGGACTGCGAGGCAGTAATCCATGTTCACCCCGGTGTAGACGGTGGTGAGATTCAGCCGGTCGCACTGGCGGGAGATGTCCCGGAAACGGTAATTACTGATAATAACGGTATCGGCATTTCCCACCGCGATGGCATCGAGGCAGGCCGGGGTATCCGGATAATACACCGGTGTCCAGGCGGGAAAATGATCCATGAGGAACATCTCATAATTGGGATTGCCCTGGTTGACGCCGACGCGGATCTGATTTTTGCGGAGGAAGTCCTGCTTGTCCGCCACGCGCACCACAGCGTCCATCTCGGTACGCATCATGGGCTGCGTCATGACGACGCCGGCCTGCTCGGCATCATAGTCCGTGAGATTGGCGGGGAACATGCAGTCCACCTCGCCGTTTCTGACCGCTTCCAGGGCGGCGGAGGCGGTGGGGTAGACCACGGCTTCAAAGGTGGGAGCAGCGTTCTGCAGCACAGTGGAAGCGAATTCCAGATAGTCTTTTAAGGCGCCGGTCAGCTTCCCGTCCTGATCCGCGGCACAGAAGGCCAGATAGTTGTCCTGGAAGCCGACGCGGATCGGGCCGTGGGCATCCAGCCATGCCCGTTCCTCCACGGTGAGGTAGAGATTGGTGCCGGCATTCTGCAGGTATTTGGCGGTAAGCTGTTCACTGTAGTGCTTGTTCTCATCCTGGATCCGGTTCAGGGCCATATCAAGCTCGGGCAGGAGCTCGGCACGGTTTTTGCTGACGGCAAAGTAGAAGTCGGAGGCTCCGATCTTCCACAGCGGGACGGCTACATTCGGATCCCCGTAGGTATCGAGGGTAACGAAAGCGTCCATCTGACCTTTGCTGAGCATCAGGAGGGATTCTGCCTCGGAACATTCCAGATCCAGAATTTCGACCGAGATTTCGTGGGACTCCGCCCAGGCAAGGAACTGTCCCAGCTGCACGCTGCCCTTGGTCACGCCGACTGTTTTCCCGTTCAGGGTGGAATAGTCGTCGGCGGAGATCTCTTTGTTGTTCGGGGAGATATAGAGGTAATAGAGCTCTTCGCCCATGGGGATGGAGGAGTAGAGCATATATTCCGTCCGGTCTTCGGCGTAGGAAACGTCGCTCATCAGGTCGATCTTGCCTTCCTTCAGCAGCTTGAGCAGCTCGGGCCAGTTGCCCTCCACGTATTCATATTTCCAGCCGGTATAGGCGGCGATTTTCCGCTGATATTCATAGGCATAGCCGGTGCGGCGGCCAAAGGCATCCTTGTAGTTGAAAGGCGTGTCGTACCAGCCGACGCGGACCACTTTGGGGCTTTCCTCCGCCGCGGCGGCCGCCGGCAGAAGGCAGAGCGTGACCAGGGCGATGCATAAAAGCAGGGCCGCTGCACGTTTGAACATTTCAGAGCACCTCCGTATGAAGGGGGCTTCCCCCCTGACCCTTCGGCCTCCCCCAAATCGGGAGGGCGGGGTGAAAAAGCTGTATGATTGAATAGGAATCTCTATTCAAACACTTATTTTACCATAGATAATCAAAGAAGAAAAGCTAAAAAACGTCCGAAGGAATGCTTGACGAAGAGCCGGATTTACGTTATAAAAATAATACACTGGATTACATCAGAACAGACTCCCATATTAAAAAAATGACTATAAGGAGGCAATGAAAACATGGAAGTCAGAAGAATAGGCATTCGGGAAGCAAAGCAGCGCATCAAGAACGATCCGGAGCTGAGCAAGATGCTGGTCCGGAGCGGATGGAGAGAGATTGCGCTGGATCTGGACGGAGACGGTAAGGCGGATGTATCTTTCGCCAGCGAAAAGCTCGGCAGGAAGATCGATACCATCGCGATTGACCTGAGCGGAAGCGGAGAATTCAATCTCTACCTGCACGATTTTGACGGGAACGGCATCCCGGACACGGTCTGCATGATTAAGGACGGCGGGGAGGAAGAGCTCGTCGCCTTCGGCGGAGAGGTTGAGCTGGGCTTTGTGAACCTGGGCGTCAAGATTGCCAACTTGCTGGTTGCCGAAGATTTCCTGAACAAGGAGCTGGGCCTGTCCCTGGCGGATCTGGCTGCATACCTGAAGCTGAACGCCGCCGTCATGCTGCTGGAGCTCGATAAGCGGGCAAACGCGGAAGGCATTGACAAGGTTTACTATTTCCTGAACGACGCGGCGACCTATTATCTCGCCACCGTGGACGGAACAAAGCCGAAGGTCCGGCCTTTCGGTACGATCCTGCTGAAGGACGGGAAGCTGTATATCCAGACCGGGGCAAAGAAGGACGTCACCAGACAGATCAAAGAGAATCCCTTTGTGGAGATCTGCGCTTTCCTGAACGGCGCCTGGGTCCGCATCGCCACCGAACTGGTGGAGGATAACAACCACGACGTCAAGGTCGCCATGCTGGAGAAGATGCCCGTGCTCAAGGAAATGTACAGCGCGGACGACGACAGCATGCAGATGTACTACATGAAGGATGCGACGGCTACCTTCAGCTCCTTCACCACCGAACCGCAGGTCGTCACTTTCTGAGAAACGGATCAGATCAATCATACAACAGGAGGAAATCAACATGGCACGGGCACAGAACATTATCGTCAGCATCTTTGAAGTGGAGAGCGAAGGCTATCAGGCCATCACCGAACTCAAACAGAATCCCGGCACCGAAGAGGCGTTTATCGCTTCCGCGGTCCTGGTCAAGAAGGAAAACGGCGCCCTGCGCACCCTGGATGGGTTTGACTCCGGCGCAAATACCCGCGACGATACGGCCGTCGGCGGCATCGCAGGCGCGTTAGTCGGCATCCTGGGCGGCCCGATCGGGGTCCTGCTGGGCGGCGCATACGGCGCGCTGATCGGATCCGCGTTCGATACGAATGACGCGATCGGCAATGCCTGCCTGATCGAGCAGATTGCCGGAAAGATGGTGGACGGGGAGACTGCCCTGATCGCTCTGGCCTCTGAGGAGAACGAAGAGCTGCTGGATCAGCGGCTGAACAAGTTCAAGACAACGATCGCCCGCTTTGACGCGGCGGTTGTAGCGGCTGAGGTGGAAGAAGCCCAGAAGATGGCCGACGAGATGGCGCGCCAGGCCCGCAAGGAACTGCGCGACGAGAAGAAGGCTGCCCGCAAGGAAAAGGTGGAGGAAAAGAAGGCCAAGATGTCTGCCGATCTTGATGGAATCAAGGCGAAATTCAAGAAAAAGGACAAGGAAGAAGCCTGATTTTTTCGAAATATGGATTCCTGAGGACGGATTCCGGACACAGAAACGATTCCGGCTCCGTATGCCAGACGCATACGGAGCCGGTTTTTTATGGCGGGGATTACCGGTGGTTGCCGATGCGGATGCAGACATTGTTCAGGTTCATGGCATAGGTATAGCGCACGTCTTCCGCGAAAGCGAGAACCAGACGGAGACCGAGGGCTTCCGTCCCTTCCTGCGGGATGTAGTGAACGGGATCAAAGGCGCCGCAGTCATCCCGGAAACGCAGCGTCAGGCCGGTATCCTTGTGCAGCAGGCGCACGGAAAGATCATGATGCTTATTGTCCATGGCAAACCCGTGCTGGATGGTGTTGCCGGCCATTTCCTCGACGCAGAGGGCGATATGGTTGCTGATCTTCGCATCCTGACCGTGGCCGAGGCAGAATTGTTCGGCCTTCCGGGACGCCTCCGTAACTTCCTCCATGGTATGGATGTTCATTTCCAGCAGATTTTGTTCGGTGACGCCGAAATCCTCCTTCAGCAGGAGCGCGGCGCCCGGGTACCAGGGATGCTTTTTCGTGATGAACGCAACCAGGATCCCGAGGAAGAGAAGGGTGACCCATTCGCCGACCGCGAAATACATCAAAGCGCCGTCAGCTCCCAGGAAGCGGCTGAACAGGAAGGCGGCGGCAGCGGGAAAGAAGGCGCCTTCCAGCAGGGAGACGATTTCCGTGAGGACGACGCGGCCGGTGCCGAGCCAGGTGTTTTTCAGCGCGTTGTTGATGCTGCAGGGGATCATGCCGATGGCAAAGAGACGCAGGCCGAGAATCGCGATATCCCGGGTCGGACCCGGATGCGGGATGAGCAGGGAGATCAGAGGTGAAGCGAAGGCGGCGATCAGAGCGCCCATGCACAGTCCCAGGAATGCCCCGTAGCGGCAGAGAAGACGGAGCTCGGTCCGGAGGCCGGTTCGGTCTTCTTCGTGAAAGAAGATGCCGGAGAGCGTCAGGGAAACGCCGCCGACCCCGGTGGAAATACAGTTAGCGGCATTGCCGATGTTGATAATGGAAGCAAAGGCCGCCACGGCGCTTGTGCCGCCGGTATCCCGCAGAATCCGGTTGAGCACCAGCGTGAGGATGACGGACGAAGCCATGTTAAAGCCAGCCGGAAGCCCTTCACGGAAGAGCTCGACGATTTTACGCCAGGAGACGGAGTGAAGGGAGAATTTGAATACGCAGCGCTTCGAGATAAAATAGACTCCCGAGATGAGCATGGCGGCATAATAGCTGAGGGAAGACGCAAGGCCCATGCCGAACATCTGGCCCATGCCGAAGAGCCCGTTCGGGAAGACGAGAACGTTCAGCAGATCCAAGGCAACATCCGCGACGGTCATGCTCAGGACGCCTACGATGAGCAGATTGCCCTGGCCCGCCATCTGCAGGAAGGGAACGAGAACAAGCGCCCCCATGGAACCCGGCGCGCCGATGCTGAACCCGGCCAGATACCCTTTGGTCATGTCAAAGAGGTTTCCGGATGTTCCGGCGCCCATGGCCCTGGCCAGGAAAGGGGTGAAGATCAGGACGACCGCCATGAAGAGAAAGGAAACCACGGCGGCGACCAGGACGGCAGAGGAGTAACCTGCGTTGGTTTCTTTCCGGGAACCGGTGCCCAGGGATCTGCCGCAGGCCACCTGCACGCCGGCGGAAAGAAGTGTGCCGATCGCGCCGATACACAGGAGCAGCGGATTGGCCAGCTGATAGGCGGCCATGGCCTCATCGCCGAGATAGCGGCCGATGACGACGATATCGATCAGGAGGCAGAGGGAGACGGCCAACGCGGAACAGATCTGCGCGGTCAGCATCTGCCTGACAAGCTTTTTAATCACAGGATAAAAAACCTCCAATAATCATTAAATCAAGGGGGCTTTCCGATCGCCCCCTTAAACCCCTTCGGAGACAAGGCGGGGCTTCTCCTCAATAACGCAGGCGCCAGCGGCGCCTTCGCCCCTAAAACCCCTTCGGCCATCATGTGAGGTAAGGGGCCTCTGGAAGACGCAGACAAAAAACCCGATACAGGATAAACGTTTTTCAGGGAAAACTCAAGGGGGAGTATTGCGGGCAGGGAGAGGACTATGGTAAAATTAAACGGAATATGGGAAGGAAGAGGAACGAGGCGCGCCGGGGGGCGCGCAGGGGGAACGAATGAGTATTCTGAATGTGATTACGCTCCTGGGCGGAGTGGCGATGTTCCTGTTCGGCATGTCGCTGATGGGAGACGGGCTGAAAAAAGTCGCCGGCAACAGGCTGGAGCTGATCCTTTACCGGCTGTCGAGCAATCCGATGAAGGGCATTTTGCTGGGTACCGGGGTCACGGCGGTGATCCAGTCCTCTTCGGCGACAAGCGTGATGGTCGTCGGCTTTGTGAACTCCGGCATGATGAAGCTGCGGCAGGCGATCTCGATCATCATGGGCGCGGTGATCGGCACGAGCATCACCGGCTGGATTATCTGCCTTTCCAGCGTGAGCGGCGGATCCCCGGCACTGGAACTGCTGTCGACGGAATCGCTCAGCGCGCTGACCGCGGTTGCCGCGATCCTGCTGAAGATGATTTCCAAAAAGCGGAGCACGCAGCACATCGCGGACATCCTGATGGGCTTCGCGGTACTGATGTTCGGCATGAAATTAATGAGCGGCTCGGTATCCGTGCTGCGGGAAGATCCGGGGTTCATCTCTTTTCTGACAAGCTTCACCAATCCCTTCCTGGGGATCCTGATCGGGATCGTGTTCACGGCGATCCTGCAGAGCGCGTCGGCTTCCGTCGGTATCCTGCAGGCGCTGTCAAGTACGGGGCTGATTACGTTTAACATCGCCCTGCCGATCATCCTGGGCATCGCGATCGGCGCCTCCGTGCCGGTGCTGCTTTCCGGCATGGGTTCCTCACGGGACGGGAGGCGGACGGCACTTTCCTACCTGGTGATTGAAGTCATCCGGGTGGTGCTGTTTGCGGCGGTGTTCTACGGGCTGAACGCTTTCCTGCATTTCGGCTTTACGGAGAAGGTTATGAACATGTTCTCCATCGCGCTGCTGAATACGCTGTTCCGGGTGACCACGGTGGCCTTGCTGGCTCCGTTCATCCCGGTGATTGAGAACCTGGTCGTGAAACTGGTGCCTGGGGATCCCGCGGACGAGGAGCGGGTGCGGGATATGGACCGGCTGGAGGAGCGCTTCCTGGCTTATCCGACCCTGGCGGTTGAGCAGACCCGCATCACCATCAACAAGATGGCGGAGCTGACAAAGCTGTCCATGGAAAAAGCGATCAATCTGCTGGACAATTATTCCGAAAAGGAACTGGGAGAGGTCCGGGATCTGGAGGGCATCGTTGACCGGTATGAGGACAAGATCGGCAGTTACCTGATGAAGCTGACGGGCCGGGAAATGACGGACACGCAGAACCGGGCCGTGAGCCAGTACCTGCGCGCAATTACGGACCTGGAGCGGATCAGCGACCACGCCCTGAACGTCGGGGAGCGGGCAGAGGAACTGTATGAAAAGAACATTTCCTTCTCCGAAAAAGGCGCGAAGGAAATGAAGAACCTGACGGACGCGATTACGGAAATCATGAATATCACCTTCTCCAGCTTCCTGAACGACGACGCGGATACCGCCCTCCGGGTGGAACCGCTGGAGCAGATCATTGACCGGATCTGCCTGAAGATGAGGGAACGGCATGCGACCCGGCTGCAGAAAGGGAAATGCACGATCAGCCAGGGCTATGTATTTAACGACCTGATTGCCGATTTCGAGCGTGTGAGCGACCACTGCTCCAATATTGCCATTGTGATTGTGGATCTGATGAGCAACTCGCTGGACGTTCACGAACTGTCCGATGCGATGCATGAGAACCGGTCCAACCGGTATCAGGAGTATTATGAGGCATTCCAGATCAAATATCTGAAGAGAAAAGACTGGGAGATGCAGGAGGAAAACCCGAGTGAGATTAATCAGGAAAACAGCCTTGCTGCTGCTGGCGCTGATCATGCTGATTTCCGGATGCACGACAGCCGGGGCAGCGGAAACAAAGACCAGAGGCTATCAGATTCAGGAAGAGAATAACGATGCTTTTCTTGAACTGTTGGATCAGCTGAAGGCGTCTGTTGAAACCCCGTCCGAAAAGGACGGGGAGAAGATCGACGCGCTGGTGGAGAAGATCAGCGCGTGCAACGCTGACGACGGGGATATTGCCCGCGCGGTCGCGGAGCACTGGAAAGCGGTATACCTGAATCCGGGATACCGGCTGTGCATATGGTGGAGAAGGGAAGACGCGAACGAGCTCGCGGCGACGAAGCCGGACTATGACGAGAAACATGCTTTTGTCGTGCTGGGGTACCAGCTGAAGGACGGGAAGATGCGGAACGAGCTGATCGGCCGGTGCAAGGCAGCCGCGGCGGCAGCGAAAACCTTTCCGGATACCTATCTGGTCTGTTCCGGCGGAGCGACGGGATCGAACAATCCGGAATACAATACCGAAGCCGGGCTGATGAAACAATTCCTGATATCCCGGGGCGGGATCGACCGGAAGCGAATCTTCATCGATACCCGTGCGATGACGACATTGGACAATGCGGAAAACACCTTTGCGATCCTGAAGAAGCAAGGCATCCACTCGATTACGCTGGTGACCTCCACCTATCACCAGAAATGGGCGCAGGTGCTGTACAACGCGATGGCGGCGATCTATGAGAAACGGTACGGATACAAGGTACGGATTGTCGGCAACTTCTGCTACGATATCGAACCCGAGAGCGGAAGCTACCGGAAGGGATACCGGATCGCGCTGTCGCAGCTGAGCGAGATGCTGGGGATTAAAAAGAAGAAGAAATAGAACGAAATCATCCATTGATGAACAGCGGGGCAGCCTGAATCAGGCTGCCCCGCAGGCTTTGGTATTACGCGCTTTTTCGCTTCAGGATTTCGCTGATCACCAGGCCGCGGACGATCTCGTCGCCGGTCCAGTTCAGCTGAAGTCCGGGGGTCGTCGTCTGCACGTGCTCGATGGTTTCCAGCTGTGTCAGCGGAGCAAGCTGCTCATTGTGGCAGGGATCATAGCCCTCGCCGGTGATGGCGTTCATGCTGCCCCGGTAAACCGAATCGTCGTGACCGGTCACATACACTGTGGGCTGCAGCTCGCGGACCTGGGGCGCCGCGGCAGGCTGCGGAGCAGGGCTTTCCGGCGCTGCGGCCGGCGCCGCGGGCGTGCCGGGGATCTTTTTCTGTGCAGAGGAAGACTTTTTCGCAGCCTTGGCGATAACGGCGATGAAGAAGTAGAGAAGGACAAAGGCCAGTAAGGGAGCAAAAGCACTGGACATAGGCTGGTACCTCCGTTCCGGGGTTATGGGGGGGCCGATCGCCCCCCTAATCCCCCTTCGGCTTCATGCTTTTTGTAATTGAAGCATTTGAATAATGTTATTTCTTGTTTCTGGGCTGCTCGGCGGTTGTCTGCTGAGGCGCGCTGGCTTTGGCGATGGACTCACGCATCTCGGTATCTGCGATGGTGTTCTTCATCTGATAGTAGTCCAGGACGCCCAGTTTGCCGTCACGCAGGGCAGTAGCCATGGCGCGCGGTACTTCGGCTTCCGCCTCGACCACTTTGGCGCGCATCTCCTGCACGGAGGCCTTCATCTCCTGCTCGCGGGCGACAGCCATGGCGCGGCGCTCTTCCGCCTTCGCCTGGGCAATGCGGCGGTCTGCCTCGGCCTGGTCCATCTGCAGCTGGGCGCCGACGTTGCGGCCTACGTCCACATCCGCGATATCAATGGAAAGAATCTCATAGGCGGTGCCGGCGTCCAGCCCCTTGTCCAGGACGGTGCGGCTGATCAGGTCAGGATTCTCGAGAACCTGCTTATGGGTTTCGGCGCTGCCGACGGTGGTGACGATTCCTTCGCCGACACGGGCGATGACGGTCTCTTCACCGGCGCCGCCGACCAGACGCTCGATATTGGTGCGCACGGTCACGCGGGCCTTGGCTCGCAGTTCAATACCGTCCTTGGCGATGGCGGCAACCACGGGGGTTTCAATGACCTTCGGGGTAACGCTCATCTGTACGGCCTGGAAGACGTCGCGGCCGGCCAGGTCGATGGCGCAGGCTTTCTCAAAGGCCATTTCGATGTTTGCGCGCTGGGCAGCGATCAGGGCGTTGATGACCCGGTCCACATTACCGCCGGCCAGGTAATGGGTTTCCAGCTGGGAAATGGTCAGGTTCAGGCCGGCCTTGTTTGCTTTGATCAGCGGGTAGACCAGACGGTGGGGCTGGATGCGGCGGATCCGCATGCCGACGAGGGCGCTGATCGGGATGTGCACCCCGCTGGCCAGGGAGGAGATCCACAGGCCCATGGGGACGAAGTGGAGAAAGATCGCCAGGGCGATCAGGACGACAACGATAATGACAGGAATCAGTACGGCAGACGGCATAATCAATGTTCCTCCTTTAATGATTGGTCTGGTGAATCTGTCCGGCAGGGAAGCCGGAAAACAACGGGGTTACGCTTTGGGACGGATAACGAGATGATCGCCTTCCGTTCCGGTGACCAGGACGGCGGTTCCCTTCGGGATGAAATCGCCGCTGCTGGCAGCGTTCAGGCGGACGCCGCCGATGTCGATCTGCCCGGCGGGGCGCAGGGCGGTAACGGTGACGCCTTCCTGACCGATCCACTGCTCAGGCGATACGGAAGCATCGGCTGTTTCGGTTTCCTTCAGGATCAGCGGGCTGCGGCTGAGACGGCCGTTCATCGCGCTGCGGTATGACAGGAAGATGGCAAAGCCGATCAGGATCAGCACCGCAAACAGGGCGATCAGCGCGGTCGGGATTCCGTGCAGCCTCCAGGTGGCCCAGAGCGCGACAACCTCGAGAATAATTCCGAAGATGCCCGAAACGCCGAACCCCGGGATGAACGCTTCCAGAATGATCAGCCCGGAACCGACGATGAAGCAGAGAATCATAATGATGTTCAGGGCAAACGGGTCCATGCAGAATCCTCCTTTCCGAATCCATATTCATGGGTAAACCTCATGGATGATTGCCTGGGTACAGTATAGGGGAAGAAATCAAAGGGATAAAGGATCAAACGGGAAAAATAACGCGGGTTATTTTTCCGGGACGGGATTACAGATTCCAGTCCGGAGAGGCGGCCCCGCAGTTCGGGCAGACATCGTTTGTTCCGTCTGCGGTGAATACATGTCCGCAGGCGCTGCAGCGGCGGCCCAGCAGATAATCGCGGAAGAGCCAGATCAGGGTGTTGGCCATATCCTCATCCACATGGGAGCGGTCCTCATCCAGCCTGTCCAGGCGGGAGATCCAGTCCCGGCGGGAAAAGCCGAAAACTTCGGCCCGGGCCTGCCGGGGACGGTTATAGCGGATTACGTCCACCAGGGGAACCGGGGCGAGCAGGTTCCGGGCGAAGGCATCGGCTTCCTCTTCAAGGAAACGGTCCGCGGACAGACCGGAGAACATCCGGTCGGGATAGTCCCGGTAATGATTCATGACCAGATGGCCCAGCTCGTGGGCAAGGGCGAAACGAAGACGGCCGCTGCCCGAAAGGTCGTCCCGCCAGACGATGCAGAAGGCGGGATAGGTCAGGGTGACGGCGCAGGCCATCTGCAGGCGCTGACCCAGATCCTGCGGGAAAAAGCCGGGGCTGCTCATCACCGACGAGAAGGGGATCATGGTGATGCCGGCGCGTTGAGCGAGCATGAAAGGATCGACCGGCAGGCGGCTGACCTGCAGATCCGCACAGACCGCACAGGCATAGTGTACGGGCCGATCGCCCTGATCATACATAACATTAAACCCCTTCGGTCAGTCTTTCTGCTGAGACAAAGAACGCGCATCAATACACAGACAAGTTATCATACCATATCTGACCGGGTTTCACAACCGGGACGATGTTGCAAATCAAGGGGTGACATGGTATAATCCTGCTGTTCTGCAGGCGCGGGACGCAAATGGTGTGCAAGCATTTTTGAAAGGAATGGATTATCTCATGGGCCTATGGATTGCCCTGATCCTGTGTATCATACTTTCCGCCTTCTTCTCCGCGACGGAGACGGCATTCTCCGCCTCCAACCGGGTCAAACTGAAGACGGTGGAAGGCCCCCAAAAGGCAAATGCGCAGCTTGCGCTTTCCCTGCTGGAAAAATACGATTCTCTGATTACAACCGTATTGATTGGAAATAATGTGGTCAATATTGTGGGAACGGCGATCGCCACTCTTCTGTTTACTACGCGGATCATGCCCGGAAAAGAAGAAGCGGCGACGACGGCGGCTTCTCTTTTCATGACGGTCGTGGTGCTTTTTGTCGGTGAGGTAGGGCCGAAAACCCTGGCCAAGCAGCATCCGGAGAATTATGCCATGCGGGTGGCCCCGGTGATTCGCGTGCTGATGATCGTGCTGAAGCCGCTGGATTTTCTGTTCTCTCTGTGGCGGAAACTGCTCAACAAACTGGTGAAATCCAAACCGGAAGAAAGCCAGATTGAGGAGGAACTGATCACCATCATCGACGAGGCGCAGACCGAGGGCGACATCGAAGAGGATGAAGGCAAACTGATCCGCTCCGCGATTGAATTTAACGATCAGGCGGCCCAGGACGTCATGACGCCCCGCGTTGACGTGACTGCCATCGAGGATACCGCCACCACTGACGAAGCGGCGGAGGTGTTCCGGTCCACCTGGTTTTCCCGGATTCCGGTATATCATGAAGATCTGGATCATATCGTCGGCATCCTGAACGAGAAGGATTTCTATAAGATGACCCACGAGGGCTGCACGGAGATCACGAAGATCATGAAGGAACCGGTGTTTGCTCCGACGAGTCTGTCCATCAGCAACCTGCTGAAGCTGTTCCGGACTTCCAAGACCCATATGGTGATCCTGCTGGACGAGTTCGGCGGCACTGCCGGCATCGTGACGATGGAGGACGTGCTGGAGGAACTGGTGGGTGAGATCTACGACGAGCATGACGAGATCAGCGAGGAAGTGGTCGAGCAGGAAGACGGTTCCCTGAGCGTGGACGGCAATATGCAGCTGGAAGACCTGCTGGAGAAAATTAAGATTGAAAACACCTTCCATGCGGACACAGTGGGAGGATGGACCGCTGAAAAGCTCGAAAAAGTGCCTGAAGTGGGAGATTCGTTCTCTTTGGAGGGTTATAAATTCACCGTAATGGAAATGGATGGATTCCGGGTGACCCGGATAAAGGTTGAGAAGCTGCCGCCGGAGGAGCCGGAAAAAGCGCCGGAGGAGGAAAAAACCGGAGAGGACGGTACCGGAGAGAATCCAACCGGAGAGAAAACTGAGGACGCAAAACAGTAAACGAAACGACGCCGATCACGGCGCCGTTTTTGGTCAGCAGCGGTATCTGCCGCCCGGCGGCAGGGGAGGACGCCCGGGCCGGCCTTCCGCGGGGCTGCCGTGCGGATCGGGACGGCAGGGGCCTCCGGGACCGGGCGGCGGAGGCATCATCCCTTCGGGCAGGTCAAGGGCCAGCTTTTCAATATGCTCGCTGAGGCGGCTGCACAGAGAGCAGAACTGGGCCTTTTCCTCCGCTGAAAGGCAGGCGGTTTTCTTTTCGGCGTCCCGCCTCCGGGCCTTTTCCTGATCGGAAACGGCGGCTTTGCCTTTTGCTGTCAGGGAAACGTGCTGGACCCGGCGATCGTTTTCGTCCACGGTGCGGGAGAGAAGGCCGTCGCTCTCCGCGCGGACAAGGATCTCGCTCAGGGAAGAGGGCCGGAGGTCCAGGGCTTCACACAGTTCCCGGGAGGAAACGCCCGGATTGGCAGCGGCGCACTCCAGCAGGCGGCCCACCGCCGGCGGGAAAGGATGAGGGCCGGGAGGCGGAGGGCATCTCCGCATCGCCCTGGACAGTTTCAGAATTGCAAAGATCACATCGGAATCGAGGTTTCTATTCTCCTCATTAGTCATGGATTCATCACTCCTACTCATAAAAAATTCGGTACCGAACGGTTTAATTATAGTTCGGTACCGAAATTATGTCAAGCGTTTTTTATTCCAGTGTGGCGTAATATTTCTCAAGATGGGGGCGGGCGGCACGATAAGCGTTTTGCAGGGAAGGATCGAACTGGGTGCCCATGCCGCTTTCGATGATTTCGTTGGCTTTGTCGAAGGGCATCTTCTCTTTATAGACGCGCTTGCTGACCAAGGCGTCATATACGTCGGCGATCGCCATAATCCGGGCTTCCAGGGGGATTTCTTCCCCCTTCAGGCCATCCGGATAACCGGTTCCGTCCCAGCGCTCATGATGGTAGTGCGCGACGTTTTCCGCGATCATCTTGAATTCCTCATCGTCGGTGTTTTTGAGAATCTCATGGACGATCCGGGCGCCCTCCGGCGCGTGAGCTTTCATCTTTTCAAACTCCTCCGGCGTAAAGCGGCCGGGTTTGCGAAGAATCTCGTCATCCACGGCGATTTTCCCCAGATCATGCATCGGCGCGGCTTTGATCAGTTTTTTGCAGAAACCGTCATCGAGCTTCCGGCTGCGATCCTTTTTCAGCTGGTCGATCAGGATCTTGACGCCTTCGCTGGTGCGCCTGATATGGCCGCCGGTGGAGTTGTCCCGGCTTTCAACCATGGTGGCCATGCCGAGGATCAGCTGATTGTGCATTTCCACGATGTGCTCGGTTTTTTCTTCGACCAGCGCGTCCAGCAGTCGGATCTGGTTCTGGTCCAGGGTGTCATCGGTAATGACCAGTTCATAGCCTTTTCTGCGTTTGCCGTTGTAGAGCCAAGAGATATTGATCTCGTAGGTTTTATCTCCGCTTTTATAGAGATGACGGCTGTGCGACGGATCTTCGGCAAAGGCCTCAAGCCAGGGAACGAACCGATCCTTCATCCGGCGGTAGCGGCGGACGGAATAATCCACGGTCATCTCATCCAGACCCGGAAAGATGCTGCGCGCGGTGTGGTTGCTGCCCAGGTAATGATGGCCGAAGTCGAAGATGATGAAGCCGGTTTCACCCGACTGAACAAGGGTGTCGACGGTAATATCCGTGACGTCATACAGGCCGATCCGGCGCACAATAATCAGATAGACAATCTGGGCAAACACATAGGCGGCTGGCATCAGTTCGACCCCCGGAAGGATCAGGCGGCCGCCGAAATAGCAGACCATGCCGACGACCTCCGGCAGGAACATGAGGATCAGGATCTTCCGGGAAACCTGTTTCTTTTTCGCCAATGCGTAGAAGATGGCGCTCCAGCTCAGCACAAAATACAGGACAACCATGCCGAGAAAGACATGATGCATGGGGCCGTATTCCTTTTGAAGAACGGCACGGCCGTTTTCGCGGACGAAAGAAACCGACCGATAGAAGAGACCAAGGCTGCCCTGGGTGAGGGTGGAGAGGAAGACGACCGTACTCAGGGTAAAGAAGGCAATCCTGATCCAGCGATTCAAGTGAATATGGCAGAGGCTGAAAACGGCAAGCATGATCATCAACTGCAGGTAGCAGCCGCCGATATAGGCAATCTCGTTTGCCATAATGGCTTCCTCCAGGCTGTTGGCTCGGGAGTAGAGCAGAAAACCGAGATTGACGACGGGCACCAGCGCAAACAGAAGGGTGATGTGGACGTCATAATGCTTATTCCAGATGAACATGTAAATGCCTGTCAGGACAACAGAGATGATAAAAGCGGCGAGGTAGTAAGTGTCAAGCATTGCGAAATTTCCTCCGTTTTCTCGGGAACATTATAACACGGGATGCGGGATGGCGGATTATGATTTGATTAAAAGATGGTGATGATTTGTAATCTTACACGGTATGCCGGGCAGAGAAAAAAGTCTTGTAAAAAAGGGAAAAATGTTGCATAATAGTTTTAAGTGAAAACAAGCATCAAGGCAGGGAAACCCGATGGATTTTTTATCGAGCTTTCTTCATCAGAAAGTTCCAAAGTCCGGTAACGAGCTCCCGGTATATTACCGGAAAGCGTTGACCGTCAGCGAAATTCTGCTGATAGCCTACCTCTTTGTTTGCTTTTTTTTCTATCCGCTGTTCCTTGAGACCTGGATCTGGATCCCGCTTCTGTTTATTGCCGTGACCGGCCTGGGGCTCTGGATGACGAAGAACCGCGGTATGCGGGAGAACCTCCTGGTCTACGGGGCACTCTGCCTGGGCTGGGTCTTCTGGAATGTATATGCCTTCGGCTGGAGCAGCGGTGTGCAGCACTTTCTGACGCTGATGGTGGTGTTCATATTCTTCAACATTTATGAAAAACCGCTGATCAAGATCGGCTGCTTCATTATCCTTCTGGTTTACCGGATCGGCCTGTTCAGCTGGTCGCTGCAGCATACGGCGGCCTATACGATGGACAAGGCCGTGAACACCTACTACCAGACGATCAACACCGTCGGATTCTTCATGATGCTGGCGACGATGTGCATTATTTTCAGCACCAGCATCCAGAATACCGAGCGGGAGCTGAGGCTGCGGAACCAGACCCTGTACAAGGAAGCGGGCACGGATCCGCTGACCGGGCTGCCGAATCGCCGGGCCATGATCGAATCAATCGAAAAGTACTGCAAGGCGGAACCGGAATCTCCTTTTGCCGTGGCGATTGCCGATATTGACTTCTTTAAAAATGTCAACGATACCTACGGGCATAACTGCGGCGACTATACGCTGGTGAAGCTGACGGAGCTGTTCGCGGAGCATTCCGGCGGTCGCTACAGCGTATGCCGCTGGGGCGGCGAGGAGTTCTGCTTCTTCATGCCGGGCGTGAACATTGACGAAGCAGGCGTCATCATGAATGACCTCTGCTTTGCGGTGGAACGGATGCAGCTGAAGTTTGAAGAGAATGAGTTCTCCATTACGATCACGATCGGCGTGGAGGAATGCGATTTCAATTCTCCGCTGGAGGATCTGCTCAAGAGCGCGGATGAGAAGCTGTATATGGGGAAGAATTCAGGAAGAAATAAGGTGGTCGTATAAAGGGGCTTTCCGAATCCCTCGCGTTACTTCGGCTTCGGTGAATCATTTATCCCGGGTACGCTGCACTGCAGACGGTCCGGGTTTTTTTGAGCTCAAGCAAGGTTGCGTCCGCGTCGTGGAAAAGACTCTCGCCGGGGTTGGGCCGATCCCAGAAGGCAAAGCCGGCGCTGATGGTAATGGGCGGAAGATTGTCCCGGGTTTCCTGCAGTTCCCGGTTGATCTGTTCGATCTTTTCAATCATGACCGGGGCATCCAGCTGATTTGTACCGGGCATGATGATACAGAATTCATCCCCGCCGATGCGGGCGATAAAGTCTTCTGAGCGGAAATGCTCTGTCAGTTTCGCCGCCACAGTCTTCAGGACCCGGTCTCCGACCTCATGGCCGAACTCGTCATTAAACTGTTTAAAACGATCCACATCGGCAATCATGATGCCGACCTTTTCTTTTTCAGCGCGGCTGTAAACGCGGTCGAATTCACCCCGGTTATACAGGCCGGTAAGTGCGTCGTGGGAAGCCGCGTAGGACAAGGCTTTTGTTTTTTCGGCGTTATCCTTCAGCACTTCATTATAGACATTGGCAAGATGGCGGACCTCATAGCTGCCTTCCACGGGAAGCGGCTTCCGCTGATCCAGTTTGTCCGCGCTGCGCTGGATCGGGGAGATGATCAGGAACCGGTTCAGGAGCAGGGCAACAAGTGCAACAGCGATAAAGAGGAACAGCAAAAGTTTCTGGCGGCGCATGATTTTTTTAACATGTGCCGCGGTCTGCATGGACCGGTTTTTGCCCTGCTCAGAGGCAACGCGGTGGCTGTCATCCACGGCGGTGGTAAGAGTTTCTTTGTAAAGACGGTATTCGTCCGAACTGATCAGTTTTTCCGCAAGGGCCCTTTTCTCCTCGGCAGTGAGCGCCTGGTCTTCCGGGCTTAACTGCGTTTGCTGGAGGATGAGGGGAAATGCCGCCATTCCCATCGGAAGGGTATCAGCCATCAGGCGCATGGCCCGGATCTCCGTTTCGTTCATGGCGCGGAAAGCCGTCAATGCCTTCGCCATAAACTCATTTTCATTTTCGTTTTCTGTATTAACGCTTTCGTTGGACGAAATCTGTGCGTTGATGGCGCTCAGCTGGCCCGCATAGACATGAACACAATCCGGCTCCCCTGTTTTGATAAAGTCGGCGCATTGATCGGACATGTTGTTGGCAATATTGCTCAGCATGCCCGCTGTCTGCTGCGAGGAAAGATAGGCTTCGGTCACGCTGACAATCTGATTGAAGCTTTCGTTGGTCTCATACATGCTGAAGACCATAAACAGCATTAAAACAAAGCCGATCACGATCAGGCAAACGTTAAGGCGATTCAGGTGAACGCCCCTGTTCTGGCTTTGGTCAGTATTAAAGGTATGATTTTCCACGGTGTGACTCCTTTCATTGGAGGGCTTTCCGGTCGCCCCCCAACCCCCTTCGGCCGTTGTGCTCATTATGCTTCGGGAAGCGGGTCGAAACGGCTGAATTGTTCCCGCTCTTCCGGCGTTTCGGTAGAGGGCTGGATCATTCCGTTGGCGATCTTGAAGAGAATACCATTTAGAGATTCCGGACGCCGGTAAAGGAAGCCCTGGCTCAGTTCACAGCCGACATCCCGCAGAAACTGCCGCTGCTCCGGCGTTTCGATTCCTTCCGCCAGGGTATGGATCTGCATGCCGTGGGCAATGTCGATCATGGCTTTGATGATCTTCCGGTTCAGGCCGCCCCGGGAATCCAGATCCTGAATCAGCGCCATGTCAAACTTGATCAGATCGATCTCAAAACGGCTGAAAACGTTCAGGGAGGAATAGCCGCTGCCGAAATCATCCAGCCAAAGCTGGTATCCCATTTCCCGCAGGCGGCGGAGCTGGGCCTGGAAGCTTTCGGAAGCGGTGGCGATATCCCGCTCGGTGATTTCCACGATGAAACAGTTCCGGGAGACATACCGGTCCATCCCGTAACGACGGTAAAGGGCTTCGATTTCCTCCGGGATATCCCGGTAGGTGAAATCCTGGGCGGCGAAGTTGACCGAGACCGGAAGCAGCGGGAGGCCGGCGCCTGCGCGGAGCGGGATCTCCTTGCAGACCTGCTCCACCATATAGAGGTCCAGCTTGTAAAGGAGATGATACTTTTCGAGCACGGGGATGAACTCGCCGGGGGAGATGGTCCCGCGGTTCGGATCGTTCCAGCGGGCAAGGGCTTCGAAACAGGCGGTCCGGTCCGTTTTCACCCGGCTGATGCCCTGATAGAAGACCTTGATCCAGCCTTCCTGCAAAGCCAGGTCCAGATTCTGGACGATATAGCGTTCGCCCCAGTAATGCTCGTCCGCCATCTGGGAATAAAGCTTATAAAGTCTGTTCAGATCGTTGCCGATCCGCTTGAGGGCATTTTTGGCATGGTCAACGGCGTCCGCGCCGAGAGTGTTCTGATCAAAGATGCAGACGCCGGCCTGGATGCCGGAGGTGTTGCCGTAGGCCTCCTCCAGAAGTTCATTATTGACGGCGGCCAGGCGCTGCGCCAGGTCCGCTTCGTCCACATAGGCATCAAGGAGAATGAAATGGTCATCCGCGCCGCGGGAGATCAGCGCATCCGGGAAGTATTTCTGCAGTTTATCCGCGATGAGCTGGATCAAATCGTCTCCGTGGCTGAAACCGTACTGGTTGTTGTAGAACTGCATGGAAACGACATCCGAATAGATCATGACCGGCGTTTTGCCTTCCGCGCGGATTGCGCTGACGCGTTCATCGCCGAATTCGTGCATATAGTTGATGTTCGGCAGGCCGGTCAGGGGATCCTTATAGAATTGATCCTGCTGGAAGAGGAGGTACTTCAGGGCGCTGTCTTCAAGCACTTTTTTTGATGCAGTAACATCCGTATAGGTTAGGAAAGCCAGTTCCGTCCCCTCCGGCATGGTCTGCCAGTACCCGATGATATGGAGCAGGTGGTACCCGTCTTCATGCCGGCAACGAACCAGTTGATCATAACCGCTGCGGTGATGCGCAAAGTCGTCGCTGACTTTGACGACTTTGCCCGCATCGTCCGGATGAACCCGGTTATACTGGCTGGCGCCCATCATTTCGAGGGCTTTCTCGCGGGTCAGCCCGGTCAGCAGGCAGAACCCCTCGGACACCAGCAGGGGAACGACTTTCTCATTCTCGAACTGATAGACGACCAGCGGAACGGTCATCAATTCGTAGGCTTTCCTGGTTTCGTCGGGGAACTGATACATAGACTTTTCTCCTGTCCGGCTATGATTGTTGTCGATATTTAATTATAGCATGAATTGTATGGCACGAAAAGGATAAATTTAGGATAGGGGTCTTTCCTGCCCTTCCAACGCAGGCACCACTGGTGCCTGCGTCCCCTATGACCCCTTCGGCCTGAAAAAGTGTAGGGTTTGGGTGAAAAGATAGGAAAATGAAGAGCTTTAATATACTTTATCAATCGAAACTTCGGGATAGAGACGGTCGTAGTCAGCGGGATCGAAGTCGCCGGTGAAGAGGCTGAGGGCGCTGGCAGCCGAAACAGCCAGGGCCATGCGGAAGGTCTCGGCCATGGAGAGATGACGGGCAAAGGCGACCGCGAAGCCGGCGACCATGCTGTCTCCGCAGCCGACGGTGTTCCGCGGGGTGATTCTCGGCGGTTTGCCGTGGAAGACGCCTTTGTCGCAGGCGAGCAGAGCGCCTTCCGCGCCCAGGGAAAGCACCACATAGGGGATGCCGCTCCCGTGCAGGTCCATGAGCGCACGGATCGCTTCCGCCCGGCTGGAGAATGACCGGCCCGTCAGCTGGGCGATTTCATCTTCATTGGGTTTGATAAAGGAGGGTTTTTCTTTCACGGCGGCGATGAGCCGGGCACCGCTGGTATCGACAAGGACAGGGATGCCGGCCTTCCGGCAGCGGCGGATCAGGTCGTTATAGATTTCCTCCGGCGCGCCTTCGGGAATGCTTCCGCTGATGGTGACCACGTCTGCGGAGGAGAGTTCCCGGTCAAAGTCCGCCAGAAAGCGGGTCACGTCCTGTCCGGTGACCGGGGCGCCGGGCTCCAGATACTCGGTGGATTTCCCGTCGGACAGATCCCAGCAATTGATGCAGGAACGGGTTTCCGCCTCCACATGGGTGAAGGCGCAGCGTACGAGGGGATTGTCCACCAGAGACTCCAGATATTTGCCGTTGAAACCGCCGACGAAGCCGGTGGCGGTGACCTCCTCCCCGAGTTTGCCGGCAACGCGGCTGACGTTCAGGCCCTTGCCGCCGGCTGTATTATGCACTTCCTTCACACGCATAACCGTCTCGGGCTTAATCCCGGTCATCAGATAAAGCTTATCGATGGATGTATTGAGTGTGACAGTCAGAATCATTCGGACACGCCCCCGTTTCAACAGTAACGTTTCGGTTTCGCATATGATATCATACCTTTTCCCAAAACACAAGGTTTCCGAATGGATTGCACGGACTGGGAGATATCTTTCCGGATAGGACAATTTTGCTTGACAACATCCGGATAAATGCGGTAAAATCCAAAAAGCGAAACGATTCGATTGTTGACCTGAAAGCTGATTGACGGATTTTGCGGGCATATGGTACAATCCATATGAGAGTGATCGCAAAAAACATACAGACTGGTTCGCGGGGGGAGTGAAAAGCCACGGGCTGGACAGAATATTATCAGGAAACGGAGCCTCGCCGCAGGCGGGAGATGTTCGAGGCCTGCTGCGCGGAGGAGCCGGACGACGGGGCCAACGAATACCGGCGCCTGCTTTTTCAGAAGCGGCATACGGACCCGAGGGATTCGGCGCACGAGGTGGACTACATGCTCTTCATGTGCGTGAACTTCATTCAGCTGTGCAAATCTGCCCGCGTGTTTAAAAACGGCGCCCGGAAAGAAGTTCTGACCTCGATGAAGGATCTTGGGTTCGGGCAGGCGGAGGAGTTCGGGGAGGCCGGCCGGGAGGCGCTGTATCAGGAGATTCGCAACGCGGCATCCCGGTATTTCAAAACCTGCGAGAGTTCCGGATACAACCGGAGGCTGTTCGGGCTGATGTCCTCGGGGGAGGACAACCGGAAAGAGCGGATGTGCCGGGACGCCTGGCAGATGTCGGAAGGGCTGGCCGGGCGCACAGGGCTGCAGCAAGAGATGAAGGAATGGAACCGCGGGGTACTCGACGCCTTTGCCGCCACCG
>Ga0310696_10002972_pt1 | contig 21722 bp, 22 predicted proteins | sample AusTroGonzalo_MG_4_FD_203885 | JGI IMG/M metagenome (GOLD analysis project Ga0310696, IMG submission 203885) | Bovine rumen microbial communities from tropical cattle in Woodstock, Queensland, Australia - Gonzalo_02 (v2) (version 2) | ecosystem: Host-associated > Mammals > Digestive system >...
CTATCTGAATTTCAAGGTGCGCGATTACCTGTTGCGGCGTTTCCTGATCTTCTACGCGGTCGGGTGTGCGGGGCTCGCGCTGACCGCGCTGCTCCTTTTCGTTCTCATAGAAAAACTCCGCGTCTATCCGGTGGTGGCAAAGACTGTCACGATCTTTATCGTGACCGTTGTACAGTTCGTTCTGAATAAGTGCATTACGTTCAAGAGAAAAGAAAACGCAAAATGTCGGAAATGAAATCACTGGTCGTGATCATGCCCGTATATAACGAGGAGGGCGCGATCGGCACCGTGCTGGAGAAGTGGATCGCCAAACTCGATGCGATGAAGTTGCCGGACTATGAGATCCACCCCTACAACGACGGCTCGAAAGACCGTTCGGCGGAGATACTTGCCCAATGTGCGGCCAAACATCCGCAGATCGTCGTTCACAACAAACCGAATTCGGGGCACGGACCGACCATTCTGCAAGGGTATCGGGAAAACGCGCCGCGGGCGGAGTGGCTGTTCCAGATCGATTCCGACGACGAAATGGGGCCGGAATGTTTCGACAGACTTTGGGAACAGCGGGAAAAATACGATTTTCTGGTCGGCCGCCGCGACGGGCGCAAACAGCCGCTGCCCCGCAAGATCATCAGCGCGATGTCCCGACTGTCGGTGAGGATCTTCTACGGCAGGACGATATGGGATGTCAACACTCCCTACCGGCTGATGCGCAGCGCGGCTTTTGAAGGCATTTACCGGGCGATCCCGGACGATACGTTCGCACCGAATGTGATCATCTCCGGAATGACGGTCAAGAAGCACCTGCGCTTTTTGGAGATCCCCGTTCCCCAGACGGACCGCCAGACAGGAGAGGTCTCGATCAAGAAGTGGAAGTTGTTCAAGGCCGCGATGAAAAGTTTTATGCAGACGATCGCATTTGCCTTTTCCGGGAAGTGACGCTGAATCATGTGGCAGTGGAAGTTCTTTCATCATCCGTGCGTCGTTTGCGCTTCGCTTGTCGTCTTCTGCCTGACGGTTTTTCTGCTTGCATTCTTTCTCTTTTCCGGGATGGCGATCGTCACGGTGAAGCTCTCCGCGCAGAATCCCGGCAGCATCACCGTCAGCGTGCCGCACGGCAGAAACGGAGTGATCACCCGGACCAGGAAGTTCACCGTAAAAAACAAAAAACAGACCATCAGCTTCATCGTTTTCGCCGACGAATTCACCAATTTGAGCGCGCGAGATGTCATGTTGCTGCCTCCTCCCGACGGGCGCGAGCAAATTACGCTGGCGCTGGATGGATACGGTAAAGCCAACGTCGGTTATATCTCTCTGGTCTACAAGGACCCGTTTGTCAAATACGCCTATAACACTAAAGGCATGTTCGACAATTATCCCGGCGAACGGAATCCGTGGCTCAAGAAGCACTATCCGGCGACATTTTCTTTCGCCCAACAGCAATGCAGCCGCGCCAATCTTCCGGGAATTCTGCTGGTTTCGTTTCTTGCGCTTTGGACACTCGTGTTTTACCCGTCGATCACCGAAGGGATCCGGAAACTCACGACGTGGAAAAACGCCCACCCCAAAATCGCGTTGTCGGCGGTGTTCATCTTCTTCGCGGTCATCCTTGCCGTTTTCGCGTGCGACAACGTGACGAACCCGAATACCTGGCTCGACGAGTCGGGGCAGTTCTGGATGGCGAAAGGGCAGAACCACTATTCTCCGAAATATGAGCCTCCCTCGAATTCCATCTTGAAGATCCTCGAACAGAACTCGCATTACAACCTCGACCCCGGCGGCTTCACCATATTGCTGCATTTCTGGACGATGATCTCCGACTCCATGCTTTGGATGCGGCTCCTTCCTTTCCTGTTTTTCTGCCTTTCCGTGTGGATGTTCTCGCTGATCTGCTCGAAATGGCGGCAGGGATCCGTTGCGGCATGGTTTTCCGGCGGATTGCTGCTGCTGTCTCCGCTGACTACGTTCTTCGCGTTCGAGCTCCGGGCGTATTCCCTGGAGATACTGTTTACGCTGCTGGTCCTCTACACGGCGGCATTTGCGGAACCCTTGAAAAACCGGAAAAACGCGATCTTCTACGGGCTGCTTCTGACCGCCGGAATGACCGCGCGGTATTCGATCTGCTTTACCGTCGCGATCGGGGTCCTGATCGTGCTTTGGCGTTTCTTTCTGCCCGACGGGCATTTTTGCCGTGAACGCCTCTCCTCGCGGACATTGATGAATGTGCTCCTGTTCGGGCTGCCGATGGTGCTTGCGGCGGCATGCATCTATTGGTTTTCGTACCGTCATCAGATCCAGATCGACTACGTCCGCAACTGCGACGGCGTGCCGAATTATCTGCGGGATCATTTTTTCTCGGAAGCGAATATGGGCAAGATCCTCGCCAACAAGCGGGTGTTTTTCTTCCTTCTGCCGACATTCGTGATGCTCCAGATCTATATCGCGTACGCGGCGCGTTTCCGCTTTTTGAAGAAATACGGTACCTTCATCGCGTTTCTGCTGCTGCTGAATATCGTCACGATCGGATTGTCCATATGCGAAAAGGCGACGTGGGATCCGTTGTTTCGGAACAATATCGGGCATCACACCCTCTTCCTGATGGCGATGGCGGTGCTCTATTTTATGCTCGCCGAATTCTGCGAATCGAAAAATCTGAATATTCATTACCTCGCCGAGATCGTCATTTTGATCTGTCTGCCCGTCGCCGTCGCCTCATGTGCGTGGCATTATTCTTTCAAGTTGGCATACGGGTATGAAAGGTTGGCGCCGATCCTCCGCTCCGGGGTCAAAAAGATCGTCGCCTATACTCCTGACGGGCGCTATGCGTTCGAATACGGCATGTTCAAGGAGTATAAGGAACTTTACCGGAACTCGACGGTCTGCTCCACCCGTCTGGGCAGGGATCAGGGGAAGGGCAGAAGAAGCAGCGATTCTTACGAACACGCCTGCTATGAACTGTTCAAAAATATGCGGGATGCGGATTGCGCTCTGTTGGGGCTGCTGTGGGCGCCGACTGGAAGACTGATTCAGAAATATTACCCCGATTTCAAATTTCTGACGAACACCGGGCGCAGCGCGATCTTGAAAAAGGCGACGCTATTCCGGGCGGATATAACTCATCAGGGCGGACGCCGGAACCTCGTGGAAATAGAATCCCCGGGTGAAGACGACATCAAATTTCTGTATCCGAAATGGCTGAAAAACAAAAAAGGCGAAGGACTGTCCGTCGGCGGGGAGGTCGTCCCCGACTACAAAAACTTCTCCTTTACTCTCAAATGCCGGGAATCCGGAGTGTTCGTCGTCCGGCTCGGCGGCAAGGTCGTTTTCAGCGACAACAAACGGCAGGAACTCGTCCCCAACTGGGTCGAATACAGCTCCTGCAAGATAAACGGCCGGGAGATGCTCGCCGATGCCGGCGACGATAAGCCGCGTGCGGCGTGGCATCGCGAGCCCGTCATCGTGAAATTCCCGGCAAAAGCCGGGGAAACACTGCGCTTCGAGATCCGCTGCCGGATGAAATGTGTCGGACCGGCCATGACACTGCCGGAGATACTGAAAGACCTGGAAGTGGATCCGGAAACTGCCGCCGCCGTCAATTGACGACGCCGCAAATCACGGCGACCGCCTCGCCATGAGCGTGTGCGGGCAGACGCGCGGCAGGGGCGTCTGCCTCTTTAATCTTTCAAAAAAATGCGCTCCGGCGAGTGATCTTCACCGGAGCGCGTGTGTGGGCACTTGCTTGTTTATTCGATCTTGTCGGTGTCGAGCAGCAGCTGTTCGAAGCCGAGGTTGCGAGTCGGGTTTTCCCGTCCGGCTTCGACCTTGTCCACCACGTCGCCGAGGTCCTTTCTGACCGCTTCGGGAGCGGCGTCGAAGGGCCCGGAGATCTCCGCGCGGGCGATCAGCACCAGCTCGGAGTGGCGCGTCGTTTCCGTTTCGGTCGAGAACACCCAGCCGAGCACCGGCAGATCCTTCAGGAACGGCACGCCCGCCACGCTGCGGATCACGTTGGTGCGCTTGATGCCGCCGATCACGAAGTCCTTGCCCGTGTAGCCGACCTGGATCTCGGTCGAAAACTCCGACTTGCTGAGGCGCGGCGAACCGTCGCCGTTCCAGCCGAGCAGGCTCGTGCCGGCGACCTTGACGGGCAGGATCGACGCCTTGCCGGTCACGATCGGCTCGACTTCGAGCTCGAACTTGAAGCCGTTGGCGGCCTTGGTGTTCTGGGCGTTGCCGTGCTTGACCGGCGGATTGACCGCCTCGGGGATCTTGTCGCGCCCGGCGATGATCTTGTCGTTCACGGTCGTATCCGGTATCGGCGTCTCTTCCTCGTAGAAGAGCCCGGTGCCGACGTAGACCTTGGACTGGCGGCGGTTCTTGGCCACGACCACGCCCTCCGTCACGACCTTGGCCCGCCCGGTGCTGGTCAGGAAGTCGAAGTACTTGCTGTTCCACTTGGGGTTGAAATTGAAGAAGTCGGTGCGGCTCGAATGCGAACCGTCGATCCCCGCCGCGAAGGTCCGCGCCCAGTTGTTGCGGTAGCGTCCGCCGACCGAGAAGAAGTCCACGCCGTCGTTGTTCTTCCAGGACTGGAAGTCCACGCCGAGCTTGTCGTCGTTCTCGGTGCTGATCTCGATCAGCTGGTAGGTCAGCCGGATCTCGGGCATCGGGCGGTCGTACTGTTCGAGCTGTTTTCTGATGATGTCCCAGCTCCACGGCGGCGCGGCGACGAAGAGCGCGTTGAGTCCGCCGTCGACGAGCAGCACGTCCCGGCCGCCCGAGAACTCGATGTCCTCGCCGACCAGCGCGCCGACGTTGCGGACCATCGTCTTGAGCGTGGCGGCGGCGTTGACCTTGGGGAAGTAGATGAACTGCGGACGCCCGCTCGAAAACGCGATGTTCGGCTGGTCGAGCTTGGCGATGATCTCGTCGATGCTCTCGCCCGTGCCCTTGTTCTCGAAGCGGTAGTCCTCGGCCGAGACCAGCAGCACGCCGCGCCCGTCGTTGAACTTGATCGCGTCGACCGTCACCGGATTGCCCGTGATCTGCGTGCCCCGCACCACGCTCAAAAGATACCCGCGCATGGCGTAGGGCTCGGCGTGCTTCAGGGTGTAGAGCTTGGTGACGACGTAGGGATCGGTGTTGCTGCGGACGAAACGGATCGCCTTGTCCGACTCCTTGACGTCGACGCGCAGCTGAGTCTGCACCGTGCTGCTGCCGTATCCGGCGCTCGGGACGTTGGAATCCGCCTTGATCGTGCCGGGGATCGGCTTCGGCGTCACCGTCACTTCTTCCGCCCACAGCGGCGCGGAGGCCGCCGCGGCGGTGAAAAAGAGTTGTTTTATGATGTTCATTATGTTGAGCTCCTTTTTTCAAATCACTTGCCGGAGGCGACTTCCTTGCTCACCGGAGCGGGCGCCGCGCCTTCGGGATGCACCAGATTCGCCTCGGCGGTGACGATGATGTAGGTGCGCTCCTTGACCGTCGTGGTCGTGCCGAAGAGGTATTTCAGGATCGGTATCTTGACCAGGAACGGGATGCCTATCGTCTGCTCGACGTCCTGCTCGCGGGTATAGGTCGCCAGCAGCTTTTCGGTCTTGAAGCCGAGCGTCAGCTCGCCCGAGATCGTGCTCGAATTGCCGAGCTCGTCGCCGCGGTTGCTCTTCTCGGTGACGGTCTTGGAATCGAGCTTGTAGGCGAAGACCACGCCGCCGCGGTCCTTGTCGTAGAAGTCCACGGTCGCGGGGATCCGGCCCGACTTGTCGATCTCCGCCGTGTCCGCGCCGAAGCAGATCACGGGGTTGGTGACGGTCAAGGTCAGGGTGCTGTCGCCGCTCTCGTTGATATGGCTCCGGTCGTCCTTGTCCTTGGAGATGTTCTCGTAGCCCGGAGTCAGCGTGGCGGTGTAGACCTTGGGCAGATGGGCGTTGAGCTCCGGCAAGTCGTAGACCGCCGTGTTGACGAAGGTCAGATCGGCGTGCGCGGCGAGCTTCGCGTTGCCGGACTGCTGCAGCACCCGCACGAAGCTCAAATCGAACGCCGGAGCCGTGAAGAACGCTCCGTAGCCCCACGAAGTCGAAAAGTTCTTGGCGATGTCCGCGAGCTGCCACGAGTTGCCGACGAGCTCCCAGATCGCCTCGTTCGAGAAGACCTTGCCGGCGTTGAACCCGGTGGAAAAGATGTCCATGCCCGGCCCGTTCTTCCACGCGAGGTAGTCCAGACCGAGGTCGCGGAGCTTGCTCTCGCGCACTTCGTAGTAGTTCAACCGCAAGTTGACCTGCGGCACCGGCCGGTCGAGGTACTTGATCCATGCGAGCGTACTGAGCGCGCCGCCCCGGTCGTCCTTCCAGTAGATGGTGTTGGTGTCCTTGTCGAGGAACGCCCGCCCCTCGGGGGTGCCCATCGTGCCTTCGTTGGCGAGGCGCACGAGATCCTCCGCCGCCCGGTAGTTGGGAACGTAGGTGATGCGCGTGATCCCGGTGCCCGCGATGATCGAACCGGATTCGCCCGGCTTGCCGGGTTTGTCCAGACCGGCGATGAGTTCGTCGACGTAGGGCATGAAATTCTCGCCGGTCGAGACGATGAACATCTGCCGCTTGCCGTACGGATAGTTCACCCGCTCGACGGTGGAGTTTTTGCTGTAGCGCTTGACCGCCGCCTCGATGAAGGGGCGGATGTCGGTCGCCTTGAGGTGTTTGAGTTCGTAGACCTTGCTGACCATCCGGACCTGCCCGTCATCCTGAAGCAAGGTGATCGTCCGCACGTTGTCTTTGTCTTTATCGGGCGGCGCGGCCTGCGAGAGCGGCGCCCCCAATATTCCCGCCGTCAGTACGAGGACGGCGATTTTCGTCTTTCCGTTTTTCATGAAAACTCCTTAATAAAATAAATTGAATGGCTTTCGAAACACTTCACCGTGTGCGGCGACATCGCATTCGGAACACCGTCCGTTCCGGCGCCGCACCGGCGAACCTCACGCTGCCGGTTTGGTCGTTCATCTTTTCTTCCCCCATGGTTGCTTCCGTCAAAAGGCTACTATTAAAGTAATGAATAGTCCCGAAGGCGGAAAAACAGTGCGCTGTCTTGCGCTTACGGAACCTAATATAGCATCGGGCACCCCCCTTGTCAAGACGATTCTCTATTGTTTTAGTAGATTTTTTTTGCAAAATTTGGTGTTTCAGGTAAAAAACCGGGATCTGCCCGCTTATTTTCCGATATTTCGGCGTAAACGATTTGACATTTCGGCGGTCGCGTGGTATATTGGATGTCTGCGATTTGACGGAACTCTGAATTTTGTATAGAAAGAAGGTGTGTCATGGCACATAAAAAGGGACAGTCGAGCAGCCGCAACGGCCGCGACAGCAAACCGAAGTTTCTGGGTATCAAGGCCTACGGCGGCGAGGAAGTCAGCGCCGGCACGATCATCGTGCGTCAGCGCGGCACCCGTTTCCGTCCGGGCGTGAACGTCGGACTGGGGCGTGATTTCACGCTCTTCGCGCTCTGCGACGGCACCGTTTCGTTCTGCAAGGAACAGCGCAAGGTCAGCATCGTCCCCTTCGCCGAGTAAGCGATCGGATGCGCGCCGGCGGCGGTTTCGCCTCCACACCCGGAAAACACGTTTTTCCGGGTTTTTTGGTATTTTGAGCACAGTTTTTTCCGTATGAAGAGGTAGGGCAGATGTTTGTCGACAAGGTCACGATCCGAGTCATCGCCGGCAAGGGCGGCAACGGCTGCTGCAGCTTCCGCCGCGAGAAGTTCATCCCGAAGGGCGGTCCCGACGGCGGCGACGGCGGCGACGGCGGCAGCGTCTGGCTCGAAGCCTCGACCGGCGAACAGAGCCTCGTCTCGCTCGTCTACCAGACCAGATACCGCGCGCAGAACGGCCCCGGCGGCAAGGGCGCCGGGATGCACGGACGCAACGCCGACGACATAGTGGTGAAGGTCCCGGTGGGCACGGTGGTGACCGACAACGCGACCAAGGAGGTCATCGGCGACCTCGACGCGCCGGGGGCGAAGCTCCTCGTGGCGCAGGGCGGGCGCGGCGGGCGCGGCAACGCGCGCTTCGCCAGCAGCACCAACCGCGTGCCGCGCTACGCCGAACCGGGCACCGAGGGCGAGGAAAAAGAGCTGTTTCTCGAACTCAAGACCATCGCCGACGGCGGACTCGTCGGCTACCCCAACGCGGGCAAATCGACTCTGCTCGGCGCGCTCTCGCAGGCGCGTCCCAAGGTGGCGCCGTACCCCTTCACGACCTTGCACCCGGTGGTCGGGGTGATCGAGTTCGACTACCCGGACTACACCAAGCTCACGCTGGCGGACATCCCCGGGCTGATCGACGGGGCGCATGAAAACGTCGGGCTGGGGCACTCGTTCTTGAAACACATCGAACGGACCAAGGTGCTGATCTATGTATTGGATATGGCGGGGACCGACGGGCGCGATCCGGTCGAGGACTTCCGCCATTTGCAGAACGAGCTCGAACTTTATCAGGCGGGGCTCACGAAGCGCCCGTCGCTCGTCGCCGCGAACAAGATGGACGCCCCCGAAGCGGCGGAAAATCTCCGCCGCCTCGAAGCCGAACTCGGCGGCAAATACAGAATCGTCCCCATCACCGCCGCGGTCGGCGAACTGGGCGACTTAAAGCAACTATTCAAGGAGCTGGTGCAGAGAGCATGAGCGCAAAACATTCCCGCGCCGCCGCGATACTTTTCATGGCGTCGGTCATATCGGTCTACTTCTTCGTGAACTTTCAGAAGGCGGTGCTGGTGCCGATCTTCAACGAGATGCAGGGCGACTTCGGCGTTTCCGCCGGGGCCGTGACCGGCATCACCACCACGTTTTTCCTCGTCTACGCCGCGATGCAGATCGCCACCGGACTGCTGGTCGACCGCTACGGCGGCGGCCGGGTGCTGATCTTCGGCAGTCTGCTGATGGTGACGGGCTCGGTGCTGTTCCCGCTCTCGCGCTGGCTGTGGATGGTCTATCTGGCGCGGGTGCTGACCGGCATCGGCGCGGGGACGATCTATTTGTGCTCCGTCAAGGAGATCGACCGGCTCTTCCCCGGCAGTTTCACCAAGGTGCTCGGCATCACCATGCTGGTCGGCTACTGCGGGACGGCGTTCGCGGGGCCGCCGCTGATCTGGGCGCTCAAATACTTCGGCAACTGGCGGATCGCGGTGGCGTGCTTCGACGCGCCGCTCGTGGCGGCGACGGCGGTGCTGGTCGCGCTGTCGATCCGGCAGGAGAAGCCGCCCGTGAACAAAAGCGTGAAACTCTTTTCGCTCGAACCGTACAAGCAGGCTTTCCGCAACCGCAACCTGCGGCTGATGCTCGGGGCGAGTCCCTTCATGTACGCGTCGTTCATCATGCTGCAGAACACGATCGTCAAGAAGATGATCGAGGACGTCGGACACTTTTCCGCGCACGCCGCCGGGATCGTTTTCACGGTGATGGTGATCCTGAGCGCGGTCTTCCAGCTGGTGCCGGGGGCGGTCGAGGATCTGGTGCACCGCCGCCGCAAGGGACTGCTGATGATCCAGATGTCGAACGCGTGGATCGGCGTGGCGCTGATCGGCGCGGGCGCGGCCGTCGCCGGCAGTTGCGGCGCGACGACGGTGAAGGTGCTGATGTCGACCGGGCTGTTCATGCTGGCGGCGGCGGCGGGGAGCACTCCGCTCACGACCAGCATCTTCAGGGAGGTGAGCGATCCGCAGAAGATCGGCACCTCGCTGAGTTTGAGCAACTGCTTCGTCTATCTGCTGTCGTCCCTCGCGGGGCAGGCGGCGGGATTCCTGATGGACAAGGTCGGCGGAGCGGGCATCGAGATCGCGACGGTCGCGGGCAAGGAAGTCAAGCACTATCCGGCGCGTTCGTACCTCGCGGTGACGATCATGCTGCTTCTGATGGTCTCTTTCGCCATCTGGAACGGCATCCGCGTCACCGAGACCAACGGAAAGAACATCTACAAGGGCTGAAGCTCGAAAGAGCTTGACAATCCGGCGCGTCCGGGTTATATTATCCGACATCGGCAACCAAACATCAATCAATTTCGGAAACGGATTATGAACACCAGTAACGACGACCCTGGACCTCGACGGCGCTGCGCCGCCGGAAGGGACGCGACGAGATCCGCCGGAATTGACAGCTTCCGGTAATTTTCCGTCGTCTCTCCCCCTCTCCCGGCGGCAGCGCGCACTTGCTCCGAACAATCGTCACCGGGAGGTAGATCATGCTCAAGTATTACGATCTCGTCGACGGACGCGTCCGCGTCTGCGGCGAGGGGCAGAAGGGGATCATTCAGGTTTACAGCGATCCCACCGAGGAGGAGAAGGCTTATCTCATCGAAGAGTGCGGCATCGACGCGCACACGCTCGCGTCCGCGCTCGACGAGGACGAAATAAGCCGTATCGAATACGAACCCGAGCACATCGCGGTCATCATGAAGCGGCCGCGCGACGTGCAGGCCGGGCGGCGCACGTCGTTCCGGGTGTCGTCGGTGGGCGTGTTCCTCTTCAAGGACAAGCTCATCGCACTGCAGTCCGAACCGATGCCGCTCTTCGAACACGGCCGGATGCCGCTGCGCGGCAACACCATCCAGGGGGTGCTGCTGCGGCTGCTCCACCACGCGACTCACCACTTCCTCGAACACCTGCGGATCATCCGCAACATCTCGGACGAGATCGAGACCAAGATCGAATTCGCCGTCACCAACAAGTCGCTCGTCAACATGTTTTCGCTGTTGAAGAGCCTGACCTACTACGAATCGGCGACGAGCGCCAACCAGCTGCTGCTGCTCCGGCTCCGCAGCGACGCCGCGCGGATCGGCTTCAACGAGGAGGAGATCGAGTTCCTCGAAGACATCACCGTCGAAAACAAGCAGTGCGACAATCTGGCCGGGATCTACGCCGGGATTCTTACCGGCATGTCCGACGCCCGCGTGTCGGTGGTCAGCAACAACCTCGCCGTGATCATGAAGTACCTCGCCATCATCAACGTGGTCTTCATGCCGCTCACGGTCATCACGGGGCTCGGGGGGATGTCCGAATTCGGCGACATGGCCAAGAAGCTCGGCATCTGGTCGCCCCACGCGTACAGCGCGCTGGTGCTGGTGCTGGTGATCGTCGGCTACATCACCTACTTGCTGATGCAGCGGCTGGAGTCCAACTACGGCGGGAGGAGGCGCTGAATCATGGCCGAAAAATTCAAAAAACGTCTCTCGCGCCGCGCTCAGGAGCGGCAGAAACGCGATCAGCGCACCTTCGATCTCACGATGCTCGCGCTGCTGATCGTCACGATCGTCTGCGGAGCGCTCTGCTATTTCCGCGGGGCGGATCTCAAACCGGGGGCCTCGTCGGGGTTCGCCTACTGGTTTCTGGTCGTGGTCGGCTACCTGCCGATGACGCTGATCAATCTGTTCCGGACGATCTTCGGGATGCAGATCCCCTCCGCGCGGGAGAACGTCGAGCTTTTCCTGCACGGCGGCTCGGCGCTGTTCGTGGTGACGGCATACTGGCTGGTGTTCCGGATCGCCGGCAGGCGCAGCAACAAGACGCAGCTGCTCCACATCTGCACGCGGCTGGCGCAGATCTTCATCTGCTGGGGGGTGTTCCAGCTCTGCTGCATGGGGATCACCGTCGGGCTGAACCGCGGCGGACGCGCCTCGGTGCAGTCGCCGACGACGTGCCGTTCGGTCCAGAAACAGCCGCCTACCGGTGGTGGTAACTGCCGCCCGCGTTGAAATTCAAGGCGCGGTAGAGCTGTTCCAAGAGCAGCAGACGCGCCATTTCGTGGGTGAAGGTGAGCGGGGAAAGCGACCACAGCAGATCCGCCCGGGCCTTGACCTCGGGGGCGAGCCCGAAGGGGCCGCCGACCACGAAGACCACGCGGGTGTCGCACTTGCCGAGAAAACCGGCGAACCCGGAGGTCGAAAAGAGCTTGCCTTCCTCGGAGAGCACGACCGCTTTGGCTCCGCGCGCGCGGTCGAGTTCGCGGCAGATCGCCTTGCCCTCGCCCGCCGGATCGGAGTCGGCGAGTTCGGTCACCTTGAGCCGCGCGTAAGCTCCCAGCCGCTTGGAAAATTCGGCGCAGAGCGCGGCGATCTCGCGGGAGCGCAGTTTGCCCACCGCCACCACGTCGAGCAGCATCATCTGTCGCCGCCCAGCGGTTTGAAGCCGTATACCCACTCCTTGCGCTTGGAGCGGTTGGAGTCCATTTCCCGGTGCATCTGCCGCATGCCGCGCATCTCGTCGTCCTGGCGGCGCAGCTCGTCGTCGAGGAGTTTCTGCTCGCGCGAGCTCAAATTGTCGTTGGAAAAGCCCTTCGCCCTCGCCCCGTCGAGTCCGAAGAACATGTCGTTGTACGGATCGCGCTTCGCCTTGCGCCGGCGCGGAGGATCTTCCTTCTTTTTGGCGGAACCGTTTTCTTTCTTGCCGTCGTCGCCCCGGAACGATTCGCACCCGGTCGTCAGCACCGCCAGCACGGCGGCAAAAACCAGCAAAAATCTCATTTTTCAGCTTCCTCTCCGGTATTTTCACCGCCCCGCGCGAAAAAGCGCGGAAAGTTTTTGTTCAGCCAGTTCCAAAGCGCCGGATCGCGCTCCAAAGTCCTGAGCAGGGCCGACGGCGACACTCCCCACGCCGCGGCGGCGCGCCGGTAGTCGCCCTCCGCCGCCGCCACCGCGTCGAGCAGACGCGCCGCGAACAGCGGATAATCGGGACTCCCCATCGCGCACCTCGTCCGGGGCGGCGGCTGCGGAGCGCGCCGCTCCTTGAGCGCGAGGAGCATCCTCAGCTTCCGCAGCGCCGCCGCGCGGTTGCGGTGCTGACTGCGCTCGGAACAATCCGCCGCGGCGAGGCCGTACTCGTCCAGCACCACCCGCACGGCGGTCGAAGTCTTGTTGCGCTTCTGCCCGCCGTTGCCGGTGCCGCGCGAAAATTCCAGCTTCACGATCCGCGACAGTTCCGCGTCGTCGAGTCGGAGTATTTCGTCCCGTTCCACGTCCTTTTTCCTCTGCGCAGACGAAGTTCACTTCGCCAGATAGCGGTAAAGCTCCGCCGCGGCGCGGCTCTCCGCCTGTTTGCGGCTGCCGCCGTCGCCGACGGCCACCCAGCCGCCCGCCCGCGCCTCGACCTTGAAGACCGGCCGGTGCGGCGGACCGAACACCCCGAGCACGACATAGGCGGGCGTCCGCCCGTAACGCCGCTGCGTCAATTCCTGAAGCTGCCCCTTGGGGTTGATTTCGAGCAGCAGGTCGCCGGGATCGCCGACGCTCGACTCCAACAACGGCAGCACGAAGTCGCGCGCCGCCGCCATGCCGAGGTCCAGATAGACCGCGCCCAGCACCGCCTCGAAGAGATCCGCCAACGTCGACGCCCGCGCCGGACCGTTGTCCTCCTCGCCGCGGCCGACCTTGAGGTGACTGCCCAGCCCGAGCCGCCGCGCCCACTCCGCGAGCGTGCCTTCGCAGGCGAGCGCCGAACGGAGCTTGGTAAGCTCGCCTTCGGGGGCCTCCGGACAGCGCCGGAAGAGGAATTCGGTCTGGATGATCTCCAGCACCGCGTCGCCCAGAAATTCCAGCCGCTGGTTGTCGTAGCCGATACCGTGCTCGACCGCGTAGGAGCGGTGCATGAAGGCTTCGGCGAGGTGCGGAGCCTCGCCGGGCAGTCCCAGCTGACGCGAAAGTTCCCGTGCTTCGTTCATTCGAGCGCACCCATGTTGAGATATTTGACGCGGAAACGGTCGGCGAGGGCACGGCTGCGCGCCTCGAAACGCCGCCCGGCGACCGGGATGCCGCCCGCCGCCTCGTAGGCTTCGGAAAAGGCGCTTATGAATTTCCGGAACTCCGCCGCGCCGTCCTCCGCCCGCGTCGCGCAGACGAAACAGCTGCTCGCCAGACGCGCGAGTTCGTCGGCGCGCGCCCGCACCGACACCCCGCCGAGCGACAAGTTCGCGCCGTCGAGGTCGATCAGCCCCCACGCGCCGTCCGGCAGGCGGTACCAGTTGCGCATGCTCAGATCGCCGTGGATCAACCCGCCCTCGTGCATGCGGCAAACCACCGGCGCAAGTTCGCAAGCGAGCGCGGCTCGTCCTTCGCCGAGCTCCGACGCGATCTCGTCGCCGAAGCGCGCGTCGGCAGGCAGTTCGGCGGTGACGAGCAGATCGCGGATGGCCCCGTCGGGAGCGATGCCGCGCGCCGCCGCGAGCACGCGGGGCGTCGGGATCCCCAACGCCGCGAGACGCCGCGCGGCGTCGAGCGAGATGAACGGACGCAGCGGCATGAACCGCCGCCGGAACCGTTCCCACAGCGATTTGTAGACATACTCCTTGAGGAAGACGCCGTTGCCGCACACCGCCCTGCCCCGCGAGCGGGACTTGCAGAGGCGCATGCCGGCGTCGTCCCATCCCGGCAGGGCCGCGTCCCGGCTCTCCTCGAAGAGCCGGACGAACCGCGTCCCGGCGGGGAAAAGTCTGGCGACGCCGGAGTTCTCCATTTATCCTTTACAGCATTTCGACGACGAAGTCGCCGACTTCGCTGGTCGAATATCCCATCTTGCCGGCCGCCATCGACTTGAGCTTGGTGCCGGTCACGGTCGCGATCGCCTTTTCGATCGCCGCCGCCGCCGCGTGCTCACCCAGATAGTCGAGCATCATCGCCGCCGCGCCGATCGCCGCCAGCGGGTTGATGACGCCGAGGCCGGTGTACTTGGGCGCGGAGCCGCCGATCGGCTCGAACATGCTCAAGCCTTCGGGATTGAGGTTGCCGCCGGAGGCGATGCCCATGCCGCCCTGCGTCATCGCGCCGAGGTCGGTGATGATGTCGCCCATCAGATTCTCGGTGACGATCACGTCGAACCATTCGGGGTTCTTGACCATCCACATCGTCGTCGCGTCGACGTGGCAGTAGGCGGTCTTGACCTGCGGATACTTGGGAGCCATCTCGCGGAAGGCGCGTTCCCAGAGCCCGCAGACGTAGGTCAAGACGTTGGTCTTGCCGACGAGCGTCAGTTGGGCCGTGTAGCCGGCCTTGCGGTCCTCGTCGGTGAGGCCGCGCCACGGATTGTCCTTGCCGTGGCGCTTCATCGCCAGCTCGAAGGCGAACTTGAGGCAGCGGTCGACCTGCTTGCGGGTGTAAACCCAGTTCTGGCAGGCGACTTCGTCGGGGGTACCGGTCTGGACGCTGCCGCCCATACCGGTGTAGACGCCGCCGGTGTTTTCGCGGACGACCACGTAGTCGATGTCCTCGGGGCGCTTGTCGGCGAGCGGAGTCTCGACGCCGGGGAAGAGCTTCACGGGGCGCAGATTGATGTACTCGTCCAGCTCGAAGCGCAGCCGGAGCAGTATGCCCTTTTCCAGCACGCCGGGCTTGACCTTCGGGTGGCCAATCGCGCCCAGAAGCACCGCGTCGTTGGCCTTAAGTTTCGCGACCGCGTCGTCGGGGAGGATCTCGCCGGTGGCGAGGTAGTGCTCGCCGCCCCAGTCGAAGGTGGTCTTGTAGGCACTGAAGCCGAATTTCCGACCGGCGGCGTCCATGACCTTGACCGCCTCGGCGATGACTTCGGGGCCGGTCCCGTCGCCGGGGAGCACCGCGATCTTATAGTTCTTTCCCATCTGCGGACCTCGACTTTCAGTAGCGCTTCTGGCGGCTGCGGGCGAGCACCTTGAGCCGGAGCGCGTTGAGTTTGATGAAGCCGGCGGCGTCCTTGTGGTCGTAGGCCTCGGCGCCCTCGAAGCTCGCGATCGCGTCGTCGTACAGACTGTACTCGCTGCGGCGTCCCGTCACATGGCAGGCGCCCTTGAAGAGCTTGACGCGGACGTCGCCCGTGACGAACTGCTGGCTTTCGGTGATCATGGCCTGGATCATCTCGCGTTCGGGAGCGAACCAGAAGCCGTTGTAGATCATGTCGGCGTAACGCGGGATGAGCGAATCACGCAGGTGCATGACCTCGCGGTCGAGCGTGATCTCCTCAAGGCCGCGGTGGGCGGCGGTGAGGATCGTGCCGGCGGGAGTCTCGTAGACGCCGCGCGACTTCATGCCGACGAAGCGGTTCTCGACGATGTCGACTCTGCCGACGGCGTGCTTCTTGCCGATGGCGTTGAGCTTGCGCATCAGATTGGCGGGCGAGAGCTTTTCGCCGTTGACCTCGGTCGGGATGCCCTTCTCGAAGTGGATGACGACGTTCTCGGGCTCGTTCGCGGCGCGGCTCAAGGGCTCGGTCATCACGGCGATGTCCTCGGGGAACTCCTGCCACGGATCTTCGAGGATGCCGCCCTCGAAGCTGATGTGGAGCAGATTCCTGTCCATGCTGTACGGCTTCTTGGCGGAAACATTCACGGGGATGTTGTTCTTCTTGGCGTACTCGATCATGTCGAGGCGGCCGGTGAAGCACCACTTGGGATCGCGCCACGCGGCGATGACCTTGACCGACGGATCGATCGCGTTGGCGTTGAGCTCGAAACGCACCTGATCGTTGCCCTTGCCGGTGGCGCCGTGGCAGATCGCGTCGGCCTTCTCGGCCTTGGCGACTTCGACGAGGCGCTTGGCGATGAGCGGACGCGCGATGGAGGTGCCGAGCAGGTAGTTGTTCTCGTAGATCGCGCCGCCCTGGAGCATCGGGAAGATGAAGTCGCGGGCGAATTCCTCGTTCAGGTCGTCGATGATGCACTTGCTCGCGCCGGTGGCGATGGCCTTGGCCTCCAGACCGTTGAGCTCCTCTTCCTGACCGACGTCGGCGCAGTAGCAGACGACCTCGGCGCCGTAGGCTTCCTTAACCCACTTGACGATGACCGAGGTATCCAGACCGCCGGAATATGCCACGACAACTTTCATTTCACACCATCCTCTCTTGAAAAGCCCTTTTAAAAACGGGTTGTTGTGCTATATTTATAATATAGCGTTGGTTTGAAGTTTTAACAAGAAGCATTCACACTTTCATGGACAGGGGCGGCGCAACATTTTTCGATCAGCTCGCGGAGTGCGCGAAACGCGAAGGCGAGCGTCATCCCGGCGGGGTGTCGCCGGAAACGATGCGCGAACTCTGCGCCGCGCCCGCGCCGCCGGGATTCGTCCGCCCGAAGCCGTTCAAACCGGCGGAGCGCGCCCCGGAACCGCCCGCGGCGGCAAAGTCGGCACCCCCCGCGGCGGCCCCCGCTTCGCCCGACGATCCGCCGGAAGTCAAACTCGAAAAGATGCGGCTCTTTTCGCTCAAATGCAAGCGCTGTCCGCTCGCGGCCACCCGCACCAACGTCGTGTACGGCGAGGGCGATCCGCACGCGCGGCTCATGTTCATCGGCGAAGGCCCCGGCGCGGACGAAGACCGGCTGGGGCGCCCCTTCGTCGGACGGGCTGGCCAGCTGCTCGACAAGATGATCGCCGCCATGCATTTGAAGCGCGAAGAGGTCTATATCGCCAACGTGGTCAAGTGCCGTCCGCCGGGGAACCGGGTGCCGACGCCGGAAGAGGCGATGCGGTGCATCGGCTATCTGGAACGGCAGATCAAGTTCATCCAGCCGGAAGTGATCGTGCTTCTGGGGGCGACGGCGGCGACCTTCCTGCTCGACCGGCACGAAGGGATATCCAGACTGCGCGGCATCTGGCAGGAGTACGACGGGATCCCCGTGATGCCGACCTTCCACCCCGCGTTCCTGCTCCGGCAGGAGAGCGCCAAGCGCGAAGCGTGGCACGACCTCCAGCTCGTCATGGCCAGACTCGGCAAGTAAGAACTACGCTTCCGGTTTCCAGTTCGCGTATTCGGCGTCGCGGCCGCGGTTGATGTCCAGCCAGTGGCGGTGGGCCCACAGCCACTGTTCGGGGTGGCGGCGGATCAGTTTTTCCAGCGCTGAAATGCACATCTGCGTCACGATCCGGACGTCGCGCTCCCGGTCGCCGGTGGGGGTGTATCGGATCAGCTCGCCCGCCGTTATCGCAAAGCGGAAATCCCCGCCCGGCAGACGGGTGGTGACTTCGGGCATGATCGGGATGCCGGTCTTCAAATGGAGCAGTGCCGGAGTCTTGTGCACGCTCGCCGGATGTCCGAAAAACTCGCATACGACGCCTTCGCCGCCCGCCGCGTGCTGGTCGATCAGCAAGGCGGCGATCTCGCGGCGGTTCAGCGCCCGGAGCAGCGGGCGGATGCCGAGCTTCTTGTCCGCCAGCGTGACCTTCGGGCCGGAGCGCTGACGCAAGATGAGTTCGCCGATCTTCGGGTTGGAAAACGAACGCATCAGCGACGCGATGCGCCGACCGGTGAATTCGGTCAGCGCATTGCCGGAGATCTCCCAGTTGCCGAAGTGGGCGGTGACCATGATCACCCCGTCGAACCGGTCGGGGTTGCGTTCGGCGAGCAGGTAGTCCAAAGTCGATTCCGGGGCGTCGGCGACGAAGTTCTCCTTGCGGAAGTGCCGGTCGGCCTGGGCGACTTCGACGAGCAGTTTGCCCGATTCGATGTAGGATTCGAGCGCGAGTTTCCGCGCCGCCGCTTCGTCCTTCCCGACGATGCCGGAGTGCAGTATGTGCTGCACCGAGCGGACCGAGTGCGTCTTTTCGATGTGGAAGAATATCCGCAGCAGCCACCCCGAAACGCGGTAGCCCCACTTGAGCGGCAGCGCCCGCAACGAGTGGTACATCAGCGAAAAAAACGCGTACTCCCACCCGATGCGGAACTTCGACTTGGGTTTCTTCTTTTTCCTCTGCTCGCCCATATCCCAGAAAAATGTCACTTCGGACCGGCGCCGAACGCGCCCTTACCCGAAAATCGGCTCCCGACTTTCGGAAATCTTTTTAATATAACATAAAAAGCGGGGTTGTAAAGCATGCGGACGCAAAAAAACTCCGCTTCGACAGCTGGAAAATCCGCGCCGCGCATATATATTAAGACCTGTTCCACCATAACTTTCACGGGAGTTCGAAAAATGTCGGAAGGCTGTTCCGGAAACTGCGGCAGTTGCGCATCCGGCGGCGACTGCGGGCACGCCAAAGTCGCGGAGCGCATGAACCAGATAAAAAACAAATACTTCGTCCTTTCCGGCAAGGGCGGCGTCGGCAAGAGCAGCGTCGCCGCATTGCTGGCACTTTCGCTCGCCAAGGCGGGGCGGCGCGTGGGACTTCTCGACGTGGACTTCCACGGCCCCAGCCAGCCGACGCTCTTCGGAGTGTCCTGGGCGCGGCTGGAATCCGGCGAGACCGAAAACACCATCGCCCCGCTCGACGTCGAAGGGGTGAAACTCGTCTCGATCGGCCTCTTGCTCGAAGACTCCGATCAGGCGGTGATCTGGCGCGGCCCCGCCAAGATGGGCGTATTGGAGCAGCTGCTTTCGGCGGTCGAATGGGGCGAACTGGACGACCTCGTGCTCGACTTCCCGCCCGGGACCGGCGACGAGATCCTTTCCGCGTGCCAGCTGATCCCCGGCCGCAAGCGCGCGCTGGTGGTGACGACTCCGCAGGAACTCTCGCTGGCGGACTGCCGCAAGTGCCTCGACTTCTGCGACAAGGTCGGTTTGGAGATCGCCGGAGTGGTCGAAAACATGTCCGGCTTCATCTGCCCCAAGTGCGGCACGCGCCACGACCTTTTCGCCTCCGGCGGCGGAGAAAAACTCGCCGCGGCGCACCATGTGCCGCTGTTGGCGCAGCTGCCGCTCGATCCGGAGTTCATGCGGAAGTGCGACGCCGGAGCCCTTGCTCCCGAGCTGGAAAAGTTCCCCGCCATCAGCGACGCCATGAAACATGTCGCCGCCGACCTCGCGGCGAAGTGATGCGGCGAAATCGGACGAGGAACTTTACAGCTTCTCAAGGACGCGGCGGGCGATCCGCCATTCGCCGTCGATCTTGCGAAGCGAAAGTGTCTCGCGCATCGATATTTCCTTGCTGCTCATTGCCTGTTGATACGTCAAAACGGCAGTCGCCCGGTCGCCGTCGACCTTGACGCTGATGAATTTCATGGTCTCCAATTCCCAGGCGGCAGAACGTTTCAGCTGTTCCGCGAACTGTTTTGCCATGGCAGGATAAACTTTGGCAGTTTCGGGATTGCGCAACTCCGCCCGGATTTCCTCCATCTCCCGCGGATTCGGCTCTCTGCCCCGGGATTCATGTATGAAATAGGTTATCAAAAACTCCTCCGGATGTTTGCCGTCCAGAGAAAGAAACAACCTTTTCACCTGCGCATAGCTGAAAGTGAACTCCGGATGAACATCCTGATAATCCGTGGTCCACCGCTCCGCCGCGCCGAGGAAATCCCCCTTCGCCGCGAGCTCGCAATCCTTTACGATCATCGCTTTGACGTCGGCGACGTCGTCGGCGAAAAGCGCCGACACTCCCAAAAACGCGGCAAATACTGCGGCAAAAAACTTTTTCATGCCCGACCTCCCCGATTTTGCGGATTCAGTACCTCAAAATGGCACTCTGCGCGATCTTCCACTTGCCGTCGATCCGGCGCAGAACGGTCACGTTGACTTGACGCACGACGGTGCCGCCGGTGTCGACGATATCGAGTATCTCGCATTCCGAGAGGACTCGCGCCGAGTCGCCGTCGATCCTGATGTCGATGTACTTGTTTGTCCTATGCCCCAGCTCCGCCGCCTTTTTCAACAGCGGCAGACGCTTGGCGACCAGTCCCTCGTAAAACTTGACGAACTCCGGCCGCCGCGCCCTCAGACGCAATTTTTTCTCCATCTCGGCATCCGGACCGTTGCCGCGAGTCCGCACCGCGAAGTTGCCGAGCATGAATTCCTCCGGGTGCTTGCCGTCCATCGACGCATACGCCCACTTGATGTGGGTGAGGTTGAAGACACCATGCGATTCGATCGTGATGAAATCCGGCGTCAAGGCGGCCTCCAGAGCGGCGAAATCACCGGCGACGAAAAGTTCGTACTGCCTGTAAAACAGCGCCTTGATATCCTCCGCGTCCCCGGCGAAGAGCGAAACCGCCCCGCACAGGGAGACCAACAATGTGACGATAAACTTTTTCATGCGTCAGCCTTTCAAATAGGTGTGATGCCATAAGTTACATCGCACTGCGCCGGTTGTCAAGCGGGGGGATAGGAGATCAATACACTGTCGCTTGCGACGGTTGCGGACGTTTTGGGGTATACGGCAAGCAGATGCTTGCGCCAAGCGAGGGCGAATAATGCAGGGCTTTACGTCTTGGCGGGCATCAGCCAAGACGTAAAGCCCTGCTGAAAAAGTACCGCGTGACAGAATAGGCTTTCTGCTGGCGCAAGCAACTGCGTGCCGGTCACGCTGGCGCGTATGCAGGCGACCGGCCGCGAACGGGCGAATAGGACTAATAGGACATATAAGACATATAGGACTTGGCGGGGTTTGGTTACCGCGCACCGGCGTGCGGCATGACGCATGGCGGGGTTTGGTTACCGCGCACCGGCGTGCGGCATGACGCATGGCGGGGTTTTGTTACCGCGCACCGGCGTGCGGCATGACGCATGGCGGGGTTTTGTTACCGCGCACCGGCGTGCGGCATGACGCATGGCGGGGTTTGGTTACCGCGCACCGGCGTGCGGCATGACGCATGGCGGGGTTTTGTTACCGCGCACCGGCGTGCGGCATGACGCATGGCGGGAGACATATAGGTCCTATTTTTGTCCTATAGGTCCTATCCGCGTGCCGCCCCCCATTCGACGACCGAGCAAGGCGCAAAGGGCGCCGGAAGGCGGGCAAAAAAAAGCTCCGGTCGTGTGCGAAACGATCGGAGCCTAAAAAGATTTCCGGCACCGTGCTA
>Ga0310696_10002973_pt1 | contig 21686 bp, 16 predicted proteins | sample AusTroGonzalo_MG_4_FD_203885 | JGI IMG/M metagenome (GOLD analysis project Ga0310696, IMG submission 203885) | Bovine rumen microbial communities from tropical cattle in Woodstock, Queensland, Australia - Gonzalo_02 (v2) (version 2) | ecosystem: Host-associated > Mammals > Digestive system >...
ACGCTGGTTCTCGTCACGAGCCATACCCACGATACACATGGCATGCCCACGACTTTCCCAGCAAACGGGATGGCGTTGTCGCAAGGCATTGTCTATATGTTTACGTAGCGTGTCAAGGGGTACGTTCAATAGGCGGTTTCTCTCCCAATTGTCGGGCACCGGAACCTCTATCTTTTTATAATAAGGTGAGTCAGGGAAGCATGTAAGCCCGAGGTATTCGTCAGGTGCACAGACGGAGTGGGCAAACTCCCAAGGCGTATATCTGGCACCCAACATAAATACCCATTTGGGTGTGGGTAGTTCATCAGTAGCATCGTCGGGTAGCACGTCGTAAGGTACGATGCCATATTTCTGTATCATGTTCAGCAATGTCTGGCCCATTGCCCGCTCTGCATTCTTACCATCCCTCTCTCCTCTTAACATTCGTCCGATATAGACGGCTGAAAGGTTGACAGAATCACCTCGTAACAAATGTTCTGTCTCTATTGTAGCTAGCATGGCGTAGGCCCAACACAATTGCGACTTGCCCTGATCCTTCACTGGCGTCATGGGCAACAGCAGTTCGTCGGTAAACGTGTGTTGCTCTTTCTGACGGCACCCTGTCAGCAACAATAATCCCACTATCAATATTATCCATTTTTCTTTCACGAGGACAAAGGTACGAATAAGCGAAGAAAAATCCAAATTTATTTGGTACTTTGTCCGATTAACACTAATTTTGCAGCCGTAACCATATAGTGAACGATATGAATAGGCTTATTTTGTTCCTGATAATAGTCATAACTACGTTGAACATAAAGGCAGCACCACCCTTGCGTAGTCTTGTAGCCATGAGACAGGCCGACGGTTCTGTGGTGGTGCCGACCGTCAGTAAGATGATGGCTCCCTTAGAAGGAGAGGACTTCTGTGCATCGCAGGCAGTGATAGGCGCGGGTAATTATCTGCAGCATTCTGGAACACCACGTGTGCTGACCATCCTGGCTGCCTTCCAGGATGTTGGCTTTACGGTCAACGAGCCTGTTCAGGCTTTCGAACAATACCTGAATGGCGATACACAGACAGACCTTGGCAATAAGAATAATATGAATATAGCCAGTGTGCGTCAGTATTTCGAGACCAGCAGTGGCAAGCAGTTCTCGCCACAGTTCGATATCGTGGGACCCATCGTTCTTCCCAAGGAGATGGCGTACTACGGTGGTAGCAATGCTACAGGTTCGGACGATAATTTTTCAGACTTCTGCAAGGATGCAATGGAACAGGCCAGAGGACTGGTCGACGACTGGAGCATTTATGACAACGACAAGGACGGTCGCATTGAACTGGTATGCGTCATCTTTGCCGGCTATGGACAGAACCAAGGTGGTGACAACAACACGATATGGGCCAAGGCCAGCTACCAGAACGTGAAATTTAACGATGCGCTGAGCATTTCGCGCTTCAATTGCTGTGCGGAGTTGTTTTATCCTCAATATCCTGACTACATCAATGGTACGGGTGTTTTTATCCATGAATTCTCGCATTGTTTGGGACTGCCCGACCTCTATGCTACTCGTTCGAGCGGCAGAGTCAATAACCAGGGCATGGAGTCGTATAGCATCATGGATAGCGGACTCTACAACCGCAATGGCTTTGCCCCCTGTCCCTATAACGCATGGGAACAGGAGGTGATGGGCTGGACGGCGATAGAGGAATTAAAGCCTACAGATGATAGTCCAAAGCAAATAAACGACCTCCTTCCGCTGATAGAGGGTGGTAAAGCCTATAAGCTGGCGAATGCTGACAACGACCGCGACTTTATTGTGATGGAGAATGTACAGAAGCGTGGGCTCAACAAATATGGTGAAGGTCATGGATTGTTGGTTTATCATGTTGACTATCCATACGCCAGTGTGAATATGACCGATTCGCCCAACAACAATCCGGGGCATCCGTCGGTAGCCGTCGTGCCAGCTGGTGGCATTTTGATCAACGCTTATCTGCGCGGTACGGGCAAGACCTATACTTATAATGAGTGGAGGACATCTATGGCGGCAGCCCCGTTCCCTGGCACTGATCAGGTGACGTCGCTAACTGACGAGCTGCAGTTGCCCAACTACTGCTTCTGGAATGGTAGCACAGCCAAGGAAACTGGTTTTATGCTCAACAGCATCTCAGAGAATGAAGAAGCAGGAGCCGTCAGCTTCACCGTTGCCATTGACGATCCTACGAGTGTCATAAATCTAGCCAAGACTCATCCCGCATTCGAGGGGAAGATTTACGACTTGCAAGGCTGCGAGGTTAGGACTCCCACGAAGGGTCTTTACATTGTCAATGGCCGTAAGGTGGTGATAAAATAAAGTAAAAACCGGAGTTCTCTTCATGGAGTAGCTCCGGTTCTCATTTATAGTAGTTAGTTCCTGTAGCTACTCTATGGGTTCAAGTTTTATGAGCATCACTAGACCTTCAGCACTACCCTTTGTAATAACATATTTTGTGCCGGCAGTAATCGCGATGGGCTGTAATTCGTAGTACTTACCTTCTGTATTTTCTGTACCAGTAACAGTTGTTGTCGTGCCATTGAGTTTCACGTCCTTGCCGCTCTTTGCCGTACCCATGACGATGGTCATGTTGTAATTCTTGGCTGGTGTGAAGGTGATGCTGCCTTTGCTGTCCATCTTGACACCTTTCTTATAATATACGCCGTCATAGGTTATCTTTCCATCGCCGTAGCTTCCACCAACGGTGAACATGTCGCTTGAAGGCTTTTCGTCAAAGGAAGCGAGAATGGTTCCCTCTGGAGTCGGCGTGTCGCCGCCCTGTTCTTCACCGCCTTGCTCTTCGCCACCTTGTTCACTGCTTTCAGCGTTCTCGTCGCCAAAGATACCGACAAGTGCACTCTGGTACTGGTCGAGCAGTCCACCTAGTGTTGTGTCGTAGGCAGAGTCCGTATCGTCATTACCCACATTATCTGTGAAGGTATAGGTGAAGTCACCATGATTCAGACGACCTGCACCATAGTAACCTGTTACCAGTGCAGGCACATCCTCAGCGCTGACAGGATTGTAGCTGTACATCAGAGATGCATTAGTATCGAAGTTGTTGTATGTCGTATAGCCCACCAACGTCTTTTCGCTTTCAGGCACCTGTTCGTCACGATTGGCAGTCTCGTAAGCATCGTAGCCCTTTGACGAAGGATTCTTCTGAGTGTAGTAGCTAAAGTTAGGTGTTGTACGGTCAAAATAGTTGCCATAAGCCTTGATCATGCCACCATTCTCGCCTGAGAATGTACCGCTACCTAGTCCGTCAGTACCTTGCAGAGAGCTTAGGATGGGTTTCTTAGTCTTTAGGAAATAGTTGTTTTCTACAAATACGCTGGCTCCGCTGGTAGCACCGACACCATACTTGGCTACATTGTCGAAGTAGTTGTTCCATACGTGAACCGACATGGTACGCACACGTGGATGACGCGAGTCTGAATGATCGAACCAGTTATGATCGTACGAGATGTAGTTAGGACCACTTTCGCTCTTCATACCAAACATATTTGACTTGCCGGTATCCCAGAAACGGTTGAAGCTGACGGTGACATATTTGGAATCAGACTTCACGTCAGTAGCACCGTCACCTTTTGCATGGTCGCCACTGCCGTGTTTGCCATAGAACTGGTCAGTATGGTGAATCCAGATGTTCGAGTTGTCGGTATCCAACGAGATACCGTCGTCCATACAGCGCATGATGCCGAAATTACGGAATTCTACGCTCTTTGAGTTGCGTACTAGGAAGCCAAAGCCCTTGATGGTGGCATCGTCACCAATACCCTCAAAAGTCATATTCAATTCTGAGTCGGCTCTACGTCCCTTGATCTGAATACCTTCCTCACTACTGCCAATGGCGTCCAAATCATCCTTAGTCACTAGTCCGATGAAGCGGAAGGCAATAGGCGTCGTGTCACCACCCTTCTCGTAGCCAGCAATGATGGCTTGCAAACCTACGCAGGGATTACTCTGAGCACCTGTCACCGTGGTGCTGATGGTCTTAGCAGTATTTTTTGTGATGTACAGTACCTTGGCATTTTGTTTCAGCGTTCCGTCGCTGTTATACGCACCAGGCATATTACCATTCATAAAGGCAAAGCCCTCACGACTATAGTTCTTAACCGTGAGGTCATTAGCCTCTGCGGCACAGGCTGTGATTTCCTGACCATCGTCGGCTACAGGCACCACCTTCATAGTGTATGTTCCTGCCTTTAGGCCGACGGCATCAGCACGACCGTATGAGCCGTAGTCGCGAACAAGCTGCGCGTCAATGCGGTTGTCGTTGACATACACATGATATTTGCTGATACCTGCCAGCTTTGTAAACTTCACGTAGGCAGACTCCAGCCAACCTTTAGCCTCGGTAATCACCACTTTCGAGTCGGCATTGCCTTTGTTGAAGGCCACTGCCTTCACGTTGTCTTGAAAGGTATAGCTACCAGCCTGTTGGTTCACGGTGATGTTGGCACCGCTAAAGTCCATGCTGGTTACCGACTCCGTGTCGTAATACTTCTTCGAACCGTCCTTCAGCGTCAGTACTGCCTGATTCTTTTGTGGGTTCTGGCTGGCGGAGTAGTCATTATCATTTTGGGCAAATCCTGTCAGGCAACAAGTAGTGGCTAACAGCCAAAAACATATATATCTTTTCATCATTTCCCTCTTTGTTATTTTATTGTTACCTTTTTGCCGTCAATAATATAGATACCCTTTTTCAGTTGACCTTTAACCATTAGGTTGGAACCATTAACCACTACTTGCCCCTTCAGGTCGTACACTTCCTTGCCTCTCAGACCAGCCTTCTTTATAATCGCAGTACGTTCCTCAACGCTCGTTGCCGTGCTGAAGTCGATAGTCACCTCTGCCATGTCGGCTGTCGTTGCCTGCTTACCGTTATTATACTCTATAACAACCTGATCGCCATTGAACGTTATCTTTTTGATGGTCGAACCATCAATCTTTTCGCCGTCAGCCATTGCTGCCAGCGTCAGGCAGAGCATGCAGCTCATCATGATTAGCTTTTTCATCATATGTAATATTCTATTTTTCGCTGCAAATGTACCACAATTATTCTATATCAACAAGTTTCATGCCCTTTTTCATACCGCAAACGTTTACAGAATTATATCGATAAATGAAAAAAATAGTCGATTGTCAGTGAAAGATGGATTATTTTGTGTACTTTTGCAAAAAGTTCACAAAATAAGAATGAGAAAACCCCTATTTCTTCTAGCATTTGTTCTCATCCTTCAGTCCTCATTGAAGGCACAAACAACTATAGTTGTTGAGAACAAGACGAACCAACAACGTTCAGAACTCATCAGTATCAGTGCTGAACAGTTGGGGGTCAAACCTCGCACAAAGCTTATCGTACGTGATGTCTTTGACATTGAGCAGCCTACGCAGTGGACCTATGACAGTCGTTTGCTGATGAGCGTATACGTTAAGCCCAATGGCAAGGCAACATTCAAGGTCCAAGCAGGTATACCTGAAGCCTTTGAACGTTCGTGGGTCGGTGGCCGTATGTATCCTGAACGTCTCGAAGACATCGCTTTTGAGAACGACCGTATTGGTTTCCGCCTCTATGGCCCAGCACTACAGAAGAGAGGCGAAAAGGGTTTTGGTCACGATGTATGGGTAAAGCGCACAACCGAACTAGTGCTCGACAAACTGTATCGTGACGACCCGCGTCTGAATTTTCACCTCGACCATGGGCTGGCACTCGATTGCTATGGCGTTGGTCCCTCTTTGGGTTGTGGCACACCATGTATGATTAAGGAAGGAAAGATAGTTTATCCATGGTGTTACGAGACTTACAAGATTTTAGACAAAGGACCGCTGCGTTTTACCGTCCAAGTCAACTTCCCCACCGTCGACGGCGTCACGGAGCACCGTATCCTGTCACTCGACAAGGGTTCGAATTTCTGCGAAGCAACTGTCTGGTTTGATGGTATTAGCAAGCCTATTGACATTGCTGCCGGCCTTGCCATCCGACCTGCAGACCCCACCACCGTAGTTGTAGGCAAGGATTACGTACACTATGCCGACCCCACCGTCGACCCAGAGCGTCATCAGTTCCAGATTTATTCTGCCCTATTGTTCCCTGATACCAAGGTTGACATTACTCAGCAGGAAAGTCATGCACTGGGCATCCTGAAGAACTATCAAAGCGGTCAGCGTTTCCATTATTTCTTCGGTGCTGCCTGGAGCGAGTTCGACGTCCGTTCTCAGACCGAGTGGCAGTTACGAATTGGCGGCTTTATAAAAGCTCGTCAGCAACCACTAAAGGTGACCGTTCAATAGCGTCTTTTGTCAATAATACAGGAGTATTTTCTAATACTTCCGGAGTATTGTTAGATACTCCAAGAGTATTAATATGCAATCAGGATGTGCCAACATTATAGCACATCCTGATTTATTGTTACCTGAAAAACGTGTCGTTATGCGAATGAAATGGTACCCTGTATGGGTTCGGAGGTTGGTGCCTCAGTCTCCTGTTGGGGAATTTCACCGCTAGCTTGGCTATAGATGCTGTCCAGAATCTCGCGCGTACGCTTGTAGGTGGGTGTCTGCTCAACGGCTGAGATAACATCGTCGTTGTCTAAATCCTCAGGACGGAACAGGTAGATGTGTGGGCGACGCTTGTAGCGTTTCGACTGGCCATCACCACCATAGTAGCGGTTACGACGATCCTGACGCTGGGCCTCGGCCTCCTGCTCGGCAGCAATACGGGTTGCCTCCTCCTGTGTGTTATGACGCTGGCGATGGCTGTTCATGCCGTCAACGCGGTCGATGCCGAAACCAGTGGCCAGAATGGTTACCTTGACCTTCTTCCCTAGTTCAGGATCAACGGCCAGTCCCCACTTAATCTCGAAATCGCCGAACTTAGCCATGAAGTCGTTGACATCGTTCATTTCCTCCATCATGAGCGACTCCTTGCCGTCCTTACCCCCAGAGAACGAGATAGAGAGCAGGATTTTCTTCGAATTGAAGACGTCGTTCTCGTTGAGCAGGGGTGAGTTGAGGGCATCGTCGATAGCCTTCTTGACACGACCTTCGCCTTCGCCATAGCCAGTAGACATGATGGCCACGCCACCATCCTTCAGAACGGTCTTCACATCGTTGAAGTCGAGGTTGATGAGTCCGTGAACAGTGATGATTTCGGCAATTGACTTAGCGGCAACACTGAGTGTGTCGTCAGCCTTGCCGAAGGCGTCGAGCACGGTCAATTCAGGGTAAATCTCGCGCAGGCGTTCGTTGTTGATGACAAGGAGGGCGTCGACATGCTTCGACATCTCCTCGACACCATCAAGGGCCTGGTCTATCTTGCGGTCGCCTTCGAAGCGGAAGGGAATGGTGACAATACCTACAGTCAGAATACCCATCTCCTTAGAAATGCGTGCAATGACAGGTGCTGCACCAGTACCCGTACCACCACCCATACCAGCAGTGATGAAAGCCATACGGGTGCCGTCGCTCAGCACACTCTTGATATCGTCAAGACTCTCTTCGGCAGCAGCGCGTGCTTTCTCAGGACGGTTGCCTGCACCCAATCCTTCCTTGCCCAATTGCAAATGGACGGGAACGGGTGAATCGTTGAGAGCCTGATTATCGGTGTTACACAATACGAAACTGACGTCGTGGATGCCTTCGCGATACATATGGTTGACGGCATTACCGCCTCCACCACCAACACCAATCACCTTGATGATGCTTTTCTCTTTTTCGGGCTCGCCAAAGTCGAGCAATATGTTATTATCCATATTATTATTCTTTTTACGTTATTTAATTTTCTTCATTGACCATATCATTTGCGGTCTTCTTGAGCCAGCGACCAATCTTGGTCCACGTACTATTTTCCTTGCGGATACGTTCTGCCTCACGGGCTTCGGCCTCAGCCTTCTCACGTTCGGCACGTTCTTCTTCTTCCTTCTTGCGCAGAGCCTCCTCTTCGGCACGACGAATCTCGTCGGCAGTACGTACAACACCAGCAGGTGTCTCAGTGGCCTGACGGGCGCGGCGCTGCTCATAGGTCTCAAGGGGTTGAGGCTTCTGGGTAGCAAAGAGGTCACCGTTGGGGTCAATCTCGTTACCTGCACAGTTGATATCGCCTTTGGCTAACAGACCGAGTACCGTATTCATCATGCCATCGTGGACATTGATATCATTGATGTTGCTGGTAATGCTCTGTGTAACGAATTTGGCAATACGAATCTTGTCAATATGGGTGTAGTTTTGGAAAGCTTTCTCGATATTCTTCATATTCGAGCCACCACCAGTCAGGATGATACCGCCTAAGAGCTTATCGCAGTATTCCTCGGGTACTTGACACCAAACGTTGGCAATGATTTCCTCCACACGACCTTCCACAATCTCGACAAACTTGCGAACCTCTACCTGACGATCTTGGTCGATAGAATATTTCATATTGTTGTCGATCTCGTTGTTCTCTGTATAGGCCGATGCGTATTTCTTCATCATCTTCTCGGCATCTTGCTCCTCCATCTGGAGTGAGGCAATGTCTTTGATGATGTTGTTAAAGCCAAGAGGGATGACAGCCAAATGACGCAGGATATTCTTCGAGTAGACATTGACGGTCGTAGTGTCAGCGCCCATGTCTACCAGTGCACAGCCTGAACGACGCTCTGTCTCCGTCAGGACGCTGTCAGCCAGAGCCAGCGGAGCAAGATACATCTCGGCCACCTGAATACCGGCAGTCTCAAAGCACTTGTTCAGATTCTTGTAGAACGTCTTACGTTGCAGGATGTTGAGAAAATTGCCCTCGATGCGGTTGCACTGCACACCGACGGGGTCGAGCTGCAATTGCGAGTCGACCTTGTATTCCTGTACGGCAGCATCAAGAATCTCCTGATCAGGGTACTTCATGTTGCGGTTGGCATCCATCAGTTCGATGACCATGTCTTGAGTCACTTGTGTATCATTGGGCAGGTCCTTAGTGATAACGTTGCGGATAGAGCGAATAGACTGTCCGCCAACTCCTACATAGACCTGCATGATGCTGGTCTTTAGCTGGTTTTCCAGCTTGTTGATGATGGTGGTGATGCACTGAGCAGTCTTGTCGATGTTGTAGACATACCCCTTACGGATGCATGCCGTTGCGTCCTCCTTGATACAAGCTAGCACCTGAATGCTGCCGTCAAGATTCTTACGTCCTGCAATACCGGTCATCTTGGATGAACCCAGTTCGATTGCTACAATAAAATCCTTTGCCATATATTCTTAACTTCTCTAATTTCTCTAACTTTTAAATTTCTTCTAATTTCTCTAACTTCCTCTTCTCTTTTTACAGATAATTTGATTGTTAAACTCAATATTGATATATGAGTACTTGTTCCAGCCTGCTTTTGAGAGTCCATAGCGATAGAACTTCTCCAGTCGGACCAGTTTTTCGTTCAGATGGGTGGGTTGACCCAGATAGACAATATGGTCGCCCACGCGAGGAATCATTTCGATGGAACCATCTGGCAGTACGTTGAGTTGCTCAATCTGGCTGCGCCAGAATGGATCGTCGAATAATAACAAGCCGAACTGTTTGAGCGTGGTCTGTGCATATTTACGCTTGATGTCACCTGTAGCCACGACCAAATCGGTCGAGTTATTTTTGCTAGGAATGAAAGCACCCTGATTGTCAATATAATAGCTCTCACCGTTATTGGCCATGATACGCATGACGGCAATACGTTGCTTGAGATTGATGTAGACCCTTCCCGTTTGTGTCTTGTAGCACTCCACTTCTTCAACTAATGGACTTTTCAGAAGTGTTTCTTCTATTTGTCGCGTACACACATCGCTCATGCGGTCGCCCAAGGGATAGACCTTTGCATGCTGGAGTTGCCTCTTTACCTCATTGGTATTGAGGAAACCGTTGCCGGCACCATCAGTGATGTTGATCTTCACTTCACGGCATACGGCATCCTGCTCGTCAGGACGATTAAACGCCGTGATGGCTAATACCAAATAGACACCTAAAACGATGTCAGCAATCAGGATACCGATTTTCTTCCAGTTCATGCTTTATCTTCTTTAACTTCTCTAACTTCTTTCCTTGAGAATCGATGCCATTTGCGGCACTTGATTATCGAGGTCGCCAGCCCCCAGCACGATGAGTACATCGAACGAGCGACTCTTAATCAATTGTAATACATCATCTTTCTGAATCATCTGCTTTTCGATACCAGGACGCAGACGGTCGTAGATGAGCTTAGAGGTAACACCCTCAATGGGCAATTCGCGTGCAGGGTAAATCTCTGTGAGGATAACTTCATCGAGCAGACTCAGCGCATCAGCGAAATCTTGATAGAAGTCGCGAGTGCGAGTGTAGAGGTGTGGCTGGAAAATGGCCGTAATCTTGCGGTCCTTATACAGCTCACGGATGCTGCGTGCACTCTGCAGAATCTCCTTCGGATGGTGGGCATAGTCAGAGAGAAACACCAGTTTAGGCGTCTTAATCTTAAAGTCAAAACGACGGTCGACACCACCATAGGTCTTCATGCCTATGCGCAGTTCGTTGGCATTACAACCAGCCAACTGTGCCATAGCCATAGCGGCAATACCGTTCTCGATATTGATGGGAACGGGCTGGCCCAGTTCGATACCTGTCACCGTCTCTATGGGCGATACAAAGTCGAAGGTTATCTCACCATTTTCGATACGGATATTCTCTGCGTGGAAATCACCCTCGTTCAGGGCATAATCAAAACGGCGTACACCATCTGGAAGATTTTCCTTCATCTCCAAGTCACGATGGATGATGAGTGCGCCTTCTGGTTGAATGAGTTCTGTATAGTGGCGGAAGCTCTCAAGATAGGCCTCCTTGGTGCCGTAAATGTCCAAATGGTCGGGATCGGTAGAAGTGATAACACTCATATATGGTGACAGCCAGTGGAACGAACGATCGAATTCGTCGGCTTCAATCACGACAAAGTCTGAATTACTAAGGATATAGTTAGTTCCGTAGTTCTTTGAGATACCGCCGAGGAAGGCATTGCAGTCGAGATGGCTCTGGTGCAAGATGTGGGCACACATGGTGCTGGTAGTGGTCTTACCATGCGTACCTGCTACGCAGAGTCCCTTGTGCTGGCGGGTTAACGTGCCCAATACTTGAGCGCGCTTTTGTATCTCGAAACCGTTCTCACGGAAATAGCGTAACTCTTTATGATCCTCAGGAATAGCTGGCGTATAAACAACCAGACACGATTCCTTCTCTTTGCAGACGAAGGGAATCTCGTTGACATTCTCCTCATAATGGATAAGCATACCCTCTTTTTCCAACTGACGTGTTAGGGTGCTGGGCGTTTTGTCGTAACCAGCTACGACAAGGCCTTTCTTGATAAAGAAGCGGGCAATGGCACTCATGCCGATGCCACCTGCTCCTACGAAATAGACGGATTTGATATCTTTCAGTTCCATTGATTATTTATCATTTATCAATTATCATTTATCATTTAGCGAATGCGCCAATTTTATGACTTCCTTTGCGATGATTTCTGCAGAGTCGGGCAGGGCCATCTTGAGGATATTGGTGCTCAGGCTTTGGAGTTTGGCATCGTCCTTGGCGGTGTCGATGGCCAGTGGTAACAGCAGTTTGGCAGCTTCGCTATCCTTGACGTAGAGTGCAGCCTGCTTATTGACCAATGCCAGGGCATTCTTGGTCTGATGGTCCTCAGCAACATTGGGGCTGGGTACAAGGATAACGGCCTTGCCCAATAGGCAGAACTCAGAGATGCTGCCTGCTCCGGCACGACTGACTACTAGGTCGGCAGCTTTATAGGCTGTGGCCATGTCGCTTACAAAATCAGTAATTACTAGGTTGGACAACTCATGCCCCTTCATACGCTCGCTGATTTCTGCACTATAGTATTTGCCAGTCTGCCATACAAACTGTATGCCGCTCTCCTTGATGTCCTCAAGATGAGCTAGCACACTCTCGTTAAGGGTGCGGGCTCCTAAGCTACCGCCGACAATGAGAATGGTCTTCTTCTGTGGATCGAAACCGAATGAACGAACGGCATCGTCGTGACTGATATTACTGTCTAGCAATTGTTGGCGGACAGGATTGCCAGTCAGCATAATCTTCTGACCAGGGAAGAAACGCTCCATACCCTCATAGGCTACACAAATCTTCTTAGCCTTGCTGGCCAGTGTCTTGTTGGCTAAGCCGGCATAGCTGTTCTGTTCCTGCAATAGGGTGGGGATGCCCAGACTATTAGCTGCACCTAAAGCCGCACTACTGGCATAACCACCGACACCGACGGCTACCTGAGGTTTGAAATCGCGCAAAATCTTCTTGGCAAGCCACTTGCTTTTCAGATAGTCAATGGCTACACCGATATTGGCGGGTTTCCACAACGGACGGAAGAAACCGCGGATGGGTAATCCCTTGATATCATAACCTGCGGCGGGAACGCGCTGCATCTCCATGCGTCCCTTGGCTCCAATGAACAAAATCTTAGCGTCAGGGCGCAAGGCCTTGACGGCATTGGCTATCGAAACGGCAGGGAAGATGTGACCTCCAGTACCACCGCCACTGATAATGATTCTTAACTCCTTTTCTTCCATATGCTTATAATCTTAGCTTCTTCTAACTTCTTTATCTTCTCTTCCTTCTTCCTTTTTCATCTTTGCCGAACGGCTCACACTCAGAATGGCACCGATATAGGCACAGTTGATGATGGTCGACGTGCCACCCTTTGAAATGAGAGGCAACGGCTGTCCTGTAACTGGGGCCAGACCTACTGCCACCATCATGTTGAAGGTGGCCTGAATGACCAAGAGCAATCCTAGGCCCATGGCCAGGAAGGCAGGGAAATTATTCTCGCATCGGCTGGCAATTCGAGCACAGCGATATAATAGAATAATGTATAGAAATACGACAGCAACAGCTCCGATGATGCCCAACTCCTCAATGACGATAGCGAAAATGAAGTCGCTGAATGCTTGTGCCAAGAAGTCGCGTTCGGTACTCTTACCAGGTCCTTTGCCAGTGATACCGCTCGACACAATAGCGATGTTGGCATGGGCTACCTGTGCATCCTTGTCGAGGTCGTACTCCTTAGGTGTGGGATCTTCTTTTCCGAAGTTCAGGATGCGAGCCTTCCACGTGTCAGCACGGTGAAGCATCTTTTCTATCTTGCTCTTTTTCTGGGGCTTCTCAACCTGTTCGGCCTTTGTCAGTTGTTGGCTTTCTTCTTCTCCTGTACGGTCGTGACCAACAATCATAACCATTGAGATGGCAAAAATGCCCATGAAAGCAATGATGGCAAATAGTTTCCCTAACTGACGCATAGGTACTAGTCCGATGAACATCATCAGGAAAACAACAGCAAAGAGCAATGCTGCTGTAGAGAGGTTCTCGACACCAATTGCCATACAGGCTGGAATCGTAAACCACAGAATGTACTTAAATGCCTTGCGGTCAGCACCATTCTCTCGCTGCATAGCTGCCAGAATCTGTGCAACGGTAAGCACGATTGTTCCTTTTGCTATCTCAGAAGGCTGGATGGTAAACGGACCTAAGCGAATCCAGCGTGAAGCATCGTTGGTGCTCTCGCCACCGCCTAACATCACCACAAGCAGCATCAATCCGCTAAGCAGTAACAGGAATGGTGTGAGCAACTTGAAGTAACGACATGGGACGTTGAGCGTAGCGATGGCTGCTAACACGCCGAGGAAGATAGTGAACGTATGGTAGGCAATAGGGCCAACATAGTTCTGACTCTTATACGTCAGTCCGCTGGAAGCCGAGAAGACTTCCACGATACTGATCATACAGAGGAAGAAGAACACCATCCAGATGACCTTGTCGCCCTTGAAGAGATTGCCTATTTTCTTGTTCATTTTCTTTTTATCTAGTTATACTAGTCTCACTAGTCACACTAGTTTATAGATTTCTTGCTAATTCCTTGAACTGCTCACCTCGGTCTTCCATATTCTTAAAGAGGTCGAAGCTGGCACAACAGGGCGACAACAATACCGTCATGCCCGGCTCAGCCATCTCGTAGCAGGCTTGAATGCACTCTTTCATGGAGTGGGTGTCGCGGACGGGAATACCTAGCGCATCGAAGTTGTCGTGCAACTTCTGGTTGTCGGCACCGAGGTAGACGAGTCCGGCACACTTCTCTTTTACCAGTGGTATGATAGGCGCATAGTCATTGCCTTTATCCTTACCGCCAATGATAAGGATTGTCTTAGTCTTCATACTCTCCAAAGCATACCAGCAGGCATCAACGTTGGTAGCTTTCGAGTCGTTGACGTATTGTACGCCACGAACGGTACATACCTTTTCGAGACGGTGCTCGACGCCAGGGAAATCGCTCAATGACTGACGGATGACATCCTTCTTGATGCCCGCCACGTCAGAGGCAATACCGGCAGCCAACGAATTGTAGATATTATGCTTGCCAGTCAGGCTCAGTGCCTCCTGTTCCATATTAAATGGCTCTGGTTTCTCAATTTTGTACTGTCCTTCCTCGATGTAACCGATACTACCAACCTCTTTCAGTTCTGAGAATGGATACTGGATGGCCTTGATATCATACTTCTCCAGTTCCTTCTTCACGACAGGGTCATCATTCCAGTAGATGAAAGCATCCTGCGGTGTCTGGTTCTGGATGATACGCATCTTTGAGTCGACATAGTTTTGCATCTTGAAGTCGTAACGATCCAGGTGATCCGGCGTGATATTCAGCAAGATAGCGATGTTGGCACGGAAGTCATACATATTGTCGAGTTGGAATGAACTGAGCTCGATGATGTAGTATTCGTGTGGGTCCTCTGCTACCTGCAGTGCCAGTGAGTTACCGATATTGCCTGCCAGACCAACATCGTAGCCAGCAGTCTTAAAAATGTGGTAGATAAGACTAGTGGTAGTGGTCTTACCGTTAGAACCTGTGATACAAATCATCTTCGAGTTGGTGTAGCGTCCGGCAAACTCAATCTCACTGATGATATGAATACCCTTTTCCTTGATCTTGACAATCATGGGAGCATTGTCAGGAATGCCAGGGCTCTTGATGACCTCATCGGCATCCAGAATTTTCTCTTCTGTATGATGACCTTCCTCCCACTCAATCTGGTGGTCGTTCATCAGCTTCTTGTATTTGTCGTTGATTTTCGACATATCGCTGACAAACACCTCAAAGCCCTGCTTCTTGGCCAAGACGGCAGCTCCTGCACCGCTCTCGCCAGCTCCTAATATAGCAATCTTACTCATATTCTTCTAAATACTTTTATCATTTTTATACTTATCTCACCTTGAGTGTGATGATAGTCAATGCAGCCAATATAATGGTTATAATCCAGAAACGGAACGTGATTTTCGACTCATGGAACTGACGTTTGGGCCAGCCTTTCAAGATGTATGTGCTGGTAGCATCGAGCTGTGAGTCCAGACGACGGAAGTTGTCGTGAATAGGTGTGGCGCGGAACACTCGGACGCGCTTGCCCTTGCGTTTCTGTATCTTAAACCATTGGGTCTGTATGATGACGCTCAGACTCTCAATGAAGAAGATACCACACAGAATGGGCATCATCAGTTCTTTGTGGATAATCAAGGCACAGACACCGATGATACCGCCAATGGCCAATGAACCTGTATCGCCCATAAATACTTGTGCTGGATAGGCATTATACCAGAGGAAACCAATCATGGCTCCAATGAAGGCAGACAGGAATACTACTAGTTCTTCAGAGTGTGGGATATACATGATATCGAAGTAGGCCGCATAGACGATATGCGACGAAACGTAGGCAAATAGTAGCAAGGCAATACCGATAATGGCCGCATTACCAGCACACATACCATCCATGCCATCGTTAAGGTTGGCACCGTTTGACACTGCTGTCACGACGAGAATCGTCATAATGATGAACAAAGCCCAACCGGCAGCCACCTTGTATTTGCCGAGGAAACCAAGCACCTCTGAGTAGTTAAGGTTGTGGTTTTTGATGAACGGGATGGTGGTCTGTAGCGACTTGACGGCCTCTGACTTGTGTTTGATGACAATCTCCTGATTCTGCTGAGGCTCAGAAACGTTCTCACGTACCACAGCATCTGGACTTAACCATAGTGTCAAACCCACGATGAAACCTATTGACACTTGTCCGATAATCTTATAGATAGGCTTCAGACCATCCTTGTCCTTACGGAAAATCTTGATATAGTCGTCCATAAAACCGAGGAAGCCCAGCCATACGGTGGTAACAATCATCAGCAGGAGGTAGATATTGCGCATACGACCCAACAACAGAACGGGAACGAGTATTGCGACGATAATGATAATACCTCCCATCGTAGGAACACCTTTTTTCTCGACGCCAAAGGGGTCGATGCTGGCATCACGAGCGGTTTCCGAAATGTTACGGCGCTTCATCCACTTGATGAAGTACTCGCCAAACCAAGCAGAAACTAGTAGCGATATGATGAGTGCCAACAGCGAGCGAAACGAGATATACGACCAGACATGTGCTCCGGGAATACCAAACTGTTCTAAGAATCTGAAGATGTAATATAGCATATCTTTTTCTTTTTCGTTATGACGTTATAACGTTATGTCGTTATTCCGATTTGATTCCAAAAATCTCTCTAACAATCTCACGGTCATCGAAGTGATGCTTTACGCCCTTGATTTCCTGATAGTCCTCGTGGCCCTTGCCGGCTATGAGGATGACGTCGCCCTTTTGAGCCAGCATACTAGCTGTCTTGATAGCCTCCTTGCGATCGACAATACTTACCACCTTCTTCATTTGCTGAGGTGTCAGACCAGCCAACATATCGTTGATGATGTCTTGTGGTTCCTCGAAACGTGGATTGTCGGAAGTGATGATGACTCGGTCGCTCTGCTTGACTGCCTCCTGAGCCATGAGCGGACGCTTGCCTTTGTCGCGGTTGCCGCCTGCACCGCAAACGGTGATGACCTGACCGCCCTTGCCTTCCAATACTTCGTGAATGGCGTTCAGCACATTCTCTAGGGCATCAGGGGTGTGGGCGTAGTCGACAATGGCGGTGACACCCTCTTCCGAACGGATGGGTTCTAGTCGTCCTGCAACACTTTTCAATGTGCTCAAGATGACAAGAATATCTTCGGGCTTCTTGCCCAGCATGATGGCAGCACCATAGACAGCGAGCAGGTTGCTGACATTGAACTTGCCAATGAACTGTACGCCCACCTCACGACCATCAATTTCAAGATACATACCCTCGAAATGGCATTCGATGATGCGAGCACGAAAGTCTGCCATTGAACGGGTGGAGTAGGTCTTCACCTTGGCCTTGCAGTTCTGTACCATCACACTGCCATTCTTGTCATCGGCGTTGGTGATGGCGAATGCCTCCTTGCCAAGTCCGTCGAAGAAAGCTTTCTTGGCATCACGATAGTTCTCAAAGGTCTTATGATAGTCCAGATGATCACGTGTCAGGTTGGTAAACAATCCTCCAGCAAACTTTAGTCCGCCGATACGCTTTTGGGCAATAGCATGACTGGAGCATTCCATGAAGGCATATTCACAACCGGCTTCCACCATACGTGCCAACAACTTGTTAAGTTCAATGGGGTCGGGTGTAGTATGGTCAGCAGGAATAGCTTCGCCCTCAATATAGTTGCAGACGGTAGAAAGCAATCCGCACTTATGACCGAACTTGCGGAACATATTATATAATAAGGTGGCAATGGTGGTCTTACCATTTGTGCCAGTAACACCAACCAGTTTCAGCTTCTGCGAGGGCTCACCATAGAATACGGTGGCAACCTTGCCCACGGCATCTTCCGTAGATTCTACGGCAATATAGGTAATACCAGGCACACGTGTGTTGGGGAAATACTCACACAATACAGCAGCTGCCCCTTGCTCAATGGCTTTGGGAATGAAGTTGTGACCATCGGTTTGTGTGCCAGGAATGGCAACGAAGAGATGCCCCTTTTCTATGCGTCGTGAATCAATGTTCACGCCAGTGATGTCCACATCAGCATCTCCAAGGCTGTTAAGGACTTCTACATTCTTGAGCAGTTCACTTAGTTTCATATACCTTATTGTTTATATTAATATTCAATTCTCAATTCTCCAATGTCAGGATGCATTCTGCACCATCAGCAATGGTCTTACCAGCAGGGATGCTCTGATGCTTCACCTTGCCACGACCTTGTACCTTAACCTTCAGTCCGCGTCTTTCCATCTCGTATACAGCATCACGGGCACCCATGCCAGTCACGTCAGGAGCTACTGTCAGGTTGTAACTGCTCTTTGTTTGAGGTTCGCGCTTGTTGATGCCTAACCTACTGAGTACCGTATTGGCTGCTCCAGCATTACCACCTTTTACATTGGGAATGATGACAGAGTTCTCGTCGTGAGCATCGTCAACACTCAATTTCAGGTAGCGGGCCATCACACCTTCAGCAATATGATGGAAAACAACACCACTCATACCACCACCAGAAGCGGGCAGTCCTGACTTCTTGATACAGACAATGCAGGAATATCGGGGATTGTCGGCAGGGAAATAACCTGCAAACGACAACCAGTAGCGAGTGGTGCCAGAATGATAGCCACCATATTGGTCGGCCACCTGCGCAGTTCCCGTCTTACCAGCTACCTTAAATAGTGGTGAACCAGCCTTTCGTCCAAGTCCTTGGCTGACGACATGTTCCAAAATGGTCTGCATAGTCTTGATAGCCTGAGGTTTGGCTATACTCGGCTTGATAACCTGTGGCGGATATTCGGCAATGGTCTCACCATTCTTCATGACCTTTTTGACAAAGCGAGGACGCATCATCTTTCCGTTGTTGGCAATGGCATTATAGAATGTCACCGTATTAATTGGTGCAATCTGTGTTTCGTAACCTATCGACATCCAGGGCAGGGCAGTTTTGCTCCAATTGAGGTACTGTCCGCGCTTGTTTCTTTCCGGCATACGGATGCTGGGAGGCAGATAACCTACCAACGGCAACTTCAGATCTTCGTGGATGCCTACGCGATAAAGTCCCTTGACATAACGCTCAGGCTCTTTACCATAATATTTGTCAATGACATGACTCACGCCGATATTGGAACTAACTTCTAGCGCGCGTGCCATATTAATATCGCCATAACCACCACGACGCCAGTTGTGGTCCTTCATGGGACGACCGTGCATCATTTCCACACCACAACCAGTATGGATGACATAGCTGGTATCGGCAACTCCGTCGTCAAGTGCCACCAAGAATGAAGCCACTTTGAATACCGAGCCAGGTTCGCATCGATAACTGATGGCCGAATTGACAGCTTCTATGTACTGTCCGTCCTGATTCTTGATCATGTTGACAATAGCCTTCACGTCACCTGTGGCCACCTCCATCAAGATGGCTACACCCATCTCACCGTTCACTTGTGGACTCTTCAGCATATCGAGTAGAGAACGCTCGGCCAGGTCTTGCATATTGACATCAATTGTTGTCACGATGTCACATCCGTCAACAGGCAGTGTGACGGGAATATTCATGTATTTGTTTAGAATTTTACGACGTCCTGTGATGCCTGGTGTACCACGCAACAGGCTGTCATAGGAGAGCTCAATACCATAGTAAGCTGAGTCTTTGGCACCATACATACCTCCAACCGTGCGTAATGCCAACGAGCCAAACGGACGTCGACGGGCATTGAACTCCTCAGTATGGAATCCGCTTTTGTATTTTGGCATGTTTAGGAATGGCAGTTGGCTGACCTCAACATACGTGTTGTAATCGATGCGCTTGGGCCAGATAGGCCAATGACGGGCGCCGACAGAGCCATTTTTGTTAACCTTGTGTTTGCCAGTCTCCAGCCACACCTTGAATTCGTGTGAGGTAATCGTGGGGAATATCTTGTTCAGTCCTTCGCAGATACTGTCTACTTTGTCATTCCATAACGAGTCGCCATCAACGAAAGCTGCAGCCTGGAAGTCCATATATATTTTATATTCAGGTATAGAGGTGGCCATCAGCTGTCCGTCACAACTTAAAATGTTGCCTCGAGTGGGCTTTACGCTCACTGAGTCGCGCTTCAAACGGTCTGCAACCTCTGTCCAGTATTGCTTTTTGGCAGTCATGATATAGAAGGCCTTGCCGATGATGGCAATTCCGATGAGCGTCAGCACTACAGCGATTATCATGTAGCGCGGCATTACCTGGTCATTACTGAACTTGCTCATTCTGGTACTTCTATAATATATGGGGGCTGGTCTGCTTGATGGAGCAGCGAGTCCTTGTTTTGTTTCAAGATGTCAAGTACGTGACTCTCGCGACTCTTGGCAGTCAGCGTACTACTTGCTGACAATGCCTTGAACTTTGCATCCTTCAACTTTCCTTCCAGTTTGTCAATCTTGATCATGTCTTGCTGACACTGATATCGGAAGGCCACGTAGACAAGACTAAACGCCACAATCATGATAAACAGCCATATCTGCGAACGTACCATCTGTGTGGTCAGTAGATCACCACCCAGTATGGTGCGCAAGTTCAGTTTACCCGATGGATTCGGGTCTTCCTCGCTGGCTGTCTGCTTGATTTTCTCGAGCGTCTCCTTGATGGTCTCTTGAGCCTTCTCCGCTTCTGCTTGTTTCGCGTCAGCATCAGCAAGAGTATCCGTTGTGGGGATACTGGTTAGATCAATCTGAAGTTGCTCTTCGTCAGCAGGTGTTATCTTGTCGTTTATATCCATTTTCTCATTAAATCTTTTCTGCGATTCTCAGTTTGGCACTGCGACTGCGTGGATTGCGTTCTTGTTCCTCTTGGTTGGGCGTTATCATCTTGCCAATCAGTCGGAAGGGAGATGATACGCGACCATAGAAGTCTTGTTCTATCTTTCCCTCTGCATTGCCAGCCTTCATCACGTTCTTCACGATGCGGTCTTCCAATGAGTGATAGGTGATGACGCTCAGTCGCCCCCCTTCTCTTAGCAGTTCCGTAGCCCCACGAAGCATGTCGCGTAGGGCATCCATCTCGTGATTCACTTCGATACGCAGTGCCTGATAGAGGCGTGCCATATCTTTCTTTTCGCGTTCAGTACGCATCAGTTGCTCAGTAGCTTCTGCCAGATGGGCAGTGGTCTCTATGCGTTGATGACCTCTGTATGCCACAATGGCTTTGGCTATTCGACGTGCGTTCTTCAATTCTCCGTAGAGATACAGCACGTCAGCCAGTTGCTCTTCTGTGTAGTCGTTCAGAATGTCGGCAGCAGTCTGTCCAGCACGTTTGTTCATGCGCATGTCGAGCGGAGCATCGAAGCGGAACGAGAAGCCACGTGTCTCATCGTCGAAATGGTGACTCGAAACGCCCAAGTCGGCTAATATTCCATCAATCTTCTCGACCTGATAGTAGCGCATCCACTGACTGATATACCTAAAGTTGCTGCGAACGAAGGTAAATCTATCATCTGCAACCAGATTTTTCTCGGCATCAGCATCCTGGTCGAAGCTATAAAGATGACCATTCTTTCCTAGGTGCGACAGAATTTCGCGAGAGTGGCCGCCACCACCGAAAGTCACGTCAACGTAAATGCCATCGGGCTGGATATCCAGCCCGTCGACACTCTCCTTGAGGAGTACAGGAACATGATATGTCTCTGCCGTGACGATCATCTGTTATAATTGAGTAGTAGCAATTTTTGCACTTTTCACTCTTCACTTTTCGCTTCGCTTCCCAT